>Ga0070668_100000591_pt1 | contig 24275 bp, 23 predicted proteins | sample KBSS43metaG_FD_64661 | JGI IMG/M metagenome (GOLD analysis project Ga0070668, IMG submission 64661) | Switchgrass rhizosphere microbial communities from Kellogg Biological Station, Michigan, USA - KBS S4-3 metaG | ecosystem: Host-associated > Plants > Roots > Rhizosphere > Soil ...
GCGTGCAGGTTCCACGCGATCGCCTCGGCGCGGGTCGTCCCGGCGGGAAGGCGCAGCGTGACGGCACCCCCGGCGACCGTGACCGGGTAGCCGCCGGGGAGCCCGAGCGGGCCCGGCAGGCTGGTGCGGATCTCGGCGCCGTCGAGCAGGTCGAGCAGGAAACGCGCGGCGGCGTGCCCGGCGACGGCGTTGAGCTCGTGCCGCGGCATCGCCCGGTACGGGTCCAGCAGGGTGGCCACGTCCTCGACCGGGCGGCCGCGGTGCCACGCGCGCACCTCGTCCGCCGGGTGCCGCGGCCGGCCCAGGTGGACGTGGTGGCCGAGCAGAGCCAGGTCGTCCTGGTCCGGCAGGCCCAGGGCGGCCTGCACGCAGGCGGCCAGGGTGGACACGTTGCCGAGGCCGCAGGCGACCGGGGCGCCGAGGGCGGCCAGCAGCGGGTTGACCACATCGGGGAAGCAGCCGTTGACGATCAGCGTGGCCGGGCTGACCTGGGCGGCGGCGCGGGCGAGCGGGACGGCGGCGGTGGCCTGCAGCGGCAGGGTGACCCCGAATCCGGCCCGGGCGATCAGGCTGGTCCACGCCGAGGGTGCGGTCACTTTCTCGTACGGCGATTGGGCCGACGTGCAGCAGACCAGCACCCCTGGCCGGAGGCGGGCGAGCGCGTCGGCCGGGTCCCGCAGAGTCTCCGCGGCGAAGGTGACGCCGGCGCCGCTCACCGCGGCGCGGAGCCCGCCGAGGCGGGCGACCTCCCGTGCGCCGTCACCCCGCGACAGCACGGTCACGCGCACCGGCGCGGCCGCCCGGCCCGGCCCGAACCCGGCCAGCGAGTAGCAGATGGACCGTGCCAGAGCGCCGCTGCCGACCACCGCGACGTGTCGCTCGATCATGGAAGGTCGTGCGGCGGACTGATTTCGAGCATGCAAAAAGCTGGCATAGCCAGTGGCCTCCCCCGTTGCCAACCGGCAGCCTGCCACGGTGCAGGCCGCGCCGGCGGACGCCGACGGATTCATAACCGTCTCCGTCACGCCGCCGGAACGGATACTTCCACGGAACGCGCTTTCCCGGTACCCCTCTGTTTACATCGCACGAAGGGATGGCAAAATCCTTCAGCACCTAATTTCGGACTAATGCGCAGGATGCATTAACAAAACATATCTGTACCGATTTGACCTGCGCGCCCTGCCGTTCTTATCGACACATTTAAATGCCAGGATGCGGGTCGGGTCCACCGGCGCCGGCCAGGTCGTCGATTCGATCCACGCGGCGACCGCCCGGCCTGGCCGTCGCGGTGGCGCGAACCTCGCCCGGCGAGCGCCGCCTCGAACCGGCACGCGCTATGGTGCGCCCATGCGAGCCGACGTCGCCGAGACCCGTACCGTCACCGTCCCGCCCACCGCCGTCTATCGGCTGGTCAGCGACGTACGCCGGATGGCCCGGTTCAGCCCCGAGTGCTTCGCGTGCTGGGTCTGGCGCCGCGATGGCGGCGGCGGCCCGGCCCGCTTCGTCGGCTTCAACCGGCGCGGGCCGTTCGTCTGGTTCACCACCTGCCGGGTGGTCACCGCCGTACCGGACGAGGAGTTCGCCTTCGACGTCACGACGTTCGGGATGCCGGTCGCCCGCTGGGGCTACCGGCTCGCGCCGGCGCCCGGCGGCACCGAGATCACCGAGTACTGGCGGGATCGCCGCACCCGGGGCGCCGGCCTACTGGGCCGCATCTTCACCGGTCGATCGGCCAACGATCGCCCGGAGATCAACCGCGCGGGCATGCGGGTCACCCTGGCCCGCCTCAAACGCGAATTGGAGCCCTGAGAGAGTCATAAGTCCGCGCGACGACCGGAGCACGCCGGCGGGTGGCCGGATCGGCCGGCCCGGGAAGTCGCGCGGGCCCGGCGGTCAGGCCCCGCCGAGGAGCGCGAGGAGCGCGCCGCCGGGGTCGGCCACCGAGTAGGCGCTGTACGCCACCACGATCAGCAGCAGGGTCGCGGTGACCGCCAGGATGACGCTGAGCGCCTTGCGCATGAACCCAGCCCGCGCGGATCCGGCGCGGCGCCGCCGCCACAGGAGCACGCTCGCCAGGCCGGTTGCCAGCAGCACCACGCCGGCCGCCGCGAGCAGCACCCAGTGGTACCGCTCCACCTCGCCGAGCAGCACCGACAACGCGGGCGAACCGCCGTGCGGGCCGGCCGGACGATGCACGCCGTCGCTCACCTCGCGCAGGGTCCGGGCGAGGTCGCCGCCGTGTGCTCCCCCACCCAGCAGCGGCAGCAACGCGACCAGCGGCACGGCGGTCGCCTGGATGTTCAGCAGCAGCAGTCCCGTCGCCAGGACCGCGAAGCTGGACGCGACGACGGCGCCCACCGCCCGCGGGCCTCCGCCCCGCAGATATCCGCGCCACAGAGCGGCGGCGAGCAGCACGAACACGATGAGCATCAGGGAGCTGATCGCCACCTTGATCGCGTGCCATCGGAACCAGAAGTCGACCAGTCTCGCCAGCAGGGCCGGGAACTCCGGCCCGCCGCCCCGCCAGAACTCGGCGAGGCCACGACCGACCCCGTCCCGCAGCCCGGCCTCCTGCCGGAACGGCCCGTACCGCCCGCCGAGCAGGGCGGCGGGGACCAGTTCGAACGCCACCATCGACGCGACACCGGCGGCCACCAGGAACCCGATCACGGGCCACGAACTCCATCGAACCTTGCGCATGGCCGCCATCCCATCGTCCGGGGCGCCGTTCGCGCATCCGTCCGGAGACCCACTCGCCGCGGTCGCGACTCGGACGAACGGCCGAGCACGCCAAGCCGGGCGCCCGTCCGGGAGGCGGGCCGTGGCCTCGGCCACCGACAACGCGATCGGCATCTCGCTGTCGGACAAGGTCGTCGCGGCGGGTCAGTCCGGCCAGCCGGCGAGTTCGGCCGCGGCCTCGAAGGTGGACCGGAGAAAGTCGGTGAGCACCGCGTCCGGGTCCGGCGCGCCGGCCACCTCCTCGTACGGCAGCAGGAACTCGCCGCTGCCCTGGTCGTAACCGGCGGCGTCGGGCAACACCCGGCGTCCGGCGTACCCGGGCGGCTCCGGGTAGGCGTACGCGTAGAAGGCGCCCTCCGCCCCGCCACCCGGCCAGAACCCGCAGCTGGCCAGCTCGTGCGAGTAGCCCTCGCGCATCACCGACGGCGGACAGTTCGGCGCGCCGCCCGGGTGCGGCGGAGCGGTGCGGCCGGAGAACCGGGTGTACGCCAGGTCCATCGCGCCCCAGAAGAAGTGCACCGGGCTGGCCTTGCCGGCGAACCCCGAGCGGAAGCGCCCGAGGACCCGCTGGCACTGCAGCAGTTGACGCCAGAACAGTTGCGCGGCCGCCCCGTCGTACGCCTTGTGCACATCGTCCTCGGCGAACGGGATGGCCTGCTCGACCTCGTTGGGCACGGCGTGGATCCGGGTCGGCACGCCGAGCGCGGCGAGGGCGTCCATGGTCTCGCGATAGAACACGGCGACCGGCTTGGCATCCAGCGCCACCGACCGCGCGCCGCCGTCGCTGGTTCGCAGGTGCAGCCGGTGCGCCAGGAAGTCGAACTCGATGTCGAACGCCCCGTCCCGGTACGGCACCGCCGAGGTGGTCAGCCCGCGGGCGCTCGGATAGAGCGTGACGTGCCACCAGTGGTTGATCGCCGGCGTGTGCGCCATCCGGATCTTGCCGACGATCTGGGTCCACATGTGCAGCGTGTCTCTGGTGTCGGCCCAGTCCGCGACCCGCAGCCGCGGCCACTTCACCGACGGTTCGCCGGCCTGCTCGATCTCGCCTTCGCCCATCGCCCGAGCCTGCCACAACGCGGCGGTGGCCTTCGAGCACCTATTCTCGTTCACTTTCGAGGTGGGCGTACGCGAGTGCTTCGGCGGCGACCGACTCGCCGTCGTGGTCCCGGCCGGCGGCCCAGGCCGCGTCGAACGCCGTGGCGCCGACGGCCGCCCGGAGCGCCTCGACCCGGGCGGCGTGCTGCCCGTCGTCCGACGCCGGGCGGGACGCGCCGGTCCGGGCCCGCAGCGCGGTGGCCGCGCCGAGCAGGCGGATCGCCTCCGCGGCGTCGCCGCGCGCCGCCCGGACGGCCGCGAAGCCCTCCAGGCACTCGGCCACGCCCGCCTGGTCGTGCATGCCGCGGCGCAGCGTCAGGCTCTGCGCGAACAGCGGCAGCGCCGCCACCGGGTCGGCCCGGTCCAGCGCCAGGGCGCCCAGGTTGCACAGGATGGACGCCACGCACCGCTGGTCACCCTCCTCCTTGAGCTCCCGGAGGCTGCTGGTGTAGAGGCTCTCGGCGAGCGCGTCCTGGTGCCGCAGCCGGGCGACGTCACCCATCGAGTAGCGGACGTGGGCGACGCCCGACACGTCGCCGAGAGCATCCCAGTGGGCCATGCTTTCCGCGTACCGGGTGTCCGCCCGGGCGTGGTCGCCGCGATACCGGGCGAGCACGCCGAGCTGCCACAGCGTCCACGCGCACCCGGCCTGGTCGCCGATCTTGTCGCGTACGGCCAGGGCCCGCTCCAGATGCTCCTGGGCCGAATCGTGGTCGCCGCGCAGCCGGTGCAGGTGACCGAGGCGGCCGAGCACCTCACCCCGCTCCCAGAGCAGGCCGAGCCGGCCGTACGCGACGAGGCTCACCGCCAGATGCCGCTCGGCATCTGCGTAGTCGCCCTGGTAAAGAGCGAGGTTGCCGAGCTGCCTGGTGGCCCGCGCGATGCCGGTCTCGTCGCCGGCCCGGCGCGCGACGCCGAGACTCCGGCGGATGAGGCCGGCGGCCCGCTCGTGCTCGCCCATGCTGATCGCGAGCTGCGCGGCACCGGCGAGCGCGGCGGCCCGCAGCGCGGGCGGGGCGCCGGCCGCCGCGGCCAGCGTGTCGCGTAGCCAGCCGCCACCCTCGCCGAACTGGGCCCGCTCGTCCCAGTAGAGGGCGAGGCCCACCGCCAGCCGCAGACCGGACAGGTGGGCGCCGTGGGTCAGCGACCAGCGCAGGGCCGCGCGGAGGTTGTCCCGCTCCGCGTCCAGGCGGCCGAGGCAATCCATCCGCTGCCGGCCGCGCACCCCGGCACCGAGGCGCTCGGCGAGGTCCAGGTAGTAGTCCAGGTGGCGCCGCCGGCACTGCTCGGACTCGTCCGGGTCGAGCTGCGCCCGGCCGTACTCCCGCAAGGTTTCCAGCATCCGGTAGCGGGTCTCGCCGGCCCGCTGGTCGACCACCACGAGCGACCGCTCGACCAGCGCCGGCAACAGGGCGACCGCGGATCCCGGCCGGCCGCGGATCCGCTCGGCGGCGTCCAGCGTGAAGCCGCCCTCGAACACCGCGAGCGCCCGGAAGAGGGCCTGCTCCTCGGCGGTCAACAGGTCGTAGCTCCAGGCGATCGCCGCGCGCAGCGTCTGGTGGCGGGCCGGCGCGGTCCGCAGCGTCGAGACGAGCACCGCGAACCGGTCGTCCAGGAGGCCGGCGAGTTGGTGCGCGTCGAAGACCCGCAGCCGGGCCGCGGCCAGTTCCAGGGCGAGCGGCATCCCGTCGAGCCGGCGGGCGATCCTGGCCACGGCGGCGACGTTCGCGGTGGTCACGGCGAACCGGCTGTCCGCGGCCCGGGCCCGCAACGCCAGCAGGCGTACGGCGTCGGCGGCCTCGACCTCGGCCGGCTCGTCGGTGGCCGGCACCGGCAGCGGCGGCACGTCGAGGATCTGTTCCCCGGCGACGCCGAGCGGTTGCCGGCTGGTGGCGAGGATCCGGATCCCGGGTGCCGCCCGCAGCAGCTCGGTGACCAGCCCGGCGGTCGCGTCCAGCAGGTGCTCGCAGTTGTCGAGGACGAGCAGCAGGCTCCGCTCGGCGAGGGTGTCGGCGAGGACCTCCCGCAGATCCCGGCCGGGCTGCTCGCCGACCCGCAGGACACCGGCGACCGCCGACGGGACCCGCCGCGGATCGGTGACGCCGGCCAACTCGACGAGCCAGGCCTCGGCGGGCCCGGCGCCGGCCGCCTCCACGGCCAGCCGGGTCTTGCCCGAGCCGGCGACGCCGGTGAGGGTGATCAGCCGGTGGCCGGCGAGCAGCGCGGTCAGCTCGCCGAGCTCCGCGGCCCGCCCGACAAAGGCGGTGAGCCGCAGCGGAAACGTCTTCGCGCCCCGGCGTCGTTGGGTGACCTCGTCGTCCTGGCGAAGCAGCCGATCGTGCAGCGCCCGCAGGGCCGGCGTCGGCTCGGTGCCGAGCTCCTCGACCAGGGCGGTGCGCAGCCTTCGGTACGCCGCGAGCGCCTCGGCCTGCCTGCCGGACCGGTAGAGCGCCAGCATGAGTACACCCCACAGCCGTTCCCGGAGCGGGTTGGCCGCGACCAGCTGCTCCAGCCAGCCGACGAGCGGGCCGTACCGGCCGAGGGCGAGCCGTTCCTCGGCCAGCGCCTCGACGGCCGACAGCCGCAGCTCGGCGAGGCGGTGCCGTTCGGCCTGGGCGGCGGCGAAGTCGGGCAGATCGGCGTACGGGTCGCCGCGCCACAGGGCAAGCGCCTCGGTCAGCGCCGCCTCGGCCGGCTCGGCGGCCAGCTCCTCGAACCGGCGGCTGTCCAGTTCGCCGGCGACCAGCTCGTACCCGGCCGCCCGGCTGACGATCACGGCGGCACCGAGCCGGGCCCGCAGGTGGGAGACGTACTTCTGGACGGTCTTCACCGCCGTACCGGGTGGCCGGTCGCCCCAGACCGCGTCGACCAGCGTGTCGATGTGCACCGGCCGGCCGCCGGCGAGCAGCAGCGCGGCGAGGACCGCGCGCGGCCGCGGACCGCCGAGGGGCACGGCGACCCCGTCCCGGACCGCTTCGAGCGGACCGAGCACGTTGAACGAGACCGTCGCCACCGACGCCCCCTCGCCCGGCGGAACCGCACTGCCACCGGAACGGAACCGGCGCGTGCCACAAACGTAGTGCAACGGACCGTCGAGATCCGTCGCCCGCATGACACACCGGAGGGGACACCATCATGACTGGATACGCGAACCCGCAGGCGCTGATCGAGACGGCGGAGCTGGCCGGCCGGCTGGACGACCCCGGCCTCGCCGTCGTCGAGGTGGACGAGGACACGACCGCCTACCAGAAGGGCCACATCCCCGGCGCGGCCGCCTTCGACTGGAGGCGCGAACTGCACGCCGCGCCGCGACGGGACTTCATCTCCGCCGACCGGCTGGCCGAGCTGCTCGGCGCGCGGGGCATCACCAGCGACCACACGATCGTGCTGTACGGGGGCAACAACAACTGGTTCGCCGCGTACGCGTATTGGCTCTTCCGGTTGCGCGGCGTCGAACGGGTACGGCTGCTCGACGGCGGCCGCAAGAAATGGGAGCTGGAAAGCCGCCCGCTCGACACCGACCGCCCCGCCCGTCCGCCGGCACACTTCCAGGCCGGCCGCGTCAACCCCGGCCTCCGCGTCTTCCGCGACCAGGTGCTCACCCGGGTGGCGGACGGCGCCGGCATGCTGGTCGACGTGCGCTCACCGGCCGAGTTCACCGGCGAACTGCTCGCACCGGCCCAGTTCCCGCAGGAACAGCCGCACGTGGCCGGCCACATCCCCGGCGCACGCAACATCCCATGGTCCAAGGCCGCCAACGAGGACGGCACGTTCAAGCCACCCGGCGAACTGCGCGCCCTGTACGAGGGCGCCGGCATCCTCCCCACCGGCGAGGTGATCACCTATTGCCGAATCGGCGAACGCTCCGCACACACCTGGTTCGTCCTCACCGAACTGCTCGGCTACCCCGAGGTACGCAACTACGACGGCTCATGGACCGAATACGGCAGCCTCGTCGACGTCCCGGTGGAACGCGGCTGACCCACGTTCCACAAACAGCCTCTCCGTCCCCCACGGAATGCGGGTAATTGTCAAATCATTGCTCCGTCGCCGACACCCAAAGAGTCGATTCCGGCGATTCCGGCGGATCATGTATGCGATCCGCATCCCCGCCATTGACCGCATGATCGGCCGACCACCACCGGCACCACCAAGCCAACCGAAAGAGCCGCACGATCCGCCCCATTCCCATTCCCATTCCTGGGTTTTATCGACCCCAGCCACAACATGACGACCCGCACGGACCCCGCGGCATCGGACGGCACCGAGTGTCACCGCAACCACCACCCCACGGCGACCCAGGCCATCCAAGAAAGGCCCCACCCAGCCGCCGCCGGCGCACGCGGCTCGCCCGGCGCGGGGTTACATGGACGCCGTTGCCGGAGAGCAGGGATCACCCACCCACCACCATCGCCGGCTGGTCGGGGTGCCGCCGGGCCTGCAGGTCGCGGCACCCGCCGCGAAGCCGATGCCGGCGCGATGACCGGGGAGGCCCGAGCCGCACCCGGCGCGACCAGCACGATGACCGGGAAGGCCCGAGCCACACCCGGCGCGACCAGCACGATGACCGGGAAGGCCCGAGCCACACCCGGCGCGGCCAGCGCGACGACTGGGAAGGCGCGAGCCACACCCGGCGCGGTCGCACGCCAGGAGGGCTGCACCTGCACCCCGCCAACCCACAACTGGCCGAGCCGGCATTTGCCGGGCTGCACTCCGTGTGGCCGCAGCGCGGCTCGCCACAACGCGCGACGGCGCGGCCCGCGGAGATGAGGCTTGCGCGGGTGGCATCTGCGGCGTCCGGGCCAGGATGACGGCCCGCGGAGATGACGCCCGCGGCGCCCGGACCTGCCGGACAGGAGCGGCGTTCCGCGGAGAGGACGTTTGTGCGGTTGGTGTCTGCGGCGCCCGGACCTGCCGAGTGGCCGGCTGCCGGGCCAAGATGGCGGGCGGCGGAGCTGGCACCTGCAACATCCGAGCCTGCCCGGCGCCCGGCTGCCCGGCCAGAGCGGCCCGCGAAGCTGGCGCCTGGGCCTGCCGGACGGGCACATCCCGAGCCGGGATGGCGGGCGGCGTTGGACCGCCTCTGGCGGCGGGCGCCTCCGGCGGCGCGGACCGGACGTGCCGCAGCTTTTCGGCATGGCGGCGCCGCAGGCCCCAAGCGCGATGCCTCTCGTGCTCCCGACGAAAAGCATCACGCTCCGGACAATGATTACGCGCCGCACTCCAATCGCGCATCCCCGCGATTTCGGAGCGGCTGAACAATGACATCTGCGGCATACCTAAATTGTCCCGCACCCCGGCCCCGCCATGTCAGCATTGGATCATGCCATTAATTCCGTCCCGATTCCTGCAGAATCCCGGAGGCCTTTCCGCCGTATCCGCGGACACCGAAGGGCCGGACGAGTGCACACCGACAATCGACCGACGCCTCGGGCACAAACGACAAAGACCACACGCGCGATCATCTGCCGCCCCCGCGCTGCTGAGGATCAGCGTGAGCTCGTCCTCCGCCTGCCGGACGTGCACCCGCTACCGTTGCCGCGTGCCTGAGCTGGTCGCCCCCACCACCGAGCTGCGCACCGCTTGGCTTGAGGCGCACGCGGAGTGGGGTCCCGGGTCGCACGAGGACGGCTTCGGGCTGGGCCCGTTCGACGAGGTGCAGTCCCCGGACGGGTTCGCGGCCTGGGTGGCCCGGCTGGCATACCAGGGGCGTCCGGCTACGGCCGGCGACGCCGATGGGCACCGGTGCGCCTATCGGTGGATCGTCGAAGGTGACCGTGTGTTGGGCGGGATCGCGCTGCGATACGGCAGCAGCGAGTATCTGCGCTGGGCCGGCCACCTCGGTTACGGCATCCGTCCCGCCGCGCGCCGGCGCGGGCTGGCCGCCTGGGCTCTGCGCCAAATGCTCGACGAGGCACCGGCGCTCGGCCTGGAACGCGTGCTGGCCGTCTGCGCGGTCGACAACCTGGCTTCGGCAAAGACGATCGAGGCGTGCGGCGGTGTCTTCGAGGGCATCCAGGACACCAGATTCGGGCCCGCTCGGCGTTACTGGATCGAGCTCGCGCCGGGCGCCTTTACAGCGTGTTCGTGATCTTGTAGCTGACGGTTGCCTTGTCTCCGCCTTCCTGCTCGTTTCTCACCCGGTAGCTGCCGGTGTGCGTCTTGTTCGGGCCGATGTACAGATAGTCCAGTGAGACCCAGCCGTCGAGGTCGTTCGTCGAGCAGCTGCTGCCTTCGTACAGCCGGCCGAAGCGATACACCCGGATCGTGCCCGCGGGGCGGTCGGGCGCCAGCTCGATCACGAATCGGGTCTTCACCCGGACCTCCTGCCCGACACAGCCCTCGCCCTCGACCACCGCTCGCGGATCGGTCGGGCCCACCAGCACGGTGTCGGAGTATTTGCGAGTGCCCTTCTCGTCGCGGAACGTCTCGTCGTCGATGATGCGGACCGACACGTCGATGTGGACGGTGTTCACCCGGCTCTGCGCCGACGCGGGCGTCGCGGCCGTGAGGGTCATGCCGATGGCGATCGACATGGCGATGGAAAGGGCGGAGATCCTGCGCATCGGGTTCCCTTCGCGATGGCGCGAACGACGGCGCCGGTGCGAAGGATAGTAGGACCTGATCAGGTGAGCCGGTTCAGCGTCGCAGCAACCGCAGTTCGTCGCCCCAGCTCTCGATGACGGGTACGAGGGCCGGGCGCGGGCGCACGCGGTCGAATGCGGCGCACGCCGTTTCGACGTGCTCGAAAGTCGTCCGAATCGCCGACGGGTCGCCGTCCAGGGTGGCTGTCAGCAGGGCCAGCAGTTCGTCGGCGGGCCAGCGGGAAAGGGGGTGCCGGCGGAGTTCCCACGGAAGGTACTTGTGGTACGGGCGTACCCGTCCCTCCAGCGAGAAGATCACGTCGAGTAGCCAAGGCATCGATTCGGCCGCGTCCAGGCGGCGTTCCAGCGGGCGTCCGTCGCGGTCGTTCTTGAGAGCCCGATAGGCGTAGTTGAGCCAGCCGTCGAGCCGGTCATGCTCGACGAGGATCGATTCCGCCTCGTCGTCGGTGACGGTGGCTTGCCGGCGCAGCGCGGATGCCAGCCGTCCTTCGGTGCGATCCATCAGGATCGGTGCCCACGCGAACGACCAGCGGAACCACCATCCTTTGGTGCCGAACGGCGGCACCCGCTCCAGCTCGGCGAGTGCCACGGTGATTTCATCCAGCGCCGCGGACCGGATCGTCCCGGATCCGTGCAGGCCGGTGTCGGCGAGGACGACGTACACATCGAGGTCTGATCTGCCGGTCGCCATGCCTCTGCCGGCGGAGCCGGAGAGGACGAGTCCCAGGAGATTGTCGCCGTGCCTTGCTTCGTTGCGACGCGCCAGGTCGGCTAGGAGATCGCGACGCTCGGAAGAGAGGTCCGGCGGGAACCTTAGGAGATCGACTTCGTCCGTCACCGACGCAACGTTTCACCCCGAGGGTTGCGGTGCGCAACCAAATTCGCGTCGTCCAACGGTGCGACGGTCGGCTCAGGTCTCGTAGGCGAGCGCCTTCCGCAGGTGGAAGTCCGCGACGTCGAGCATCCACTGCCGGTTCGGGAAGTCACCCTCGGCGATCCGGAGCGGGCCGCCGACCAGATCCAGATGCATGACGTACTGGTAGTACTTGACTCGCTTCGGGTCGAGGGCCGGGTTGCGGAGCGCCTCGTAGTACGGGCCGAAACGCATCCGCATCCAGCAGTGTTCCACTTCGATGTCGGTGTACATGAGGCCCTCGATGTCAATGATGACGGGCTCCCCGTCCGGCCCGACGAGGGTGTGTCCCGCGCAGAGCTCGCCGTGGACCACGCCGTACTCGGTGCGCGGGTCGAGTGCGGCGTGCAGAGCGCGGAGTTTCGCCTCCAGCATCGCCTCGCCTTCGGCCGCGCGGGCGTCGCGGGGCACGGCGGTGGCGATGTTCACCAGCGAGCGTTCCAGGTAGGCCTGCTCGCAGGTCGTGTCCGGCGGTGCGCCTCCGCCGTCGATCCACGCGACCCGGCCGAACGCCGGCCCGCGGTAGCCGTGCATGCGCCGAAGCATGCCCGCGAGCTGTGCGAGCGTCTGCCGGCCCGCGTCCGGGTCGCGTTCCAGCAGTTCTTCCAGCGTACCGCCACGGATGTACTCGGCGACCGCGATGTCTGCCGGGTACAGATTCCTGCTGCGGTCGGCGAGCAACAGCCGCGGCGAACGAACCCCGATCGCGTCCAGCCGGCGGGTGGCACCCTCGAAGAAGTCGATGCCGGAGGCATGGGCGAACGGGTTCGACGGGTCGTCGTGGCCCTCCGGGAGCAACCCGTCCCAGTAGTCCTCGTCGGCGTTCCAGACATAGACCACCGCGCTCGTATCGTCGTCCAGCGTGACCCGGTAGACACCCTTCTTGGTGCCGTCGAGCAGGCGATCGACCGCGGCGATGCGGCGGTCGGTGCCGAAGACCTCCCGCATCACCGGGGCCAGGGTCTCGGCGTCGGCGAATTTGCGTTCGGCGATCATTTCAATCCTTCCGGGAGCGCTGCGAGCTCAGGAGCTGCTCGCCCATCTCCACCCAACTCGACTCGAATCTGTTGCTGGTAATCGTCCGGAACGCCGCCGCGGACTCTCAGTCTTTGATCAGCCGGTCGTACGCGGTGCCCTCCGGGGTGTAGATCAGCACGAAGTCGTCGCCCGCCTCGGTGGCGACCCGATGCAGGGCCGCCAGTACCTCGGCCTCGGTGGGCAGGTCGAGGCCGAGATCCGCAGCCGCACGATCGCGCCGAGCCGCCAGGTCGGGCATGTATTCCTGGTATTCGGCGGCCAGCCGGCGGCTTTCTTCCGCAGTGAACGCGCGGCAGTCGCGCCACCATGGCACCACCATCAGGAGCTGCAGCAACTGCTCCAGTCCGATCGCTACGAGGGCCGCGCCGCCTTCGGAATCCGCGTAAAGGACCGGGCGTTCCTCGCCGCCGTCACCGCAGAAGAAGAACGTGCCCCCGGTGCCGTCACCCGCGAAACCCTCGAGTGTCGCGCCGGAGGCGAGGTGGACCTCCTCGACGTGGTCTTTCCGGGCGAGTTCGAAGTCGCCCGGAAAGGTCAGGAAGCTGGCGGCCGCGTCGTTTTCGGCTATAGCGGTGAGCAGCGAGCGCATGTGCCGCACCCTAGCCCCCGGCAACGGGCGTGTCACACCCCGAAACTTCACCGGGTGCTAGTTACTCTTCGTATTCTTGAATTCACTATCGGGAGTGGGGCGCGAGCAAATGCACCATTCGTACGGGCGGCGCCTGCTGGCGGTAGCCGGCGTTCTTCTCGCCACCCTGCCGAGCCCGGCCCAGGCCGCCGGCCCGATCTCGGCGGCTTTCCCGGACATCGAGGTGCCCGTGGGCGGCACCGCGGTCGATCCGCTCGGGCCTAGCCTCTGGTCCACGGTGGGCCCGACGAAGCTGACGGAGGCGAAGGTCAGTTACGTCCTGAGCGGGGCAGCCGGAGTTCGGCTCAGCCCGAGCAAGGACGGCGGCGGCGTGTGCGACAAGCCGTCACCGACCCGGGTGGTCTGCTCCGATCCGCGAGAGCTCTCCTTCGAGGGAGAGACGATCGAGCAGTACCTGCCCGTGGTGGTGAAAGCCGCCGCGACCGCACGGGCCGGCGACACCGGGACGGTGACCATCACGTTCTCCGCCAAGGGACTCGCACCGATCACCGGCCGCAGCGAGGTCCGCGTCGTCGACGGCCGGGACGGCCTGCCGGTCACCGGTCCGGTGGCCGGGTTGATCGCCCGGATCGGCCTGCTGCTGCTCGGCGCCGGCGTCGTGGTGGTGCTGGCCGCCCGGCGCCGCCGCGGCACCGGCCGGCCACCCACTCAGCCCTTCACATAGGCGAGCTTCTCGGCGACCAGCCCGTCGCGGACCCGGAAGAGGTCCACGCCGCGGACGTGCCCGCCGGTCCAGGCATAGCGCCACCGCACGATGACCTCGTCGCCGGCCACCGTACGGGACTCGATGGTGAACCGGTGATCGCCGGCCGCGTCGAAGAACCGGTGCCAGGCGGCGCGGACGGCGTCCGCGCCCTGGTGGCGTTCGCCGTCGGGCGGGGAGGTCGATTCGAACACGCAGTCGGAGGTCATGTTCGCCATGATGGCGTCGATGTCCTTGGCGGCGAACGCGTCGTCGAACCGGACGACCGCGGCGAGCGCCTCGGACCGGCCGAACATCGCGAGCAGGCGCGCCTGGGCCGACTCGGACCCGGTCAGCGGCGCGGGCCGGCCGACCATCCCGTGGTCCTGGTAGACCTGCCGTACCGGCTCGAACCAGACGGTCACAGCGTCGACCAGATCCGCTTCGAGGCGCAGGTTCGTCCCGGTGGCCGTGGCCAGGTCCCAGGCGTGGACGACATGGTCGGCGGCCAGCTGCCGCAGGTATTCGTCGACCGGCGTGGGCCCGGCCGACAGCGCCACCAGGTCGTCGTCGCGCGCGGCGCCGGCCGCGCCGGTGGCCGCCGCGCTCGCCGCCCGCCACGCCGCGAGCGGGTCGTCGCCGAGCAGGTCTCCGTCGAGGCCGTCGCCGACCTCGGCGATGGTGCGGCCGGCCAGCAGTTCGGCCGCCCAGCGGTCCTCCGCGACCAGGTGGCCGACCAGCGCCCGCACGTCCCACCCGGCGCACGGCGTCGCCGCCGTCCAGCGGTCGCCCGGCATCGTGTTCAACACCGCGTCGAAGGTCGCCACGGCGCGGGCGTACAGCTGCCGGGCGTTCATTTCGCGTACTCGCTCGCGCCGAACCAGTCCACGACGACGACCGGCTCGTCCCCGACCACCCAGGCATCGTGGCCGGCCGGCAACGAGGTCACGTCGCCCGGTCCCGCGTCGAAGGTGGTTCCGTCCGCCATGGCGATACGCAGCACGCCGGACACGTGGTATTGAAAGTGTGGCGCCTCGCACAGCTGCGTGCCGGCGACCGGCTTGACGTCGTTGGACCAGCGCCAGCCCGGTTCCAACACGAGCCGGCCGATGGCCGACCCGTCGATGGTGAGCAGCTCGAGCCGGCCGTTGGCGAAGGAACGGACCTCGTCCGGCTTGGTGAAGGTGACATGTTGCGTGGTCTGTTCGGACATCGTGCCCTCCGGTGCTCGGTGAATCCGTGGACCTGACGCTAGGAGAGCGTCCTTGCGGACAACTGGCGGGAACCTAGCGGACTCACCCGTTCGGGTGCGCCTGATGGGCCGCTTCGCGGTGGTGCGGGACGGCCGGGAGGTGGACGAGTCGGCGTACCAGGGTCGCAAGGTGCGCACCCTGCTCCGGGTCCTCGCCACCCGGCAGGGCCAGTTCGTGCCCAACGACCTGCTCATCGCGGCGCTCTGGCCGCAGCGGCCGCCGGCCAGCCCGGCCGGCAACCTGCAGGTCCTGGTCAACCGGGCGCGGCGGGCGGTCGGCCGGCCCGAGCTGATCCATACCGGGCCGCAGGGTTACGCCCTGGCCGGCCCGCCGGACTGCAGCGTGGACACCGAGGTCTTCCTCTCGGCGGTGGACCGGGCCGGCCGGCTCGACGGGCGGGCGGCGCTGGCGGCCTATCGCGAGGCGCTCGGGCCGGCCGCCGAACCCCTCCCCGAGGACATGTACGCGGACTGGTCCCAGCCGTACCGGACCCGGGTGCTGCAGGCCCGCCAGATCGCCTGGGAACGGGCCGCGGAGCTCGCCGCCGAGCTCGGTGCGCCGGCCGCGGCGGTGGAATACGCGACCGCGGCGGCCACGGCCGAACCGTTGCGGGAGACCGCAGCGCTGGCTCTCGTCCGGGCGCTGGCCGTGGCCGGCGACCGGGTCGCCGCGCTGGCCTGTTTCGACCGGTACCGGCGCGGCCTCGCCGACGAGCTCGGCCTCGACCCGTCGCCGGCGGCGGTGGAGCTCCATCGCCGCCTGCTGCGAGCCGGGCCGGCCGGCGACCGTGGTCCCGGCAGGCCGGCGCCCGGGTTCGGGGTGCTGCCGTTCGTCGGGCGCGCCGGCGTGGTCCGTCAGGTCGTGGCCGGCCTGCCGGACGGCACCGTACGGATCGCCGGCCGCTCCGGCACCGGCAAGTCACGGCTGCTGGAGGAGGTCGCGGCCGCGGTGCCGGCGGTCGGCGTGGCCGCGTCCTGGGCCGAGCGGGACGAGCCGTGGTCGCTGGCCCGGGCGTTGCTGCGGAAGGTGGTCGCGGTGGACGAGGCGGCTCTCGCCGCGCTGCCGGGCCGGCTCCGCGCGGCGCTGGCCGAGCTGCTGCCCGAACTCGACCCGCCGCCCACCGGGTTCGACCCGGAGACGCGCAACGCCCTGATCCTCGAGGCGGCGCGGCGGCTGCTCGCCGGCCGCCCGGACCGGGCACTGCTCGTCGACGACCTTCAGTGGGCCGATCCGAGCAGCGTCCGGCTGCTCGGCAGCGTCGCGGGCGGCGCCGGCCGGCCCGGGCTGGTCGTCGCCTACCGGCCGGACGAACTGCCCGCCGGGGCGGCGGAACTCGTGCGCCGGCTGCCCGGGCCGCCGGTGATCGAGCTGGGCGGGCTGGTCGAATCCGCCCTGGCGGATCTCGTCGACGACGCCGACCTGGTCGCGGCGATCGCCGGCGAGACCGACCGGACACCGATGGCGGTGGCCGAGGTGCTCCGGCTGCTGCACACCGAGGGCCTGCTCGACGCCGCCGGCCCGGGCCGCTGGCGCGCCGCTTCGCCGGCGGCGGCCGCGCGGGCCGGCCAGGCCGGCCGGACCGGGCAGCGCCGGGCGATCGGCAACCGGGTGGCCGCCCACCCCGGCCGGCCGGCGACCGTGCTGGGGCTGCTGGCGCTGCTGGGCCGCGAGGTGTCGGCGCGGACGCTGGCGGACGCCGCGGAGCTGTCGTCCGCGGAACTGCTCGGCCTGCTCGAGGAGCTGGCCGCGGCCAATCTGGTACGGCTCGGCGAGCACGGCTGGCGGACCGCCCACGACATGGTCGCCGAGGTGGTGGTCGACGGCCTCAGCGACGGGACCCGGGCCCGGCTGCACGCGCGGCTGGCCACCGTCCTCGACGCGGCCCAGGGCGACGCGCCCGAGCAGGCGCGGCACTGGCTGGGCGCCGGCGATGTCACCCGGGCGGCCGAGGCCTACGCCCGTGCCGCGGCGAACGCCCTCGACCAGGTGGCCGACGCGGAGGCCGCGCAACTCGCCGGCGCGGGCCTGGCCACCGGCGGCGCCGACGGGCCGGTCCGGGCGCGGCTGCTGGTCGCCCGGGCGCAGGCGCTTCGCCGGCGCGGCGACATCGCCGCCGCCCGGGACGATCTCCGGGCCGCGCTGGCCGGCCATCCGGGCGGCCCGGCCCGCGCGGGTGTGCTGGCCCAGCTCGCCGCGCTCGACTCCGGTGCCGACGACATGCGGCACGCGGCCGAGCTGGCCGAGCTCGCGCTCATCGAGGCCGGCGCCGACGAGCGGGCCCGGGCCGCCGTGCTCGAGGTCGCCGCCGTCATCGACATGAACCTCGACCAGCCGGCGCGGTCCGCGGACCGGGCCGCGGAGGCACTGCGGATCTACACCGGTACGGGCGACTCGCGCGGCGCCGCCCGCATCCTCGACGCCCGGGCGATGGCCGCCTTCCTGCACGGCAGCATCGAGGACGGCGTGGCGGAACTCGATCGCGCCGCGCACCTCTTCGAGAGCTCGGGCGACCTGATGCGCACGGTCACCCCGCGCTCGACGTGCGGGCACGGCCGGGTGCTGCTCGGCCGGGCCGCGCCGGGGCTCGCCGACACCGAACGCGCCCTGGACGTGGCCCGCACCCTCGGCCACCCCGACGGCGAGACGTACGCGCTGTGGCACCGTTCCGAGGCGCTCTCCGCACTCGGGCGGCACGACGACGCGCTCGCCGACGGCCGGGCCGCGCTGGCCGTCGCGCAGCGGCTGCACCACCGCGGCTGGACGGCGACCGCGTGGCGGGCGATCGGTATCGCGTACCAGAACGAGGGTGACCTGCCGGCCGCGCTGGACGCGTTCCAGCGATCCCTGGACCTGTCCGCCAACCTCGACCTGTTCGGCTGCTGGGCGGCGGCCCGCGCCGCGCTCGCCTGCGTCGGCCTGAACCGGCTCGCCGAGGCCGGCCCGCTGGTCGCCCGGGCGCTCGCGACCGGGCCGGCACTCGGCCGGCACGAGGCACGCTGGGCGGCCGCGGCGCTGTCCGTGGCCCGGCGCGACCCCGCCGCACCCGGCCTGCTCGCCGCCGCGGCCGAGGCCGCCGCGTCGTCGGGCGCCGGGCTGTACCTGCCCTATCTCGCCGAGCTCACCCGCCTGGAAACGGCCGGCTGACCACCGGGCGTGGTGCCCCAGCCGGGCCAGGCCGATGGCCACGTTGGACTCGGCGCCGGCCACCGAGAGCCGCAGGTCGCCGCCGAGCCGCAGCGGGCCGGCGGTGCGCAGCGCGGCCATCGTCTCGCCCAGGGTGAGCAGGTCCACCGTCACGGGTGGGCCCCGGCCAGCATCGCCCGGGCGCGCTCCGGCAGGGTGTCGAGGCTGCCGCCGGTCAACGGCGACCCCACGCCGACCGCGGTGGCGCCCGCGGCCAGATAGGCCGGCACGGCCTCGGCCGACACCCCGCCGACCGCCACGAACGGCACGTCGGGGAAGGGTGCCCGCAGCGCCCGCAGGTAGGACGGGCCACCCAGCTGGGCGACCGGGAAGAGCTTCACCGCGGTCGCACCGAGCTCGACCGCGGCCACCACCTCGGACGGCGTCAGCGCGCCGACCAGGACCGGCACGCCGAGCCGGACGCCCTCCCGGGCGCCCGCGCTGAGGCCCGGAGTGACCAGATAGGAGGCGCCGGCGTCGATCGCGGCCTGCGCCTGCGCGGCGCTCAGCACGGTGCCCGCGCCCAGCCCGGTCGCGCCGCCGGCCGCCGCCCGCCGGATCACCGACAGGGCGTCGGCGCTGGTCAGCGAGATCTCGACCAGGTCGATGCCCTCCTCGGCCAGCACCCGCACGATGGCCAGCGCGGTCTCCGGGTCGCCGGCCCGGACGATGGCCAGCAGACGCCGGCGGTACAACTGCGCCAGCAGGCTCACGGTTCGTTCCCTTTCACCACTCGGCGAAGCTGCCGTCGGCGTGCCGCCACACCGGCGAGCGCCAGGCGTGGCCGAGTTCGCCGGCCTTGCGCACGGCCTTCTCGTCGACCTCGATGCCCAGGCCGGGCCCGGTCGGCCGGGTCACGTGGCCGTCGACGAACGCGAAGACCGACGGGTCGGCGAGATAGTCGAGCAGGTCGTTGCCGGCGTTGTTGTAGTGGATGCCGAGGCTCTGCTCCTGGATCAGGAAGTTCGGCGTGGCGAAGGCGATCTGCAGGCTCGCCGCGAGCGCGATCGGCCCGAGCGGGCAGTGCGGCGCCATGGTGATCCCGTACACCTCGGCCATCGCCGCGATCCGCCGGACCTCGGAGATGCCGCCGGCATGGCTCAGGTCGGGCTGCAGGACGGCCACCCCGCTGTCGAGCACGGATCGGAAGTCCCAGCGCGAGTACATCCGCTCGCCGATCGCGATCGGCACCGGCGAGGCGGACACGACATGGCGCAGCTGGTGCCGCTCGTCCGGCAGCAGCGGCTCCTCGGCGAAGAGCGGACGGTACGGTTCGAGCAGCGGCAGCAGCCGGCGGGCGTTGGCGAGGCTGACCCGGCCGTGGAAGTCGACCGCCACGTCCCGGTGCGGGCCGAGCACCGCGCGGGCGGTGGCCATCCGCTCGACGACGGCGTCGATCTCGGCCGGGGTGGCGATCGGGCCGAGCCGGCCGGAGGCGTTCATCTTCACCGCGGTGAAGCCGGCCTCGACCTGCGCGCGTACGGCGTCCTCGAGCTCGACGGGCTCGTCGCCGCCGACCCAGGAGTAGACCGGGTCCGCTCGCGCACCGGCCCGCCCAGGCTCGTGCACGGGCGCCCCGCGTACCTTGCCGGCGATGTCCCACAGCGCCTGGTCGATCCCGGCCACGGCGCTGGACAGCACCGGCCCGCCCCGGTAGAAGCCGCCCTTGGTCAGCACCTGCCAGTGGTCCTCGATCCGCAGCGGATCCTTGCCCAGCAGGAGTTCGGCGAGTTCCTCGACGGCGGTACGCACGGTGGCGGCGCGGCCCTCGACCACGGGCTCGCCCCATCCGACGACTCCCTCGTCGGTGCCGATCCGGCAGAACAGCCAGCGCGGCGGGACCAGAAAGGTCTCGACCGAGGTGATCTTCACGGCTGGGCCCTCTCGACGTCGGCCAGAGACTTGGCGAGCAGCGCCTCCACGGCGGCCGCGGCCGACTCCGGGTCGCCGTCGCGGATCGCGGCCAGCACCGCCGCGTGCGCGGGGGTCGGGTCGTCGTCCGGCACCGCGTTGTGAACCAGGCGGTCCCGGGCGGCCAGGCCGGTCTCCAGCACGACCTCCATCCGGACCAGCAGTTCGTTGTGGGTGGCGGCGAGCAGGGCGCGGTGGAACGCGACGTCGGCGTCGACGGCATCCCCCTCGCCGCGCGCCGCCGCGGCCATCCGGTCGATGGCCTGTTCCAGCGCGGCGACGTCCGCGTCGGTGCGGCGCAGCGCGGCGAGGCGGGCGCCGGCCGGCTCGATGATGCCGCGCATCTCGGCCAGGTCGTCGAGGAACTGGCTGTCGTCGCGCCCCTCGAACTGCCACCGCACCACGTCCGGGTCGAGCAGCCGCCACTCCGTGCGGGCCTGCACGAAGGTGCCCCGCTTGGGTCGCGCGTCGACCAGGCCCTTGGCCTTGAGCACCCGCAACGCCTCGCGCAGCACGCTGCGGCTGATGTCGAGCTCCTGCTCCAGCCCGGGCACGTCGAGGGTCTCCCCGGCGGCGAGCTCGCCGGACAGGACGCGCCGGCCGAGCAGCTCGACCACCTCGCCGTTCAGGCCCCGCCCCTGATAGCCGCCGGCGGTCCTCCTGCCGATCATGCCTGCCCCGTTCATGCCGAATCCTTCACAACGCTCCAACCACCGTCGACGACCAGGCTCGCACCCGTGACGAAGGAGGCCTCGCCGGAGGCGAGGAACGCGATGGCGGCCGCGACCTCGGCCGGGTCGCCGAAGCGCTGGACCACTGTGGCAGCAGCACTCTTCCGCCGGTCGGCCTCCCCCACCCGATCCCACGCGCGGCTCAGCACCGGGCCGGGCAGCACGCTGTTCACCCGCACCGCCGGGCCGTAGTCGACGGCGAGCTGGCGGGCCAGCGCGGTCAGGCCGCCCTTGGCCGCGGCGTAGGCCGGATGGCCGGGCACACCCACGGCGGCGTGCACCGAGGAGACCAGCACGACGGCGCCGCCGCCGGCCGACTCCCGCAGGCCGGGCAGGCAAGCCCGGAAGCCGAGGAAGGCCGCGCCGAGGTTGACCGCGAGCTGCCGGTCCCAGGAGGCCGGGCTGAGCTCCCCGGCCGGTGCGACGTCGACCACGAAGGCGTTGCTCACCAGCACGTCGACCCGGCCGGACCGCTCGGCGACGGCGACGACGTCGGCCCAGCGCCGCTCGTCGGCCTGCTGCGGGACGACGCGCCACCGTTCGAGGAGTACGCGAAGCACGCCGAGCCGTGGCGGCTGGCCGCCACCGGCGTGTCGGCCAGCATGTTCTACACCTACGACTGGGTCGACACCGCCCGGTGGGACCGGTGGCTGTACGAGAACTACGGCGACTACCGGGTCGCGATGACCTACGCCCTGGACGACCGGCTCGCCGTCCTCGCCCGATGGGCGGAGCGGCACCACGTGCCGGCGGTGATCGGCGAGGGGTGGATCGGCTACACCCCGCTGCACGCCGAGTTCGAGGACGGGCCGATCGGCCAGGGCATCGCCGAGCAGGCCCTGGAGCGCTGCATGGCGTACGGCTTCTGGGGTACCGTCCTCGGCTCGAACTCGGCGCCGCACCACCCGGGCTGGCGCAACGTCGAGTGGCAACGTCGCTGGAACGCCCGGTTCCGGTCCGCCTGATCAGGGTGCGCCGGATCAGGGCGCGCCGGATCAGGGCGCGCCGGTGAAGACCCGCTCGGCGTCGTCGCGGTTGGTGTGCAGGTTCCAGTAGATCGGGGCGATCTGCTCGGCCGGGGCGTTCGGCACGCCGGGGAAGTCGCTGCTGCCGATCGCCACACCGATCGCGACGTGGGCGGCGTGCACGCCGGTGCCGGCCAGTTCCTTGTGCAGGTTGAGCGCCCAGTTGCGCAGCGCCGCGGCGGCGGCGTTGACGTTGCCGAGCATCGGGACGGGGTCGATCGCGCCGGCGCCGTTGGTGTAGAGCAGGGTGCCCGCGCCGGCCTCGCGCATCGCGGGCAGCACCGCCCGGGTGGCGGCGATGGCGCCGTACAGCAGGAAGTCCATCTCGTGCCGCACGTGCGCCGGGTCGGTCTCGGACGGGGTGGTCAGCACCGTCGAGCCGAACCCACCGGCGGGCGAGTACTCCAGGACGTCGATGCCGCCGAACCGCGCGGCGGCATCCTTGAGCGCCTGGGTGAGGGCTTCGTGGTCGAGCACGTCGGCGGGGAACGCGGCGGCGGTGATGCCCTCGGCGGTGAGCCGGCTCGCGAGGTCGTCGAGCTTGCCGCGGTTGCGGGCGATGAGCGCGACGTCGAAGCCGCGGGATCCGAACGTACGGGCGATGGCCAGGCCCAGGCCGGGCCCGGCGCCGATGATGGCGATGCTGCTCATTCGTGGTCCTCTCCGACCGAAATGGCGATCTTGCCGACGGTGCCGGCGGCGAAGTCACCGAAGGCGGCGGGCACCTCGGCGAGCGGGTAGGTGCGGGCGACCGGCACGGTGAGCCGCCCCGCGGCGGCGTCGGCGGCGAGCCGGTCGAGGGTCTCGGCGCTCGGGACGGCGAGCACCGAGATCGCCGCCGGGTGCTGCTCGGGGCCGAACCCGAGGGTGCTGGCCAGCCGGCCCTTCTCGGCGAGCAGCCCGGCCAGGGCGCCGCCGTCACCGGCCAGGTGCAGCACCACGTCCACGCCGGCCGGGCTGAGCGCACGGACCTGGGCGGGCAGGTCGCCGGTGTGGTCGACCACCGCGTGGGCGCCGAGCCCGCGGACGAAACCGGTCTCCGCGCCGGGCCGCGCGGTGGCGATCACCCGGGCACCGGCGGCGGCCGCGTACTGCACCGCGATCGCCCCGACGCCGCCGGTCGCGCCGCTGATCAGCACCGTCTCGCCGGGCTGGGCGGCGGCCGCGGCGAGCGCGTCGACGGCGGCCGAGCCGGCCAGCCCGAGCGCGCCCGCGGTGGCCAGGTCGAGGCCGCCAGGCAGGGCGGTGATGCCGATCTGGTCGCTGACCGTCACATACTCCCCGAACCCGCCGTCGCCGAGGAACGGCTTGGTGACCACCCCGAACACCGGGTCGCCGGCGGCGAACCGGGTCACCCCGTCGCCGACCGCCTCGACCGTGCCGGCGAAGTCCTTGCCGAGCACCAGCGGGTAGCGATGCTCCATCATCCCGGCCAGGTAGCCGGCGGCGACCGCGGTGTCGAACCCGTTGACCGACGAGCCCCGGACCCGCACGAGCACCTCGCCCGGGCCCGGCCGCGGGGTGGGCACCTCGGCCAGCGCCGGGCGGCCGCCCTTGTCGGCGACGACGACAGCACGCATGACAACCTCCTCCAATGAAGTGGAACCTGTCTTCCACTTGTCCGCGCCGAGCGTAGCAGACAAGTGGACGATGTCTTCCGCTTCTTCTAGAGTGATGCGCATGACCTTGCGCGTGGACGCCGAACGCAACCGGCAGCGGGTCGTCGCCGCCGCCCGCGAAGCCTTCGCCGAGCTCGGCATCGAGGCGCCGATGGACGAGATCGCCCGCCGCGCCGGGGTCGGCGTCGGCACCCTCTACCGGCGCTACCCGACCCGCGGCGACCTGATCGCCGCCGCGTTCGAGGCCAAGATGAGCGCGTATGCCGAGGCCGCCCGGCAGGCCCTCGCCGACCCCGACCCGTGGCACGGTTTCTGCGCCTACGTCGAACAGATCTGCGCCATGCAGGCCGGCGACCGCGGCTTCACCACGGTGCTGACCATGACCTTTCCGACCGCGAAGCAGTTCGAGGCCGCCCGCGACCGCGCCTACGCCGACTTCGCCACCCTCGTCGAGCGCGCCAAGGCCGCCGGCCGGCTCCGCGCCGACTTCGTCACCGAGGACCTGCCGATCTTCCTCATGGCCAGCGCCGGCGTCCTGACCGCGACCGCCGACGCCGCCCCCGACGCCTGGCGCCGCCTCGTCGGCTACCTCCTGCAGGCCTGCGCGACCCCGGCCGCCCAGCCGCTGCCCGACCCGCCTCCGCCCACGCAGATCTATCGGGCGCTGCTCCGCGCCACCCATCACCAGCGCGACCGGCGACCCATCGAGTGAGGTCGTGGTGGCGCCCAGGATCGGCGCGCGTCACGGGGACGGCGAGCGTGACCAGCCGAGGAATCGCCCCACCACGCCGATGAAGCGCTTCAAGAAGCGCGCGTGCTCGCCCGGACG
>Ga0070668_100000592_pt1 | contig 24269 bp, 18 predicted proteins | sample KBSS43metaG_FD_64661 | JGI IMG/M metagenome (GOLD analysis project Ga0070668, IMG submission 64661) | Switchgrass rhizosphere microbial communities from Kellogg Biological Station, Michigan, USA - KBS S4-3 metaG | ecosystem: Host-associated > Plants > Roots > Rhizosphere > Soil ...
TCTTCTACCCGGCTGGCGTGATGAGCCGAGCCCCATCCAGCAACCAGTTGTACAGGACCGATTCCTCTGGATGACCGCCAATCGCGCGCTACCGTTGCCGGGGCTCTTTATGCCACCCCTGATGAGCAATCACGGAAACTTCATCGTCTCGCTCGGCAATGTCTGCCGTTGGCTCGGCGAGAAGGCTGTAGCCTTAGGCGTTGATATCTACCCCGGGTTCTCGGCGACAGAAGTGCTATATGGAGCAAACGGGGAGGTCACGGGCATCGCCACCGGCGACATGGGGATCGCCAAGAATGGCGAGCCCACCGACGCCTTCACCAGCGGCGTCGAACTTCGCGGCAAATACACCCTGTTCGCGGAGGGCGCGCGGGGCAGCCTTTCGAAGACCGTGATCAAACGCTTCGGGCTCGCCAGCGATCGCGAGCCCCAGAAATTCGGAATCGGGATCAAGGAACTGTGGCAGGTTGCACCTGAGAAGCATCGACCAGGTCTTGTTCAACATAGCTTCGGATGGCCGCTGGATCTGAAGACTGGCGGAGGGTCATTCCTCTACCACTTCGGCGAAAATCTGGTTTGTGTCGGGTTCGTCGTCCACCTCAACTATCACAACCCTTGGCTCTCACCTTTCGAGGAGTTTCAGCGGTTCAAGACCCACCCGAGCATCCGGGAAACGTTCGTGGGCGGCAAGCGCCTCTCGTACGGCGCTCGGGCGATCACGGAGGGGGGATGGCAATCGGTCCCCAAGCTGGTTTTCCCGGGAGGGGCCCTAGTCGGGTGCGCGGCCGGCTTTATGAACCTTCCCCGCATCAAGGGGAGCCACAATGCGATCCTTTCAGGGATCGCCGCGGCTGACGAGATCACAGCGGCGCTTGCCGCCGGACGCAAGCACGATGAACTAAGGTCCTACGAGGACGGCTGGCGAAGCTCCCCAATCGGAAAGGACCTTAAGCGGGTCCGAAACGTCAAGCCTCTGTGGTCGAAGCTGGGCACCGTCGTGGGCGTTGGTTTGGGCGGTGTCGACATGTGGTGCAACACGCTCGGCTTTACGCTGTTCGGCACCCTACGTCACGGCAAGCCGGACAGCGAAACCCTGCTGCCCGCCGCGCAGTGCAAGCGGATCGACTATCCCAAGCCCGACGGCCAGATCAGTTTCGATCGATTATCGTCGGTATTTCTCTCGAACACCAACCATTCGGAAAACCAGCCGGGGCACCTCCATGTCGGCAATGCCGACGTTCAGCGATCGTCGGAGCATGACATCTACGCAGGCCCTTCGACGCGCTATTGTCCCGCCGGAGTCTATGAGTGGGTCGGTGAGGGTACCGATCTGAAGTATGTCGTAAACGCTCAAAACTGCGTTCACTGCAAAACCTGCGACATCAAGGACCCGAACGCCAACATCACCTGGGTTCCTCCGGAGGGCGGGGGCGGTCCCAACTATCCCAACATGTGACCGCGGCTTGGCGCTACGGGCGACGCGGAACGATAGTCATCGGGGTGAACTCATAGACTGCCTCGCCATGCTGGTTGTACATCGTCCATTTCATGACGACGGTTCCTTGCGGCTTGGTTTTCGAGGGAATTAGGCTTTCGACCTCGCCTTTCAGGTGCAGGACGTCACCCGGGCGCACAGGGGCCATCCAGCGTAACCCGCCCCCTATCCGAGTGCACCTGGTGTTCTTCCTTCGCATCACGACGGGACCGGACAGTACCCACAATGTTCTGGCGCTCTCGTTCGGCGTGCTCATCGTATCTTGGTCATCGTCGGCTCGCTCGTGATCATGACAAACCTGAACGAGAATGATGGCACATGGTGAAAAGATGAATTCGCCAATGCAGCGGTGAGCAGCGGGATATCGCTGCTGCGCTCGGTCCAGCAGTCAAGGGGGTGGCAGTGTCATTCATCGCCGAAGTCGGGCACGCCGCGGCCATCCTCAAAAGATGTCAAGCGGAGTCGACTGACAGCACTCACGGAGCAGAGAATGCCTATCCGAGCTACGCCTTGCGTCGGTTACTGGGCCGCGTACTACGTCAACCGCAATGGAGATTGGAGCATTGCATGCGACGTTCTCGGCCGCATCATCCGGTGCGCGAGAAACTCGCGCTCTCGGTCGCGCGCTATCGCCGTCGCCGCCTCCGCCATTTTTGCGAGTCACCGCTTTGCGCGCCCCAGAAGCGGCCATCCACCATCGACGAGGTGACATAGGAATTAGTGGCGCTACCCGCCATTATCGCCTCGGCGTGGCCGTCGCTGCGCTCACGCCGCCCGTCCGCCCCAAAGCCTCAACCGACTTGGTTGATTTCACCACCGCCTGATTTGTCTCGACCGCAACCGCACTGCTTACCAAGTGATCCGGCACCGGTTTGGGAGTCAGTTCAACGAACGCTGCCTCGGAGCTGCCCGGCTGCGCAATCGTTTCAGTCGTGATGAGATTGGTCCGTCGCAATTCTTCCCGAGAAAGTTCATGCAAATCTTCCCACGGCGGCACATTCAGAGCCAGCAACAACAAGTCACCCGTGCCGCCCATATCGAAGGTGTATTTGGCGAGTCGCCCGATATCGCGTTCCACGATCATCAGGTCATCTGCGCTATAGACCGCGGCCTTGGCGTCATTGGCGCGGTCGCCCATCCAGATCTGATGCACCCGAACATGGGTACTCTCGCGCACGTAACGCGTCTTGCCGGACAGGAGCAGGAACACGCACATTGATTCGCAATATGCCACCGACGCCGTGTCGGCAGGCGCCTCCTGCCCAGTATTGGTCTGCACGCTGGTGCCGACGGTGGTCAGCACCTCGAGATTGCGCCAGCGGCGTCCAAGCGCAATCGCGTCGTTGACGGAACCGCCGCTGGAATCCAGCACGATGGTCGTGCCGCGGAGCTGTCGGCCGCGCGCGAATTCATCGAAATCTCCTGGAGTGTTGGTAGTTACGACGCCGACCGCACTGACCCAGCCGCCGCAATCCGGCTGGCAAGGGACCCAGCTGAACTTCATCGCTAATTTGCGTGCTTCGAGAACGACGCCGGCATGCGCCGAACCGGTCAGCACAGCCACCAATGCGATGCAAAGGGCGGCACCAACCAGCAACATCCAGCCCCGAAGCTCCGCCCAAGGAGCGTGAGCAGAGATCAGAAGTGAAGTGCGGGCGCGCTTTGAGGTTTCCGCCCTGGAGACTGTCGATCGAGACGGCAAGGGAACAACACCTATTCACGAGGTTGATTTCGTATTTTCGGTCCGATTATCGGGTTGGCTCAGCCGCGTGGCGGCGATGCTTGGCGCGCCATTTCGGGCCCGGGCCGCGCATGTAGTGCAGGCCTGGCCGGTAGCTGTCGCGCACGTCCATTATCAGGTTGGAGATGACCTCGGCGAGGGCGGAGGCTGCATCAGCCGTGTTGCGAGCAAAATCTGACAATGAGGCTGCATTCACGGTTCTCATCGCCTGAACCCCTCCTGTCATACCGCTCGACCATCGAGCCGAAACACGCCAAGCGTAGCCAGGAAAATTGGATGGAACTATTGCACAGAGGTGGACCCACAACGTTCACTAGTTGAGGGGAGCAATACCTAGGTTTAGGATCTCCCTACCTGGTTGTAGAGCTGATGGGAACGTCTCACTTCGTTCAGCGAGTTCGGTCGATCAGCCGATCGCCCTTTCAAGTGGGCTTGCTCGTTCGCAAAGAACCCTGCCCGGTCTTCTGAGTCGAAGACGTACGGCGTCTACCGGCCTAGCGCTCGGCAGATCTCAGAATCAACATTTCACGACACCGAACAATTCCGCCCGCCCGGCCATAAACCAAGGGAAGGCCACCTCGGTACAGCCTGATTATCCGCGCGTGGAATAGTTTTACCTGACGATGGGCGCTATCAATCGGGCTCGATTAGGAAGATGCAATGCGACGGAACCGGACCCAACGAGCCGGCAGTCGCGAGACAAGGTCGGCGGCGTAGCGCCCGCCGGCCTTTCTCTTGCTCCGACCGGCTGAACTTCGATAGTGTTCGAGTGAGGTCGATCGGCCCAGCTCGGCAGAATTTGGAGATTGGAGACACAATTGCTGCGGCATAACAGGCAAGTCGGCAAATCGTGAGCCACAGGCAGAGCAGGCGCCGCGGCAGCAATCATCGATCGGCCCCCCGACTGTCGCGCCCCTCCAATACTCAAATTTTTTTCTTCAAAGCATCTGCTCAAGGATCGAGCCAGACCGACATACCCGGCTCAAAGCCGGTCGGTTCACCCTTTAAATCGACGCGCAGGCGCAACGTGTTACGGTCATGATCGCCAACCGCACGCTCGGCCTGCCAGGTCGCGAATGCGCCGAGCGGGCGCAGCTCCGTGACCAAGGCGGGAGTCTTCTCCGTCGCATCTGACCGGCGCACCAAGGTGCTTGCGCCGACCGTGAGGCCCTGTAGCCGATCCTCGCGCGCGTTGAATGACAGAAACTGCTTGCCGGTTGGTGCAATCGCGAGCACCGGTTGGCCGGCGTGCACGTTTTCGCCGATCTCGGCGACGATGACACTGACGACGCCATCAGCGGGCGCACGCAGAATAGTCTTATCGAGGCGGCGCTCGAGGACCGCAAGCGCCGAGGCCGCGGCCTGCACCTGAGCATCAGCGATGGCGCGCTCCTCCCGCGTCGGGCCGGCGACCGCGGCTTGATGGTTTGCTTCCGCGTCGGCGACGTCAGCGAGCGCGTTCGCCAGATCGTTCTCCGCCTGGTCGAGCGCCTGCTGCGTAGCGAAATCGTCACTCGCGAGCGTGCCCGTTCGGGCCAATTGTTTTTGCATGTAATCTAGCCGCGCTCTCGTTTTAGCGATCTTCGCTACGAGCGAGGCCACCTGCTCGGCGCGAACGCCGGCATAGACATTGTCGCGCGAAGCCTTCGCGGCGGTAAGCTGTGCACGCGCCTGTCCGATCGATGCGACCAATTCGACCGCGGATAGCTCGGCGACAACGTCACCGGCACGAACAGGCGCGCCGGACTCGACCTTGATGACGGTGAGCTGGCCTGCGACATCGGGCGCCATGCGGATTTCGGTTGTGCGTACGACGCCCAAGATCGGCTTCATCGCCTCGGTGGGCCACAGCAGCCAGAAGCTCGGCGCCGCGGCAAGGACAAGCGCCGCGATGATCATGTACGTGCGCCTGATCATGCAGCGGCCTCCTCTCGCTTCCGCTTGACAGCATATGCGGACATCACCGCCAGTGCAAAATAGACAGCAGCCAAGACCCAAAGCCCGTACCAATGCTGCGCCACTTCGGCGAGATTCGCACCGAGCTGATCGATCCGGACAATTCCATTGATCGCGAAGTCGGCCGGGAAGACCTGGCCAGCGACGAGCGCCGCCTGGGGAATGGCTTCCCGGGGCCAGGCGAACCCCGTGAGGAAAAACTGCGGCAAGGCAGTACAAAGGAATATGAGGCTGGGCGTCTCCGTGCGCTTAAACCAGACGCCAACCGTCTGCGCCATGAAGCTCGTCGCCAGCACAAACACCGAGGCGAGCGCCAGCAATTGTAAAGGGTCACCAAGCGCCGAGAAGCCGTAGAAGCGTGGAAGCACAATAAAATAGAGCGCGACCGCCGGCAGGCTGATGGTCAAGTGCGCAATACCTCCTCCGAGGACGCTCGCAAACGGTCCGCCACCGCGTTGCACCCGCCCAATATTGGCTAGGACGGCGGCGCCGACCAAGAGCGTTTGCTGCAGGATCAACACGAAAGCTGCGGGGACCACGTAACTCCCGAAGCCGCCAACCGGGTTGAAGATTGGCTGCAACAGTATATCTGCCGGGCTTGCGCTGGCCAGCCTCGCCTTGAAGAGGCTGCCCTCTGTGCGTCCGCCGACGGCGGCAAGCTCCGACGACAGCGTGTCGATAGCTACCGTGATCCCGCTCGACAACGATCGGAAGAGAAACAGGTAGGTGGCATCAGCGTAGACTGGAACGTGGGCGGTGATGCCCTTGAGTACGTCTCGCTCCGTACCGGTTGCGATCCCGACAGCTGCAAAGGTATCGCCGCTGTCCATCGTCGCCCGCGCCTCGGCAAGGGTGCCGACGCGCGCGGCGACGCTGACCGAGCCGCTCGCGTCGAGCGTCTCGACGATCCGGCGGCTGAGCTCACTTTGGTCGGCGTCGACAACCGCGATCGGCAGTTTGCGCAGTATCTGGTTAAGGTATGGCTGCGGATAATAGACGCCGTAGACCAATGGCGCGCCGATAAGGACGATGAACACACCGCGGGTCGCGAGTACGCGTTGCCATTCGCCGCCGAAGGCACCGGCGATACCAGGCCGGTCGGCGGGCAACACTACCTCGTCCACCGCCGTCCTACGGGTCAGGCGTCCAGCAGACCTACGTAACGCCAACAGCGCCAGCAGCACGTAAACCACGGTGAGTGCCGCAAGCATGGCAAACGGTCGTGCAGAATTGGACACTGTCAAGCCGTGCGCCCCTTGCCCAAACAGCACCTCCACATACCAGCGCAGAGGCAGGATGGTGCTCCAGCCGAAAGCGAATGCATTCATGCCGAGCGTCGGAAATCCTACGCCAGCAAACCCGAAGGAGGGAGACACGACGAAACCGGTGAGGCCGAGCCCGGTCGAGAGGTCACCGGCCAGCAGTTGCATCAGGGTGGCGAGTGCCAGGTAGGCAATGATGAGGAGAGAGGCGGCCGCCGTGACCATCGGCACATCGCCCCTGAAGCGAATTCCCAACAGCCCTTCGAGAACCAACGGCACGGCCAGCATGACCAGGACGAATATCGCAAACAGCGGCGCGAGCTTGCCGGCGAGCGCGATGAGCGGATTACCGCCAGCACAGGCGAGCCACGTGCGCATACTGCGCCGCCTGAACTCTGAGCCGACCGCGTAGCCGGCGGCGAGCGCAATGACCACATGAATGATTGTCGGCAGGAGCGCACGCAGCAGGAACTGTGCGTAATTTGTCTGGGGATTGACTAGCACGATCGTCTCGGCGACGAGAGAGCCAATGCGCGCCGGCTTCGGCGCAGCATAGGCGGCGGGTGCCACGGCCGCGGCGGCTGCCGACAGGCTATTGCTTAGGCCCGCTGAGGCGACACCGCTTGCAGTCAGATATTGCTGGTTATAGAACCCGACTATCTTCGGGCGGCGCTCGGCCTTTAGATCACGCTCGAAATTCGCGGGGATATAGACTGCGGCAATGGCTTCACCCGACCGAATAGCCCTGGTGGCCGTGGCGAGATCGCCTGCGCGCACGGCGATGCTGAGATTGGGTGAAGCGGCGATCTGCTCGACAAACGCATTAGACGTATCTGATCGGTCGGCATCAACAACGACGACGCCGAGCCCACGGAGCACAGGGTGACTGAACACCACCGTCAACACCGCGACGGCAAAAAGTGGAACGCCAAACATAAGGAAAAGCGCGACGCGGTCGTGGAGCAGCCAGCGCCATTCACGCACGGCCACCAGCACAAACCCGGGCTTAGCTCTTCGCTTCATTTGCGTGTCCGCCAGTCAAGATAGGCACTCATGCCGGGTCGCAGCTCCGGCACGTTGTCGACCGGGTACGCGCGGATGGAGAATGTGCGGAGGTCGAAATCTCCGGTCGCGCGTGTCGCGCGCCAGCTTGCATACTCGCCTTTGGTGGCAATTAGTTTGACCTCGAGCGTGACGACGCGGTCGGCAAGCGCCGGTATGCGCACATCGAAGTGATCACCGACCTTGAGGGTTTTAACCAAATCTTCGCGCAGATCGAAGTGGATCCACAGGTCGCTGAGATCTATCAAGGTTACCAGGGGCACGCCGGGTGACACGTATTCGCCCGGCTCGACGTTGCGCTGGTAGACCTGAGAGGCGACCGGCGCATAGACAGTCATCTGATCGATGATGGATTGCACGGCCTCGACATCGGCTACAGCCTTGCCAACGTTTGCTTCGGCGATCTGACGTTCCTCGCGCGTGTAGCCATTGATCGCTTGCTCGTAGGCCGACTTTGCTTGGTCAAGCGCGCGCTGGCTCTCGTGCAAGGAATCGGTCGCCTGGTCGAGCCGCGCCACCGGTGCATTGCCGTGCTCGGTCAGCTGACGTGTGCGGTCGAAAGTCTTTTGAGCCAGCACGACATTCGCCTCTGCCCTCCCTTGCTCGGCCTTGCGCGCAGCGATGACCTCCGCGCGCGTACCGGCGTGAATATTTGCGAGCTGCGCCTCGGCGACGACCTTGGCCGCGATCGACTGCGCGCGCTTGGCGATAGTCTCAGGGTTGTCGATCTTAACGAGTACGGCCCCCGCGGCGACGTTCTGGCCTCGCACAACCGAGATCTCACCGACGCGCCCGTCGACTCTTGCTGCGATGTCGAGCCGCGTCGCGTCGACCTCGCCCTGCACCAGCAGCGGCACCGGCCGTACCAAACACCAAATCGAAAGGGCTCCAACCACGGCGATGACTGTGCTGACAATGATCGCTGGAACGCGCGGGCGCGCTGGTTTCGGAGAGGCACCCGGATGCGCGAGCTTCGGGTCGCCTGCAGATATTGCTCGCGTCTTCGCTTCAGAGGTTAGGGCGTCCATCGTATTCCTCGTCGCTTAGCCAACCACCTTCCGGGCCATTCTTACAAAGGTGCCCACGTTGCGCGCACTTTTCAGCGTTTCCCAAACCCACCACGAATCTCCTCTCTTGCTGCTGCCGAAGAACGTTGGATTCACTCCAGTTGGCTATGTCTGCTCATGCAGACCGCGCTGATTGCGCAAACCGTCGGCAGCACAACCAAACCAACTTGCGTTATGCGCGATCAGTTTCCGGTCTTCGGAACGATCAAAACGCAAGCTGTCGTCATTCGACGCAGGTAAGAAGAGGGCGAGCTACGGCACCTCTGTCGGCTGCTAAGTTCGCGCGTCCCGATACCTCAACTGGGCTGACGAAACTGTAGCCTCGCCCGGGAATATTGATAATGAAACGATTTCCGGCTCGCCCGTCGCGTAACGCACGACGCAACGCAGAGATATGGACTGTAAGGTTGCAAGGTTCGACAAAGACATCAGGCCAAACACGGGCCATCAATTCCTGCCTTGTGACGACCTGGCCGGGGCGTTCAGTCAAGACAATCAGGATTTCCAGCGCGCGACTTCCCAGTGGCACCCGCTTCTCGCCTTCCAGTAGAAGAAATTGTCTCGGGATGAGGCGAAAACGACCGAATGAGACTTCAGCTGATGCAGCGCCGACCGATGCCGTTCGTTCATCAAAGGATTGCTGGTTCGTATCCCCACTTTGACCGGCACAGGTCTGGTTGCGTTCCGATTCGGGATGGAACCTTGTCAGCGTGGGCGGCGAGAGGCGGCGTAAGAAAGTGGTAGTCGATTCTGACGCGCCCATGATGACCTCAAATGCGTTAAGAGGGCGATTTGCCCGCAGGCATCATCGTGGGAATAATCTGACGATGCGGATCGCGCCGCTCAATTGCCCTTGGGGACTGCCAGTTTCGCCAGTGGTTGGCTGCCCTAAGCGAACGCTTAGGGCAGCCGGCGGGACAGCCCTCATGTCCTCCGCTTCTGCGAAGGTGGGCCGCCGGAGGCGGCAACTAACGGGGGCACGCGCGCGGAAATACACGCAGTCAGAACGCCCGCGCCAAGTTAGCAGTTGCGAAGGATTCCGGTTTTGCGGGTCTACGGCTGCCCTGACACCATCTTGAGCATATCCGCCATGCGGCTCAACTCGGGGAGCGAACGCGCCTTCATCTTCCGCATCAGATGGGTGCGATGCACCTTCACGGTTGATTCGGAGATACCGATATCGTTGGCGATTTGCTTGTTCAGGCGACCTGCCGCGACCTCGCCCATGATCTCACGCTCGCGGGAGCTGAGCGAATCGAAGCGCTCTCTGAGCGACCGTAAGAGCTCTTCGCGCTCCCGACGCGTACGATCGCGGACGAGGCCAACCTCGACAGCATCAAGGAGGTCCTGATCACGGAATGGTTTCGTGAGAAACTCTATTGCACCGCCCTTCATCGCTTGAACGCTCATCGGTACATCGGCGTGTGCTGTCATAAAGATGATCGGAACTTGCCGATTCGCCGCGATCAGCTCACGTTGAAGATCAAGACCGCTCTGCCCCGGCAACCTTACGTCAAGCACCAGGCAAGTAGGGCCGTCGGTCGGATCGGCTTTGAGAAAATCGGAAACCGACGAAAATTGCCGTGTCGCCAGCCCAACCGTTCGGAGGAGACGCGCAACCGAGGCGCGAAACTCAGGATCGTCATCGACGACGGAGACACTGGAATTTGCGTCACCCATCCTTGTACCCCACGCTAAGAGAAGCGCATTGTTCCGGCTATAGTAGTCTCATCCTACGAATAATTCGGCGATATGAACAGCACCTGCTGGCTAAGCGGATCGCCGAGGCCCCTAAGCCATCGCTTAGGGGCGTGGGCATTGCATTGTGGGGACTGCGCCTGACATTATTACGATACATGAGGGCACGAGGCTTTCCGGCGCCGAGATCGTGAAGGCACGGAAGATTCCCGGAAGTCACAAATGTTGAATCGCACACTGATATCGATTGTCGACGATGATCAGCCATTTCGTGACTCAATGCAAAGACTCGTAACGTTGCTGGGCTACACGGTCAAAGCGTTTCCGTCAGCTGCCGATTTCCTGATATCGCCTCTCGTGTCCGAAACCGCCTGCCTGATTGCCGATGTCCAGATGCCTGGAATGAGTGGCGTTGAACTCTACGGACGCCTTATCAATTTAGGGTATGCAATCCCGACTATCCTTGTGACGGCGTACCCCGATGATTTCGCCAGAGATCGAGCCCTGAAGGATGGAGTGGTCTGTTACCTTAGCAAGCCAGTAGACGACGAAGATCTCGATCGATGGATTCGTTCGGCGCTGAAAGCGGCGAGCGATTGAAGAAGACTCATAAGTCCTTTTGCGCGGGCGGCAGCGTAAATTGAAATACCGCACCTCGAGGTTCATTCGCCTCTACCCATAGCCGCCCCCCGTGGGCGTCTATGATGGACCGGCAGATCGACAGCCCCATCCCAACTCCGCTGATCTTAGTCGTATAGAATGGCTCGAAGACCCGTTCGAGATTTGCCGGATCAATGCCCGGGCCTGAATCCCGAATCTGGATGAGCACGTTACCGTCAACCTGCCCTTGTTCAATTCTGATCGATAGTTGTCTCGTACCTTTCTCAACCACGCTCATGGATTCAATCGCGTTCAGGATCAAGTTCACGACGACTTGCTGCAATTGAACGCGATCGCCGTGAACAAAAGCCGATCCATCCTGGAAGTGCGTGCTGAGCACAATTCTATTGTTGGCGATTGCGCTTCGCACCAGATCGATCACCTCCCTGACCGCTTGATTGAGGTCGAGAGCCGCCCTTTGAGGAGGTGCCTTCTTGATGTGGTCACGCATCCGGCCGATGATATCCTTAGCCCGGTCAACGTCCTTGACCACGCATGCGAGTGCCTCCTTCGCTTCATCGGGATTCGGCGGCTTCATTTCCAAAAACCGTATCCCTGCACGAGCATTGTTGCGCGCCGTAGCGATGGGGTGCAGGATTTCGTGAGATAGAGTTGCAGCCAATTCTCCCATCGTGCTTACACGGTTTATGTGCGCGAAATCCAATTGCGCCTGCTGCAGTCGTGCCAGGGCTTGCGTGCGATCTTCGATGTCCGTCAGAAGAGCGTACCAACGGGCGATGCGCCCGGAGGCGTCACGAACAGGAATGCCGCGATTTTCAAACCACCGATACTCGCCGTCAGCCCGCCGCACACGATGTTCGATTTGGTATGGCACCCCGGCGGAGACCGATCTCGTGAACACTTCGGTAAAATGCGGACGATCGTCCGGATGCACCGTTCCATTTGTTGCCCAGTTCCTCAACTCTTCCAGAGACTGGCCGCAATATTCGATGATTTGGCGGTTGACTGATTCGACGTCCCCATTCGGGGTCATGGTCCCAACGAGGCCTGGTATCCCATCAATTGTCGAACGTAGACTTTGCTCGCTTTTACTTAGAGCTTCCTGCGCGCGAACGATTGCTGTCACGTCTGTGCCAGTGCCGCGATAGCCACAAAATTGTTTGTTGGAGTCAAATATTGGCTTTCCGCTGGCCTTCACGTAAATCGGGCCATTACCACCGGCGTTGCAATATACGAAGTCGCGGAAAGGTTTGCGTGAATCAAGAGTTTCCCTAACAAGCCGCCACTTCTCCGGCTCCGTCTCAAGGTCAAGGGCATGATCCCAGCACGCAGTGCCGATTCGAGCCGCCGGATCGGAGCCAAATGCATTTTCGGTCAACAACGTAAACTTATAATCCGGATCGATCTCCCAAAACCAGTCGGACGCGGTTTCGGCGTAGTCGCGGAACCTGCCTTCGCTCTCGCGCACTGCCGCCTCGGCGCGCTTCTGCTCGCGATAGAGCCGCGTATTCTCTAGCGAGATTGCGGCTTGTGATGCGAGCACCTTCAACACCGTGATGCGTTCGGGCGTGAAAACGCGCGGCATCAGATTGTTTTCAAGGTAGAGAATGCCAATTAGTTTGCCCTGGTTGATCAAGGGCAAACAAAAAACGGAACGGGCGCGATGCTCTACGATGTAGGGATCGGCAGAAAAAGGCTTCTGAGACGATGCATCGTCGAGAATTACGGTCTCTCGCGTGCGCACCGCATAGCGAAGGAGTGATTCCGGCAGGTCGGCTGCGGTGTAGGTGGAGTCTCTCAGTCGCACGATCACATCATCTCCACTGGTGGTCGCTTCTGCGCTTATCTGCAATTCCTCACTTCCGGGTGTGATCAGGAGACCCCGTTCGGCGCCGGCGTGTTCGACGGCTGCGCGCATGAGCTTGTCGATCAGCTTCTCTAAAACGATCTCGCCAGAGAGGGCCTGGGAGACTTCGATCACCGTCGCAAGATCGAACTGCTCGACCGGCGCTTCGATCATGCCCCTTGACCCCTGCGCGCTGTCCTGCTGCCTCAACCGCGGATGGAGCTGATCGAGCTGCCGGACCTTTCCGTCGGCTCCCCATCGGAGATAGGCCTGTCGTGCTTTTCCCAGGTAGAGATGAGCGACGTCTTCGAAGCCCCGCGCCGCGTAGAAGCGGGAGGCAAGCTCGTAGGCCAGTGCCTCGTGATGGACGAATTCGTTCGCGCGCGCTGACTTGATGGCAGTTTCGTAGAGGCGCTCGGCATCCAACTCCCGGCCTTCAATGCGGGCAATCTCGGCATCGACAAGCGCCGCACGGTGGTCGAAGTTTTGCTGGCAATTCGCCGCCCAGGCCCGAAGCTGTTGCCCGTGACGTTGAAGCGCTTCTCGATGGTTGGAATAAGGGTCCGGGCCCACAGGCTCGCACCGCGCGGCGCGGGACAGCGCGGCATAGAAGTGAAATTCCGCCATGTCGGTCATGAACAGCGACAGCGCCGCTGTCGTCTCGTACCATCTCTCCGCCTTGTCCGCCGCGTCGATAGCCGACGCATAGTCACCGGCGAAGAAGCGGGCCCGGAGCTTTCGGATCCAGTAGTAGCATTCCAGGAACGCGGAAGTGGGATGACCCGTAAGGCTCTGCTCGAACGAATGCTCCGTTACCGGGCCGTCGTCGAGCGATCCGAACTTCGTGGCCTTTCCACGTAGCGTGCGCACCAGTGCGAGCGGCGCAGACATCCCGTCTAGATAGAATCCGACCTGCCGCAGAAAGTCCGCTCCTTCCTCGGCCTGACGCTCGACCTGATCGAGTGGATGACCCATGGAAAGAAGAATGGATGTGAGGCCTCGGGAAGCGAAGGCAGCGAATGCCGGGTCTCCGTACTCTTTGCCCATATGGTATGCACGACGTATCGGATCGACCCCCTCACCGAACGATCGTGTCCACGGAATCACGGCCGTAAAGAAGAAGTAGGTCCGTGCCCCAAAGTGATTCCAGCCGCGGCGTTCGAGAAGGTCGCAGGCCATCTTCCCGAGACGGTAACCCTCATCATGGTGGCCGAAGCGGGCGCTGGCGATCAGGCCCAATATCGCGTAGCTGCACGGCGCCGAGTCGCTGTTACCGCGCTCAAGGGCAAAATTGGCAGCCCTGCAAACGCTCAGCGCGTATAAATTTGGGTCGGTGTACAAGGCGGGAATGCTCAGGCGGGAGAGCACGTCGAGCATCCCCAGAGCCTCAGGATCCTGCATCAGCTGCAGGTCAATGACATCTTCGATCGCACGGCTTCCAAGACGGGACCAGACGCGCTCATACTCGCTGCGGGTTTCTGCCTCGGTGGGATGCTCCGGCAAGTCGATCCCGACATGCCGCAGGCATTCCAGCCCCACGGCGACGGCGCGTTGTATCGCCCCAAGCATCGTGTACAGATCTACGCGCCGGCGGGCTACAGCGCATCGTTGCACCGTGTCGGACACGCGCGTTGCGAGCGCTACTAGACGCTCGTCGGCGGCCTGCAGCGCCCCCAAACAAATGTTGCAATCAGCGGAGTGCAGTTCCAAGGCGAACGCCAGCTCTTGCCGGCGCTCCCACGACGCCTCCGTCAGGAGAGCCGCACCGGTGGTGAGATACGTCAGCCCGGACGCGTAGGCCGAGGATGAAATTGCGCGCTTGCCAGCGGCTAGATTCAGTTCTGCAAGCTGCTCGCGTTCCTCGGGTGACGTGACTAGCGACCCCGCACGGTTAAGCTGGCTGACGATCTCGAAGATCGCCTCGTCTCGTTTTTCCGGGGGTGTATGCGCAACCAGCAAACGGCCGATTGTCAAATGCGCTTGCGCTCGCAACTCTTCCGCAATCGACGCGTACGCTGCTTCCTGCACCCTATCGTGAACAAACTTGTAGGAACGATCGAGACGTTCAACCAATTGTTGGCCCCGGGCCTCCCAAAGAGCCGCATGCACCTGTTCCTCGGGCATTCCCAGAGCGATCGAAAGCATCGCCATATCGGCTGCGTTGCCGATGCACGCGAGCTGCCGCAACGCGTTCTGTGTGTCGCTCTGCAGCCGCGTCAGTTTCCCGACCAGGAGGTCAACCACGTTGTCCGTGTACTGCTTGGCATGGATGGCGCTCAAATCGAATATCCACGTTGCCCGCTTGGGGTCGAAGGCGAGAAGGCCCTCATCGGCGAGCACGCGGAGAAATTGGATGACAAAGAACGGGTTGCCATCAGTCTTCGCGTGCACCAGCGAGGCGAGCGGTGCAGCTTGCACCGTGTCGCAGCAGAGCGAGTCCGCTACAAGTCCCTCCAGATCTTCGGCCGTCAGCGTTGAAAGCCTGATGTCTTGCACTCTTCCACTGGCCCGAATTGCTTCCAGCCTGCGCATCAGCGGATGCACTGCGGTGACTTCGTTGTCCCGGTACGCACCAATCAGCAGGACGTGCCGGACATCCGGTTGAACCAACAGGTCCTCCAGCAAATCAAGGGTGGCCGCATCGAGCCATTGCAGATCGTCGAGGAAGAGAGCGAGCGGATGCTCCGGCCTAGCGAACACACCCAGAAAGCGACGAAAAACCATTTGGAAACGCCGTTGCGCGTCCTGCGGCGGCAGCTCGGGGACTGAACTCTGCTCGCCAATAATTCGTTTCAACTCCGGAACCAGGTCCACCATGAGTTGTCCGTTTGGACCGAGCGCTTCACGGAGGGCATCACGCCAGTTGCTGAGTTCTATCTCGCTCTTCGTCAAGAGCGGACGAACCAAGCTCTGAAAGGCCTGCGCCAAGGTGGAGTAGGGTACGTCCCGCTTGTACTGATCGAACTTGCCTCCAGCATATAGGCCGTCCGGCGCTACAAGCGCCGGCTGCAGCTCGCCGATGAGAGCGGATTTGCCGATGCCGGCATACCCCGACACCAAGATCAATTCCGCGGCGCCACCTTTGACGATGCGATCGAAAGCGGCCAGCAAGGTTCCGACCTCGCTCTGCCGTCCGTAAAGTTTTTCGGGGATCAGCAACTGGTGTGGCGTGTCGCGTTCGCCAAGTGGGAAGTCATCGATACGGCACTTTGCCTCCCATCTGGTTTGGCACGTACGAAGGTCGCTTTCGAGGCCAGCGGCGGTCTGATAACGGTCTTCGGCCCTCTTCGCGAGGAGCTTCATAATGATCGCGGAAATGACGCCGGGAATTTCCATCAGGCGCTCAACAGGTGCAACCGGCCGCTTGGCGAGGTGGCAGTGCACCCATTCCATTGGGTTCCCGGCGGCAAAGGGCAAAGCTCCAGTAAGCATTTGATAAAAGGTGACGCCAACGGCATATAGATCGCTACGGGAATCGATGGATCGATTCATTCGTCCGGTCTGCTCGGGAGCCATGTAAGCGAGCGTGCCGGCGATCGTCTCAGGAGGGTGAGGAGATTGACGCTCGCGCGCCAACCGAGAGGCGATGCCGAACCCGGTCAGCCGCACCTCGCCGGTCGCGACGTTGACCAGGATATTGGCAGGCTTGATGTTCTTGTGGACGAGGCTGCGCTGGTGCAGCTTGCCCACTGCCATCGCCATTGCGATGGCAATCTCCAAAAAGCGTCCTACCTCCATGGGAGCGCCGAGCAGGCTATCGAGCGGCTCTCCGTCCACATCCTCGAGCACCAGAACGGTTCGACCGGCATCGCTTACGAGGTCTACCGGCCGCACCGCCCAAGCTGCGTCGAGCTGATCCATGAGTTCGTGTTCATGCGTAAGGTGATCGAGGCTTGAACGAGACGGGTACTCCTCGACAGGAGCAACGATCAACACGGCGCGCCGCCGGCCGTCGTCGCCCAGTCGCCAACCACGTCGAAAGACGCGTTCGTCGTCCTCCCACAAAATCTGAGAGTCGCCGTCTGAGTACATGCCGTTAAGCGAGTGCGGCACCATCTGTCAGACTCCGGCATCAGTCCGGTCACCTTCGCGCAACAGAAATCCTACCCATTCGCTAAAGAAATGCCAGCCATCTCTTGACTTTGCTTGCTCCGGTGAATGCGGGTCCCGGCCTCTCATTAGCAACGATTCGGCGCGATTTACGCGGCTTCATTATGTGCCAAACTGCGGCGTCAGTCGGTTAGGTTCAACTGTTAACCTGATCGGCGCACGCAGGTCCGAGCGGGACTTAGCAATTATTCGATGCGATTCGCGGAGCTTCAGTGGCCTCGGCGGCCATCCGGGCGCACTAGGTGCCCGTGCGAACTAGCGCAACAATGGAGATACAAATGGCTACCACCACTCTCAAACCGTCGGCGCCGAAGGAGCCGGAACAGGACCAGGCTGTCGAGGCAAAGATTCAGCAGATGCGGGAGTTATTCGCTGACGCGCCAGAGCTAGGGAAAAAAGCGCTGGAGAATGCGCTTCACGAGCTCAGGTCGGAGACTTCAGATCTGCCGCCGCCGGTGGAAAGTGCCGGTCGCGTCGGCGCCCGTCTGGGCAAGGTGTCGGAGCTGACGATCATCGTCCCGCTCGTACCGGGTGGCGCGCAGCGTTTGCGCGCGTTCCTGCGGTTGTTGAGGGGCAACCTATCGCAAGGCGCGGACAGAGTCGGCACCCTCCACACTATGCGTTTCGTGTTCTTCGACAACGACACAAGGCTGCTCTTCGCCACAGCTTTTGACGGCGATTGGGACACCTATATCGACGACTTCGTGACGAAAATTCCCGACTTCCTGGACATCATCGACTCCGCCTGGGAGGGTTGGCCTGGCATTCGCAGCCCAGGAGCAAAGGATTATCTCGTCAAGCATCAGATCACGGCGGAAGGCTGGTATGTCGCCCACCCGGATCTGACGGTGGCGGAGACCAGCCGGCTGAAGCGCATCGGCAAGGCCATGGACGAATTTCTCGACAAGGTTGGATAGCAGCTGGCGTGGCGCGCGAGTGATGGCCGTGCAGGCCACACGATATCGCACTCATTCCTCAGTTCGTCTTCATTCGGAAGACGATCGAGAATTGGGCGCGATAGCTGATCAGCGCCGAGCAGAACCAACAATACAGAGCCTTGGCTGTGATGCGCCCATTGGTGCCAGCGGCCCCTCTTCGGTCTCCAGAAATCGTACCGCGTCAAATCTTAGAGGTGCGAGCTATCCCTTAACCTCATCGGCTCACGCGTCTCGTTCGCAATGATTCGATGCGATTCACGGAGCTTAACTGGTCTTGGCAGTTCATCTGGGTGCACTAGGGGCCTGCAAACTACACGCAACAATGGAGACGCAAATGGCTACCGCTACATTGAAATCTTCGGCCCCGAACGGACCGAAGCACGATCAAGCCGTCGAGGAAAAGATCCAGCAGATTCGGCAACTGTATGCCGACGCGCCTACCTTGGCCAGAACAGCATTGGAGAGGGATCTTGACGCGCTGAGGTCTGATCTTCTCGATTCGCCGCCGCCGCCGGTGGAAAGCGCCGGCCGTATCGGCAGCCGTTTGGGCAACGTATCCGAATTGACCATCGTCGTGCCGCTGGTACCTGGCGGCGCCAAACGGCTGCGTGCATTTCTGCGACTGCTAAACGGCAACCTCAAACGGGGAGGAGACCTCGTTGGCACCCTCCACAACATGCGCTTCGTATTCTTCGACAACGACACGAGGCTGCTGTTCGCGACGACATACGATGGTGAATGGGACGCCTACATCGACGACTTCGTGGCGAAGATCCCCGACTACCTGGACATCATCGACTCCTCTTGGGAAGGGTGGCCGGGGATTCGAAGCCCCGGGGCGAAGGACTACCTCGCGAAGCACCAGATCACCGCCGAAGGATGGTACGTCGCCTACCCGGATCTGACGGTGGCGGAGATCAAACGACTCAGTCGGATCGGCAAGGCCGTCGACGAATTGCTCGACAAGGTTGGATAGCCGGAACGACCGATCGTTCGGGGTCCGCGCTCCGGATGGCGCGGACCCATAGAAGGATATGCCCAGAACCAAGCATCCAAGAGGATCCGATTATGTCGTCCGTAGAGGAACCAATCAGTCTTTCGACGCGCGCGCCGGCGCTGGAGCTGCACGAGATTCAGGCGACCATCCTCAGGCCAAGGCCGGCGCCGTACTTCGGAACGCACATGCTGTTTCGCGTCGACGATACCCGGGCAGGCCGGGCGTTCCTCCGTCGGCTGATACCACATGTCGACTCCGCTGCGGGCTGGTGGAGCGCGACCGAACCTTGGCTGTCAGTCGGGATTACCTATGCGGGCCTCGAGGCGCTGGGTGTTCCCCAGGATTCGCTGCAAAGCTTCCCTGATGCATTCCGCGAGGGGATGGTGGGGCGCGCCCGGCAACTCGGGGACGACGGCGTCAACGATCCCAAGGGCTGGGACAAGCCATTCGGCACCGGCCAAATCCATATCGGCATCAGTGCTTTCAGCTCTTCAGATGAACAACGCGGCCGCGCGCTCGCGATCGTCCGCCGCCAATTTGAGGGTTTTTCCGGCGTCAGCGTTCTGACCATGCAGGACTTCGGCGCGCAGCCGGGTGACCTCAATTCGCTGGGTTATAAGGACGGTATCGACCAGCCGGCGATCGAAGGCAGCGGCGTCGAGCCGCTCCCCGGTCAGGGACGGCCGATCAAAGCCGGCGAATTCATCCTAGGCTATCCGGGTGAGGTGGGAGTTCCCTTACCGATGCCGCAGCCGAACATCCTCGGCCGCAACGGCACCTATGTAGGCTTGCGCAAATATCAGTCGCGCGTCGGCGCTTTCAATCGGTTCCTCCGGGCGAACGGAAGCACTGAGGAAGAACGTGAGTTGGTCGCCGCCAAGCTGGTTGGCCGGTGGCGCAGCGGCGCTCCGCTAACCATGGCGCCCGACCAAGACAATCCCGAGCTTGGCGCGGACCCGCAGCGCAACAATGACTTCGATTATGCCAAGGATCCGCGTGGCCGACAGGTCCCCTTTGGGGCTCATATCCGGCGCATGAACCCGCGGGACACGAAAATGACCAGGCTGACCGATGTCAACATACATCGCCTCATCAGGCGGGGCACGACCTTCGGACCGCCCTACGAAAAAGACGAGCTATCAGAGCAGGATGACACGGTGGCGCGAGGCTCCTACTTTTTGTTCATCAGCGCCAAAGCGATGGCGACATTCGAATTCCTGCAGCAGGAGTGGGTCAACGACGGCAATTTCGTCGGGCTCGACAGGGAGCGCGACCCGATCATCGGTCGACAGGAAGAAGGAGCAATCTTCACGATTCCGAGGGCGCCTGTCAGACGACGCATCCGCGGCATCGAAACGTTCAACGTGCTTCGAGGTGGGGAGTACTTCTTCATGCCAAGCATCAGTGCGCTGAATTGGCTTACGAACCCAAACGCATGAACTGAGGCTGGCGATGTCCGATCACATTGACGGTCCGCGATCGATTGGTGACCCCTCGTCCGATATCACCGACCTGTTTGCGTTTACGAGTCCGGAGAACCCGGCGCGCACGGTCTTGGCCATGGATGTTTTCCCTTCTGCCGGCGAAAATGCGATGTTCTCAAACGTCATTTTTCATTCAATCGTCGTCCGCCGCGTGACCGTTGCCGGCGTTGGCAACGCCGCGAAGTTTCAGCCCGCAGAAGATGAAATTCGCTTCAGTTTCCGTTTCGAGCTACTGGAGCGCGATGCCGCGGGGAATGTGATCCAGCGTGGCGCTTGCACCCTGCCGGACGGTCGCGTACTGCCGCTCACGGTGAACGACGAGAAGGGAGCCTCAACCCGGGAGCAGGATGTCCGCGTGTTCGCCGGCCTGCGTTCGGACCCCTTCTACCTCGCCTGGACCGCCCTGCACCTCAAGAAGGTTCCAAATCTGTTGCAGAACGACAATGTGCTTTGCATCGTCGTCGAGGTTGATACGCGCCGCGTGCTCAAGCCGATCAACGGTTCATTATTCGGCGTGATTGCCGAGACCGTACCGATCCCGCAACCGAGAGCCGCGGTCTCACATCCAGTGGCGCGCATCGACTGGATCGGACGCCCTGAACAGACCAACATACGGCTCAGCAATCCAGCGTTGTCTGGGGCAGACGATTTACGCGATTTGTGGAATCAGCAGACGCCGTTCGCGATCCGAAAAGAACTGAAGCCGATGTTTTTGCAGCGACTGAAGGACAGCTTCGCCGATTGGGACATGCGCGACGGCAAGGCCGATTGGACAGCTGACGCACTCGCCGCCAACGCGAATGTCTTCCTCGATGATTTTCTGCTATTCGACGTTGCCAAACCGATCACCGACCAAAGTCACCTCGAGATCGAGAAGAGCACGATCGCCGGACGTGCTTACCAGACCGGAGGAGGTCGTACGATCGACGCGAACTCGATCGACATCCTCCTCACTTGGCTCGTCAACCGCGATCGCGAATTCATGCAAGGCGGCGCGACCGGGGCAACCAAGCCAGGCATGAAGAAATTTCCGTATTTCGCGACGCCGAACACGGACCTGCACACTATCGCCGATTCCGTCGAGCTTGCGGCTTCCCCGGACATGGTTTGGTCGCTGATCGGTCAGTTTCGCCTGGAATGGCATACAGCGGTCGCGCGGACACGCCTAACCGGCACGGGGATCGGTCAGCTCCGCAGGGTTGATACGCGCGACGGTAGGGAAATCGTAGAACGTCTCGAGGAAGTCGATAACGCGAGGCGGTTTTATCGCTACTCGCTGGTCGCCGGTGTTCCTGCGTCCCATTACACTGGCACAATTGAAGTCACGCCGAAGGGCAACGGCTCCGTCGTTGCATGGCGCGTGCAATACCTTGCCGGTAACCCGAATATGGTGAGGGGCATGGTGTCGCCATTGATCAAGACGGGTCTGGGAAGTCTCAAGCCTCACTTTGGAGCCGCGGAATGAGCACGATTGCGGACGTCGACCGTCCTTGTCCCTCTGCGACAGATGGAGAGATCGCCGCAATTAACCTGGAAAGCGCGCGCCTCCGTGCCTGGGTCCGCTTCGCGCGAGATCCACGCCGCAGGGGACTTGCCGAGGCGGTTGTCGATCAGGAACGCCTGACCATGCAGTTTTTCGGCGATCTTGATGCCCTCGACCGCCTGGACGCTCTCGCCTCGCAATTCGCGCGCGTAGACCACTCCTTTCGCACTGCGCTCGTTCAGGCCGAGGTTGCTTCGACAGCGCATCGCTTTGCCGATGCACGGGACCATCTGGCGCGTGCTGCGCTGATGCACGGACCTCGTGAAGAGATTGAGCGTCACTCGCTGAGCATAGATCAAGCCTGTGGCGTAGAGCTCGAACGGGTGTTCGCCACACGTCATCGAATCGCAACGGCGAGCGGCCAGCTCGAGGATCTTGTGCCTCTCGGCGCCCTGCTTGCCGATCTCGGGCGCTTCACCGACGCGGATGCTGTCTATCGGCAAGCGTTGTATTCGTACAACGACATTTCGCCCTTCCCGCTCGCGTGGGTTTGCTTTCAGCTTGGCATGCTATGGGGGGAACTCGCACCCCTACCCGACCCGGCCCTTGCCGCGCACTGGTATCGATGCGCAATCTCCTACTTGCCGGGCTACGTCAGGGCGCGGGTGCACCTGGCGGAGATCTACGCAAGCCATGCCCAGGCCGGCGACGCAGAAGCGCTCCTGCGACCAGCGCTTTCCAGCCGCGATCCGGAAGTCCGGTGGCGTCTTGCCGACGTGCTGATCACGCAAGGCGGGCTCGAGGAGGCCGCGACACACCTTGACGCCGCGCGGGTCGGCTTTGATGAGCTTCTTGACAAGCACTTGCTTGCCTTCGCGGACCATGCGGCGGAGTTCTACGCCGGCAGCGGAGACGATCGTCGTCGGGCCCTGAACCTCGCACGCGCGAACGTCGCGAATCGTCCGACGCAGCGAGCGGTCAAGCAGGCGCATGCGATCGCAGCTGAGGCTGATGAGACTGCAGCCTTACGCCTTACTTGAAAGCATTCAACGCGCCGCCGGCCCGCTACTTCTTGCCTTACTTTAGCTGTAGGCCGCGTGCTGCATCAATGACGATGAAGATTGGAGCGTCGCATGCGACGCTTCCAGCCGCATCAGGTGATGAAAACAATGGCGCTTCAGTTACGCGCTTTGCCTCGCCTCCAATTGTAGCGTGGGGTTCCAACGATTTGCGCGACTGAGTGCAGTAGTAGTGGGATCGTCTCCAAAACTCGGCGAGAAGCCGATATCGAGAACTATTGGCTAGAACTGCGTGTGGCGGCTTGGCCTTCGAGAGTTTGCATCGGCATCGGAAACGATAACACCGCAACCGCTCCGTCCTGGCCAAACTGAAGGTCAATATTCCCACCAAGCGCGCCCGCCAGTTGCCGAACGATGCTGAGGCCATGCCCCGATCGAACAATATCAGAGCTGGAACCGTCATCTGTCACACGGCATTCCGCGATATTGCCGCGCCTCTTCAATTCGACGCATATCGTACCGCCATTGTCGCCGAATGCGTGCCGATAGGAATTCGTAATCAGTTCGGAAATAATCATTCCAAGCCGCCAACACTGCAAAGAATGGAGCTGAATCTGATGCTCGACAAGCACAAGTTCGACTCTCCTCTTTCGAGCTTTGCACGAGCGATCGTCTGGCATAACGCCCGTAGATATTTCGTCGCATTGACGAGGCGGTTGTGGGTAGGCATCTGAAGCTCTTGATAGAGCCTTGCATGGTCTTCCAGGTGTTCAATAACCTCAGCGAGAGCAAGCTTTGCAACGCGATGCGGCGATCGCGCGGCGAGAAGAGAAATGTGGCAGATCGTCGATGTCAGTTCATTCTTTATCCGATGCGTCATCTCCCTCAGCAGTAGTAACTCAGCGGGAGAGACGGCAATACTAGACTGAGTGTAATCGCTTGTTCCGCTTGCAATCTGCATGGCTCAAATCCCCGCCAAACGGTTTCTCCTCATCGGACCATTGACCGAATACTCGTCGATCGCGTCCGACCATTCTAAACCGTATGGAAGCTCAACTCTCGTTGGTCTCTAGTAACGAACGCGAAATGTTGTAAACCTGCGCATCTAGTCCTTTCCGGCTCGCCAGGAAGTCAATGCGACCACGCCATTCACAGCACCCGGTCCATGGCCGCGACGCGCATCTTGTTCGTTGGAGCGAGGGTTACGCGTGATCACCTCGCGATCGACGGGCCTGCCAACGTCCACGATTTCTTAGCCGAAGGAGGACAAAATGCTCCATCGATGCGCCAAACTCACGGGAGCCGAGGTATTCGTCGCGAGCCGAAACAGCGGCTCTGTCTGGATTGAGCGGGTAACCAGTCGGGAGGAGCCTTGTCAGTTCCGCTGGGCGGTCCAGTACCCCGCACAACGCGCGCCACCCGAGTAGCCGCTCCACGTCCCGCGACCGGAACTGCTCGAGAGCCGACCTGAGCCGGATGCATATTTGTCT
>Ga0070668_100000593_pt1 | contig 24257 bp, 27 predicted proteins | sample KBSS43metaG_FD_64661 | JGI IMG/M metagenome (GOLD analysis project Ga0070668, IMG submission 64661) | Switchgrass rhizosphere microbial communities from Kellogg Biological Station, Michigan, USA - KBS S4-3 metaG | ecosystem: Host-associated > Plants > Roots > Rhizosphere > Soil ...
CCAGCGGTCGAGGATGCTGTTGGCGTCCCACTCCGCCGCGAAGGCGCGGTACTCGATGCCGGCGGTGATGCAGGCCCGCTTCATCCGTTCCGCGATCTCGACCTGGCGGGTCGTGCCGCGCTCAAGCAGCGGATCGAAGAAGCGGGTGTGCTTGAACAACTGATAGTCGCTCAGCGTACGGCCGAGCGCCCAGCGCAACCCACCGAGCGCCATCAGGTCGGGCTCGTCCGACCGCAGGGTCGCCTCGGTCTCCTGCACGATCGACATGATCTTGGTGTGGTACGCGACGATCTGGCTCGACACGGCACTCTCCCCCCTGTGTCGGCACAGTCACGCAATCGCGCGCAATTTTTCGTTTAACGGGAAGGTTACCGTCCGAATCTCTTGCATCTTCGGTGACTTGGAAGGTTACTGGCGTAACGAGTGGCATTCTACGTGTGTAACGAGGGACGCGTCCGGTAAGTGTCGAGCCGGTAGTCCGGCGGCGGTGCGGAGGCAGGGCCGGCGCGCTGGAGCAACCCCCCGCCCCCCGCCGCCGCGCGGACGTTAACCCTGTCGTGATCGCGCTTCAGGGAACCTCGGCCGCATCGGCCTTCGCCTGGCGCCGCTCGGCGGCCCATTGTTCGCGGAACTTGCGGAAGCAGCCGGTCTGGCCGCCCGAGCCCGAGGGCGAGCAGCTGTCGGGCAGGCCATCGCGGCTGACCATGTCCAGTGTCGCGGCGCGATTGACCCAGCTCTCGCCGCTCTCCGTCGGCTTGGCGTTCCGGAAGCGCTTGGGAAGGCGGTAGCGGTCGCTCTCGGGATAACGCGCGCAGACGACGATCTCGTCGTCGCTGCTCTTCGGGCAGGGGTCGTCGCCGAAGACGAGGAGCGTCGAGATCTTCGCGGGCGGATCGGCGGCGATGGCGGTGGGCGGCGTCGCCGCCGAACCGAGCATGGCGAGCGCGATGCCGAACAAGGTTGAACGCGTAGACATGGGTCCGCTCCGGACTGACCGGCACAAGATGCGGCAGCGCGCCTGAACGGCGCGCGAACGACGCAATTACTTCGCCGCGGGTGCGCTGGCGGCCGGGTTCGGCTTCTTCGATTCCTCGCGCGCCTGGCGCATCAGCTGCTGCCAGCAACCGGTCCAGCCGCCTGCGCCGCTCGCCGAGCAACTGCCGATGCCGGAGGCGCCGGCGAATTCGAGCGCGGTGGCACGCGATGCCCAGGACTGGCTGGCGACCGAGCCTTCGTTGCGCAGCATCTGCGGGATGCGATAGCGTTCACGCTCGGGCTTGCGGGCGCAGATCACGATCTCGCCATCGCCGCTGACCGGGCAGCGATCGTTGCCGAACACCTCGACATAACGCTCGATGGCCTGCGCCGCGGCCGGCATCGGGGTCGTCGCGACGGCGGTCAGGCCGGCAAGGGCGAGGCAGAAAGCGGCGAGCGTCTTCATGGCGATGTCCGTGCTGTCGCGGGGTCAACGATCGAACGCCGCATCGTCTCCATAGTGCCGCGAAACGATGACGCTGTCACGACCGATCGCAGCAGGACGCACGGGGTACGCCGGTCAGACCCGCTTGCTGAGGCCGATCGCGACGCGGCAGCCGAGGCGGATCGCGGCGGAGAGCAGTGGGTAGCCCGGCGCCTGCTCGGCCCCCGCGGCAAGTGCGGTCTCGCGATGCTCGACCTCCTCGGCGCGGAACGCCGCGATGGTTCCGGCGAGCGGGGGATCGGCGTCGCCGAGGCTGTCGAGCTGCTCGCCATAATGACGGTCGATCTCGGTCTCGATCGCGGCGGTGCAGGCCATCGCCGCTTCCGGGCCGATCAGCGCAGTCGCCGCGCCGAGCGCAAAGCCGGCGGCGTTCCACAGCGGGTGGAGCAAAGTCGGGCGCACGCCGCGTTCGGCCAGCATCGCGTCGAAGTGCCGGCGGTGCCGCTCCTCCTGCAGCGCCATGCGCGCGATGGCGCGGGCGGCGGGGTGGCGATCGCCGAGCACGGCGAGCTGGCCGGCATAGATCCGCGTCGCGCCGAACTCGCCGGCCTGGTCGACGCGGAGCATCGCCTTGCGGTCGGTCGCGTCGCTCATGCCCGCCGCAGCAGCCAGAGGGCGTAGAGGCCGGCGGGGATCGAGACGATCGCGTTCCACCCGGCGAGCGAGATGCCGAACAGCGTCCACTGCGCCTGGTCGCAGCGGACGATCGGCGCGTTCATGATCTCCTTGAGGAAATCGGCGCCGCTGGCCGGCGCGGCGACGGTGCAGCGGGTGACCCCTTCCCACCAGTGATATTCGACACCGGCGTGGAAGATGCCGATCCCGCCGCTGACGACGATCGCCATCGCGGCGAGCGCGACGAGGGTCCGCGCCGGGGCGCCGCGCAGGGCGAAGGCGAGCAGCGCCAGCGCGACCGCGGCGAAATGCGGGTAGCGCTGCCACCAGCACATCTCACAGGGGACGAGGCCGCCGATATACTGCGAGCCATAGGCGCCGAGCAGCAGCGCCGCGGGCACGAGCAGCGCCACCCAGCGGGCAAGGGCGAAGCGAGTCATCTTGGGCGAGTCATCTTGGGCGGGTCATCGCGGTCGGGATCAGCGCCGCGGCGCGTTCGCCGCGGTGCGGACCCCGACCGTCGCCAGCCGCGCGATCGTGCCGACCGCATAGTCGAGCTGGAAGTCCTTGATGCCCTTCTTGTCGAGTTCGGCCGGGGTCGCAGCGAAGCGCGGGTCGGTCTTGGCGTCCTCCTCGAGGATCTTGTCGTCGACCTTGGCCTCGTTGATCAGGTGGCGGCGCAGGTCGGCCTCGCGCAGGATCGGCCGGGTCTTGTAGTCGGGATCGTTGAGTTCGGGCACCAGGAGGTCCGGCTTGATGCCGCCTTCCTGCACCGAGCGGCCCGAGGGCAGGTAGTAGCGTGCGGTGGTGAGGCGCAGCGCGGTGTTCTCGGTGAGCGGCAGCAGGGTCTGGACCGATCCCTTGCCGAAGCTCTGCTCGCCCAGCACCAGCGCGCGATGCTGGTCCTGGAGCGCACCGGCGACGATCTCGGCCGCGGAGGCCGAGCCGGCATCGACCAGCACGACGATCGGCAGGCCGTGGGTGAGGTCGCCCGGGCGGGCGTAATAGCGTTCGATATCGGTCTTCTCGCGGCCGCGCTGCGAAACGATCTCGCCATGGTCGAGAAAGATGTCGCTGACGTCGATCGCCTGGTCGAGCAGGCCGCCCGGGTTGGAGCGCAGGTCGACGACATAGCCGAGCACATTGCCGCCGGTCGCCTTGTTGATCCCGGCGATCGCATCGCGGGTGGCGTCACCGGTGTTCTTGTTGAAGCTGTTGATGTTGATGATGCCGACGTTGCGCTGCACCTCCCACTTGACCGGCTTCAGCGAGATCATCTCGCGGGTCAGGCTGACGTCGAACGGCTTGTCGCGGCCGGGGCGGACGATGGTGAGCTTCAGGCTGGTGCCCGGCGTGCCCTTCATCTGGGCGACCGCCTCGTCCAGCGTGCCGCCGTAGAGCAGCTTGCCGTCGATATGGGTGATGTAGTCGCCGGCCTTGATCCCGGCGCGGAAGGCCGGCGTGTCCTCGGTCGGCGTCACCACCTTGACCGCGCCGTCCTCCATCGAGACCGACAGGCCGATGCCGCCGTAATTGCCGTCGGTCTGCGTGCGCAGCAGCTCGAAATCCTTCTGGGCGAGGTACGAGCTATGCGGGTCGAGGCTGGCGAGCATCCCCTCGATCGCGCCATCGATCAGCTTCGAATCGTCGACCTTGTCGACATATTGCGAGCGGACGCGCTCGAAGACGTTCATGAAGCGGTCGAGGTCGCGATAGGCGGCGACGTCGGTCGCGGCCATGCCGGCGGTCGTCGCGGGAATGATCGCCACGGCGGCGACGAGGGCGGCGGCACGCAGGGGGAAACGCTTCATTCGCATGACTTTCCAGAGAGTCCCACGATCATATCGGGTTTCGTCGCTGTACGATAGCTTTACGGCCGGTTCACAGGCGTCGGTCCACAGGCATCGGTTCACAGGCCGATCATGCTGAGCGCATCATAGGGCCGGCCCCGCCGGCGCAGTTCGACGGTGATGCGCGGGTCGGCGGCGCCGACATAGCCGATCACGTCGCCGCCGCGGACCTGGTCGCCCACCTTCACCCGCACCGAATCGAGGCCGGAGACGGCGCTGGTCCAGCCGCGGCCATGGTCGACGATGACCAGCCGGCCATAGCCGCCGAAGCGGTCGGCATAGCCGATCCGCCCGGTCGCCGGCGCCACCACCCGCGATCCGCCCTCGGACCGGATCGTCGGGCCGCGCGCGGCCGCGCCGCTGTCGGTCATCTCGCCGAAGCCGGTCACGATCGCCCCGGGCACCGGCAGCCGGTAGACCGGCTGGCGCGGCGAAGCCCGCGGCATCTCAGCGGCGCGCGCCCGGATGGCGCGGGCGACGCCGTCTTCGAGGAGACGGGTGTGGACGAGATCGGCGGGGGTGCGGACCTGGAGGTAGGAGGCCAGCGGCACCGCCCGCGCCCAGGCGGCGATCGCCGCGACGGTCGCGCCGGGGTCATAGGCCGCGGCGGGGCTGGCGACCAGGCCGGCCAAGGCGAGCAGGAAAGCGGGAGGGCGCAGCACGATCATCCTTCGCGGTGATAGGGGTGGCCGGCGAGGATGCTGGTCGCCCGCCACAGCTGTTCGGCGAGCATCGCGCGGGCGAGCATGTGCGGCCAGGTCGCCGCCCCGAAGGCGAGGAGCAGGTCGGCGCCGTCGCGCTCAGCCTGATCATGGCCGTCCGCGGCGCCGATCAGGAAGCGGACCTCGCGCCGGCCGTCGTCGCGCCAGCGGCCGAGCTTCCCGGCAAAGGCCATCGAGGTCAGCAGCGCGCCGCGCTCGTCCAGCGCGACGGTGACGGTCGCGGGCTCGCGGGGCGGGATACGGCCGCCGGCATCGGGCAGCTCGGTCACGCGGGTCGGCCAGGCGATGCGCTTCAGGTACCGGTTGACGAGTTCGGCCTCGGGCGAACGGCCGATCCGCCCGCGGGCCACGATGTGCAGCAGCAACGGCTCAGGCGTGCAGCGGCGAGACCGCGGTCGGGCCGTTCTCGCCGAACGCCCACATCCGCTCCAGATTGTAGAAGCTGCGGACCTCGGGGCGGAACAGGTGGATGATGACGTCCTCGGCGTCGATCAGCACCCAGTCGGCGGTCGGCAGGCCTTCCATGCGGACGATGCGGCCGGTCTCGCGCTTGATGCGGTCGGCCAGCTTCTGCGCCATCGAGGCGACCTGGCGGGTCGAGCGGCCGCTGGCGACGACCATGTGATCGGCGATCGTCGACTTGCCGGCCAGCGGGATCGAGACCAGCTCGACCGCCTGGTCGTCGTCGAGCGAGCTCATCACGATGCCGTGAAGCTTTTCGACCGGGTCGTCGTCGGAAACGGAAGTCGGGCGTGCGGAAGCGGACAAGGTCAATCCTTTTGGGGAAGCCGCCGACGCGTCACCGGATCGCGCGGGCGGACGTTGCTGAAAGCGAGGTGCCAATCGGGATGCGCCGCGCGGAGCCGCGTGGCCGAGCCGGTGTCAGGAGGCGAGCGCAGCAACACGAGCGCAGGCGGTCTCCACTTCGTCCAGCATCCTCTTTGTCCTGCGGGCCGGACGAAGCGCCGCAGCCAGCCCATGGCCTTTCCGCTTTGGGCCGCAGCATCATAACCCGGACGGGGCAAAACGGCAATCGCAACCGTCCGCGCGATCGTCCGCCAGTCGCGCCAGCGGTGGAAGCCGGCGAGATTGTCCGCCCCCATCAGCCAGATGAAGCGGCGCTCCGGGTAGCGGCGGACCAGCTTGCGCAGCGTATCGGCGGTGTAGCGCGTGCCGAGCCGCGCCTCGATCGCGGTCGCCCGGATCGGCGCGCCGCGCGCCATCTTCTGCGCCGAGGCGAGCCGCGCGGCGAGCGGCGCCATGCCCTCCTGCGGCTTCAGCGGATTGCCCGGCGAGACCAGCCACCACACCTCGGCGAGGTCGAGCGCGGCGAGCGCGTAGCGGCTGATATGACGGTGGCTGCGATGCGCCGGATTGAAGGAGCCGCCAAGCAGTCCGGTGGGGATCAAGGGCGCATCTGTCCGCTACCGAGCACCTGCCACTTGTACGTCGTCAGACCTTCGAGCGCGACCGGGCCGCGGGCGTGAAGGCGGCCGGTCGAGATGCCGATCTCGGCGCCCAGCCCGAATTCGCCGCCATCGGCGAACTGGGTCGAGGCGTTCCACATCACGATCGCCGAATCCACGCCGTTGAGGAATGCCTCGGCGGCCGCCGCATCCTCGGTGACGATCGCATCGGTGTGGTGGGAGCCATGGGCAGCGATATGCGCCATCGCCGCATCGACCCCGTCGACCAGGGCGACCGACAGGATCGCGTCGAGATATTCGGTGTCCCAATCCTCGGCGCGCGCCACGCCGATGCGGGCATCGAGCGCGCGGATCTCCTCGGTGCCGCGCAGCTCGCAGCCCTTGTCGATCAGCGCCGCCAGGATCGGCGCGGGATCGGCGAAGGCCCGGTCGATCAGCAGCGTCTCGGTCGCGCCGCAGATGCCGGTGCGGCGCATCTTGGCGTTGACGACGAGGTCCAGCGCCATCGTCGGATCGGCGGCGCGATCGACATAGGTGTGGCACAGCCCGTCGAGATGGGCGAGCACCGGCACTTTCGCCTCGGCCTGGACCCGGGCGACGAGGCTCTTGCCGCCGCGGGGCACGATGATGTCGATGAGCCCGGCCGCCGCCAGCATCGCGCCGACCGCGGCGCGATCGGTGACGGGGACGAGCTGGATGGCGTCACCGGGCAGGCCGGCCTCGACCAGCCCGGCGACGAGGCAGGCGTGGATGGCGCGGCTGGTGGCGATCGCCTCCGATCCGCCGCGCAGGATCGCGGCATTCCCCGCCATCATGCAGAGCGCGCCGGCATCGGCGGTGACGTTGGGCCGGCTCTCGTAGATGATGCCCACCACGCCGAGCGGAACACGGACGCGGCGCAGGACCAGGCCGTTGGGGCGGGTCACCTCGTCGATGACCGCGCCACAGGGATCGGGCAGACCGGCGACCGCCTCCAGTCCCCTGGCGATCGCCTCGAGGCGGCCCGCATCCAGCTTCAGCCGGTCGAGCATCGACCCGGTCAGGCCATGGGCGGTGCCGTTCGCCACGTCCGCGGCGTTGGCGGCGAGAATGTCGGCCTCGGCCTTGCGCAGGGCGACGGCGGCATGGCGCAGCGCCTCGGCCTTGCGCGCGGTCGGCGTGCCGGCCAGCACGGCGGCGGCGGCGCGCGCGCGGCGGCCCATGTCGGCGATGAGGGCGTCTGCGTCGACCGTGTCGGCGCGCTCGATTGCTGCGGTGGCCATAATGCGTGTCGTCTACCATGCAGGCGGCGGCGCGTCATCCCGATGGCCAACCGGAGCACCCGGCCGGTGGAGGAGTCCTCTCTCGTCGCGGTTTTGCGCCGCAAAATGCGCGCTAGGCAGAAAATCCAGGATCGGGTAACCCTTTTTGCGCTGCAACAACGGCGGATTCTGACGAATGCGAAGTTTGAGGCAAACGGGGGTACGCCGCGTCTACATCCATACGGCGGTCGGCCAGTCGAACGGCATCGGAATCTTCAATAACGAGGTGCTGACGCCCGAGCCATTGCGGCCCGGACGGGCGCTGATGGCCTCGGGCGGGATCCGGATGCTGCCCAACGGACAGAACGGCACGCAGGCGGACGTCACGCTGCCGCGCAGCAAGATCCTGGATTTCCACGACGCCGTCGAGGTGGTCGACAGCAAGTCGGGCGAAACCGGCCTCGCCCAATTCGCCGCCGACATGACCGGCACCGGCGACGGCGCCTATGCCAGCAACGAGGCGTGCCTCGTCCAGGCCCACAACATCTCCGGCCAGCCGATGGCGAGCTGGTGCCCCTCGGCGGAGGGCACCTGGCCTTACCAGTTCGACAACATGATCCGCGCCTGGGGCCGCAACCGCAAGGTCGCCGCCGAGCGCGGCATCCGGTCGCTGGCGATCGGCGCGATCCATGCCGAGTTCATGGAGGCGGAATGCGGCCAGCGCCGCCGGGACCTCCGCGACGGCACGGCCGATGCCCCTGACGACGATGCCATGCTGGCGATGCTGGAGCGCTTTCTCGCCGCCGCCGTCGACGTCGCGCGCAAGCATTTCGACGGACCGCCGCCGCCCTTCGTCTTCTCGCAGATGTCGAGCTGGTCGCATTACGGGATGCTGACCTATTCCTTCCCCACCTTCTTCCTGGAATGGTGGCTGAAGAACCAGGATCGGGCGATCTGCGCCGGCCCTTCCTATGACAGCGGCTATATGAGCGACGGCGTCCATCGCGACGCCGCCGGCCAGCGCCGCCAGTACCAGCGCCATGCCCGCGCGCTGCAGCGCTGGCGCCGCGGTCTCGGGCCGCTCGCCCTCTACCCGGCCGGCGTGCGCCGCCGCGATGCCACCACCCTGGTCGTCTCCTTCGCCGGCGGCGAGGGACGGCTCGCGATCGATACCGAGCGGGTCGCCGACCCCGGCAATCTCGGCATCGGCTGGACCGGCGAGGGCGCGATCACCGCGATCCGCCGGCGCGGCGAGCGGAAGCTGGTGATCGAGGGGCCGGTCGGCCCCGGCACCCTCCATTTCGGGACGATCGCGCCGCAGCTCGGCCCCGCCGGGCCGCAGACCGGGCCGCGGCTGTGCCTGCGCGACAGCGCGACCTTCATCGGTGCCGATGGCGAGATTGTTTACAACTGGTGCTGCTTCCGCGATCTGGCCGTGGTCTGAGCCCGCAGGGGCTCGCCCGCCGCTGCCAGCACGAGTCGATGAACGATCCGCTTTCCATCCGCCGCCTCTACGGACGCCGCCAGGGCCACAAGCTGCGCGCCGGCCAGGCGGCCCTGGTCGAGGACCTCCTGCCGCGGGTCGCGGTGCCCGACGGCCCGCTCGATGCCCGCGCCCTTTTCGGCGACGATCGCCCGATCGAGCTGGAGATCGGCTTCGGCCGCGGCGAGCACCTGGCCGGGCAGGCGGCGATGCGGCCGGGCCATGGCTTCATCGGCTGCGAGCCGTTCCTCGACGGGGTGGTCGGCGCGCTGGCGCATGTCGCGGGCGAAAACCTCGCCAATGTCCGCATCCACATGGGCGATGCCATCGCGGTGCTGGAGCGGCTGCCTGACGCGTCGCTCGACCGCGCCTATCTGCTCCATCCCGATCCCTGGCCCAAGGCGCGCCACGCCAAGCGCCGGTTCATGAACGACGGCCCGATCGGCCTGATCGCCGCCAAGCTGAAGTCGGGGGCCGAGTTCCGCTTCGGCACCGACCACCCGGTCTATTGCCGCTGGGCGATGATGGTGATGGGGCGCTCGCCCGATTTCGAGTGGCTGGTCGAAACCCCGCAGGACTTCCTCACCCGCCCCGCCGATTGGCCAGAGACCCGCTACGAGGCGAAGGCGCGGCGGCTGGGGCACGAGGTCTGGTACTTCCGCTACATGCGGGTTTAGACCAATGGCTTGAGGATATTAATAGTTGTATCTCAGTCTGTTATGCCGAAGCGCGCCGCCGCCTGCCGCCGCTGGTTTCTGCGTCGGTGATTGCTGGGTGATTACTTTTCTGGTACATGAGGTTCGTCATGGCCACCGGAAAAATCACCAAGCGAACCCTAGACGCGCTCCAGGCAGGCGCCGTTACCGGCTTCCTTTGGGATGACGAACTGAAGGGGTTCGGAGCGAAGATCAGCGCGGGCGGCTCAGCATCCTATGTCGTCCAGTATCGTATGGGAGGCCGCGAGGCGAAGACGCGTCGCTACACGATCGGCGGTCATGGCTCGCCGTGGACGCCCTTCACCGCTCGCGAGGAGGCGACGAGACTTCTCCGCCTCGTCGCTCAAGGGATCGACCCCGTCGAATCGGACAAGCAGCGCCGGCGCGAGGCTGTCGACCTTGCCTTCTCCAATTACGCCGACCGCTTTGCGGCGGACTGCAAAGGGAAAGGTTGGTCGACGCTCGTAACGCGATCACTCCATCTTCACGTTAAGCCGGTGCTGAGGGACAAGGCGCTTCCTACTATCACTCGTGTCGACGTCGTCGCCATCTTCGATCGCATGCCCCGTGAACAGGCGGCCAATCGCCGCAACGTCTTCGCTGTGTTGAGGCGTTTGTTCCGATGGGCGGTGAGCCGCGGCGATATCGACAGGAGCCCCATGGAAGGCATGGAGACGCCGAAAGCCGTTAAGGCTCGTGAGCGCTGGCTGAGCGACAGCGAGTTGGCGAGAGTCTGGCTTCAGGCGCCAGAATGCCATCGGTGCTTCGGCCCCATCGTTCGGCTTCTGATCGCCACGGGTCAGCGACGCGAAGAGATTGGTGGGCTTCACTGGCATGAGTTGGATCGCGGGGAACGTGAAATGCGGCTGTCCGGTGATCGAACGAAGAACGGCGAACCGACGATGATCCCGCTCAACGATCTGGCCATGTCAGAACTAGACAAGATCGCGGGCGGTGAGAAATGGCCCAGCCGCGGCAGGGTGTTCCCCACGGCGACTGGCGCCGCATTCACCGCCTTTCACAAGGGAAAATCGAAGCTCGACAAACTGATTTCGAAAGACGGCGGCAGTTCGATGCCGCCGTGGCGGCTCCATGACCTCAGGCGAACACTGGCAACCGGCTTTCAGCGGCTCGGCGTGCGCTTTGAGGTAACTGAAGCGGTCCTAAATCACGTCGGTGGTTCGCGTTCTGGAGTCGCCGGCATCTATCAACGTCACGATTGGAAACCTGAAAAGCGCGAGGCCTTGGCGATATGGAATGATCACCTCACCAGCGCCATTGCAGCAGTCCAGAAATAGGCCGCGAGCCGCAGCGCTACTTCAGTGACTGGTTTTCATGGCAAACTCTTAAATTTGGTCATTCTCGGCCGATGCACGATTAAATAATTGGTTTCGGATATCCGAGCCCGATAATGTACATTTACGGCTCTATACTACGATGTCCCCTGTTGAGAGGCTGCCCGCCCGAAGGCGCATTGAGCCTGGCGGCATCCCCCTTTCACGGTGCAAGCAGATAGATGCATTTGCGAGCATCGCTCCAGACCGTCTTGCACTGGCGGAGCAAACCATAGCCAACGGCCGGAAAGGTGAGGTGCGCTGATACCGATCGGCGCTGCGGTCGGGGGACGGCGCGCTTTTCATGCGCGCATAAGACATTTTTGCTGCTCAACATGAAACCGACACCATAGGGCTAGCTGTCAAACGCTTCATCGAGCGGGGTTCCAGCTTTGGTCACGATCGTGGGTGATCCCTCCAGGACACGCTGGATCGGACATCTGGTTGCGATTTCGAGCAGGCGCATACGTTGGTCCTCACTCAGTCGAGATCCACGAAGGATGAGGGTCTTGTCGAAGACGTCCACGGGAGCGGACGCCCCCGCCAGCAACTTCCTCACGTGATCCACGGCGACCTCGACGTGATCGAGAGGCCAATCATGCTCGAGCGCATACCATCGCACGGTCATGGCGGTGCATTCCGCAAGCGCGGCCGTCATCAAGTCGAACGGCGCCGGACCAAGGTCCCAGCCGCCGGCGTCAAGCGGTTCATCACCTGTCAGGAAGTGCGCCCCAACCTCCATACGCACAGCGTACGGGCTTTCGCCCGTTTCCCTTACGAACACGCGGGTGCGTCGCAGTGCCATTCTCTTTCCTCCAGATCGTCACTGTTGGCGAAGGGCATTTGAAAAGCCCGGGTTGACGCCCGGACCGGCCGATCCTTGAGTTCGCCTTTCCAAAAAACGGGGCGGGTCGCCGGCGCAGCCCGGTAAATTCCGGGCAACGATGGCCACATCGCGATGTCCATCAACTCGGCGGGACTGGTATCTTCAGACCGCGTTGAACGGCCGACCTCGCGAGTGCCCGGTCAAGCCAAGCGGCAAGGTTGCCATACTCGCCTGCGCCGATCTGCTCGCCAAGCCCCGACTCCACGAGCGCGTTTATCCACCCGACAAGGGCGATATCGGCGATTGAGTACCCGCTCCTCAGCAACCAGTCCTGTCCGCTCAATGCCTGGTCGAGGACACCGAGGAGACGTCGACTCTCATTCGCATAGCGCTCGCGGGGACGCTTATCCTCCCAATCCTTGCCGCCAGCCACCGAGAAGAAGCCCAGTTGCCCCATCATAGGCCCGACGCCACCCATCTGGAACATGACCCATTGCGTCGCGCGCCAGCGATCGGCGGCTGTGTCTCCAATCAGCTTGCCGGTCTTGTCGGCGAGATAGAGCAGAATGGCGCCGCTCTCGAACAGCGTCAGAGGTCGGCCGTCAGGACCGTCAGGATCGATGATCGCCGGAATCTTCCCATTCGGGTTGAGCGACAAGAACTCGGGTGTCTTCTGATGCTCCGCATCGAAGCTCACCCAATGTGCTTCATAGGGCAGCCCGGTCTCCTCGAGCATGATCGATACTTTGACCCCGTTCGGCGTGTTGACCGAGTAAAGCTGAAGCCGCTCCGGCTGCGTTGGAGGCCAACGATCCGTGATGGGGAACGATGAAAGGTTCACCTCGAGTGAACTCCCGGTTCGATTGCCGCTAACCATCGACGATATCCCCGTATTCGGGGTGCCGGGCATAGAAGCCGCCCATGAACCTGCAGCGAAGGACGGCCTTGCGACCGCTCGCGCGAATTGATTCGAAAACTCCTCGCGCAAGCTCGGACCCGATACCGCGCCCTGCGAAGGACTGCGGTACCTCGGTATGCGTGAGCGTGAGGCGATCGCCTTCGACCTGGTAATAGGCAACAGCAGGCTCGTCGGAGCCATCGATCGAGAGCTCGAAGCGGTGCTCGGCCGGATTGTCCCTGACCTTGCTCATGCGCGCTCTCGTTGCCCAATAAAGGCGAGAAGGTCCGCGTTGATGACGTCCGGATGGGTCGCGAACAGCCCGTGCGACAGGCCAGGGTAAGTCTTGAGAACGCCATTCGAGAGCAGCTTGATCGCCTCGCGTGCCGACGAGTCGATGGGCACCACTTGGTCATCCTCGCCATGCATTACCAAGACGGGCACCGAGACAGCCCGCAGGTCATCGGTAAAGTCGGTTTCCGAAAAAGCTGCCACGCAGTCGTAGTGCGCCTTAGCGCCGCCGCTCATACCTTGGCGCCACCAGTTGCGGATCAGCCCTTCGCTGATCTCCGCGCCGTCCCGGTTGAAGCCATAGAAAGGACCGGTCGGCACATCGAGGAAGAATTGCGCGCGATTGCGGCTGAGCGCCTCGCGAAAGCCATCGAACACCGACATTGGCAGCCCGCGGGGATACCGGTCGGTGGCAAGCATGATAGGAGTGACAGCCCCGATCAACACCGCTTTAGCGACCCGGCCGGGCTTGCTGCGCGCGACATAACGGATGACTTCGCCGCCGCCGGTCGAATGACCGATGTGAACTGCGTCCCTAAGATCAAGCTCACGAACCAGCGCCGCGACATCGGCGGCGTAGGTATCCATGTCGTTTCCGGTATCGGTCTGATCGGAGCGACCGTGGCCACGCCGGTCATGGGCGATCACCCGAAAACCCTTGCCGAGGAAGAACAGCATCTGGTTGTCCCAATCGTCTGCACTGAGCGGCCACCCATGGTGGAACATGATCGGCTGGCCGTCTTTCGGCCCCCAATCCTTGTAGAAGATGCTGGCGCCATCGCTCGTCATTATTGCTGCCATGAGAGTGTCTCCCTGAAGTTGATTGTGTCGGAGGCGGAAGCCCGCCGTGGCCGGCCAGCCCGTTTAAAAGGTGATGTCGCGCCAACGGCAGGGATCCGCCTCGAAGGCGAGACCAGCTGACGTTGGGTGTCTTTGTTCGCGAAGACGTCAGGCGACGCGCTTCAAGATGTGCGCGAACTCGCGCTTTTCGACGTTATGCACGCCGTTTGCGTGGAAATTCTGGATATGGGGTCCGTGCTCGTGGTGCTGGGTGCGCGCCTCGACGGAAGCCCACTCCTCAACGAACACAAAGAGCCCCGGCTGCTCCTGGTCCTCGAACAGATCGTACCGGATATTCCCGTCTTCTGCCCGGGACGGTTCGACCAGCGCGGAAAGGTCCCGGCGCAACTCGTCTTCCTTGCCTGCCAGCGCCCTCAACCCGACGACGATGTGCATCTCACTCATGCGATATCTCCTTGCAAGCAAGTGGCGGCGCCCTGAGCCGCCGCCACCGGCTTTGCTCAGTCAGGCGGCGTGCGCAGCTTTTTCGGGATTGAAGCCGTCGAAGCTCTCGAAGACTTCCATGAAGCCGGGAACAGTGGCGTCCCGGGCCCAGTCGCGCTGGAGTTCGCAATACATCTGCACGCGGCTGATCAGCTTGGCACCTGCCTGTTCGACCCGACGTAGCGCGGCCTCGTGCGCAGCTACCGACGTGCCGCCGACCGCATCGACGGGCACATAGACTTCATAACCCTCCTGGATCGCATCCAGCGCTGGGAAGGTGAGACAGGCCTCCGTCCAGAGCGCAGTCATAATGAGCTTGCGCCGGCCGAGCGCCTTGACCGCGTCCTTGAAGCCGGTGTCCTCCCAGCTGTTGATCGACGTGCGGTCGTAGGTCGGCAGGTGACCGAGCACGTTCTGCAGTTCCTGGATCGGCGGCTTGTTGCGTCCCGTCTGCACGTTCACGGTCGAGTGGATGATGGGGAGATTGTAGTTCACCGCGCACTTGGCGGTGCTGACGATATTGAACACCAGCTCGTCCCGCGGCATCGAGCGGATCGAGGAGACCTGCACCGGCTGATAATCGATGATGATGAAGGCGGCGTTGTCAGGGGTAAGAAGGTGATCGGTCTGTGGGTTGCGGATGGTCTCACTGGCCATAGTTGGTCCCTTTCCTGTTGATGTCGCGCCTCGGGGGGCGGGCAGACGGCCCTTGTGCAAGCGGAGGGCCGAGCGCCAACCGATCCGCAGGAAAAAGGGGCCGGATGCGCTCTGCATCCGGCCCCTTGATCATAGTGCAGCGGAGACGAAGCGCCCGCTGTTGAAGTCTTCGGCGGCTTGCCGGATTTCGGCTTCGCTATTCATCACGAAGGGTCCGTATCCGACGATCGGCTCATCGATGGGCTCGCCTGTCAGCACCAACAGCTTGGCATCGCCATCGGCTTGAATAGCGATTTCGCCGCCCTCGCGCCCGAGCAGCACCATTTCCGCTTCACCCGCCTCCTGACGGTCTGCGATGGTCACGTGTCCGGTAAGAACCACAATCATGGCGGTGTGTCCCGCCGGCAGGTCGAGGTTCAACTTCGCCCCAGCATTCACGCTAAGGTCCCAGACATTGATCGGCGTGAAGGTTCGCGCCGCACCTTTCGTTCCCCGATAGTTGCCGGCGATTATGCGTGCCGTGCCGGCGCGGTTTGGGAGCCTCACAACCGGTATGTCTGCCTTGAGGATGCCTTGGTATCCGGCCGATGCCATCTTGTCCTTGGCAGGCAAGTTCACCCAGAGCTGAACCATACGGAACGGGCCGCCGGCCCGGGCGAAGCCGGGCGAGTGATACTCCTCATGGATGATGCCGCCCGCGGCGGTCATCCACTGAACGTCGCCTGGCCCGATCACGCCGCCGTTACCGGCAGAGTCACGGTGCTCAACCTCCCCTTCGTAAACGATCGTAACCGTCTCGAAGCCGCGATGCGGATGCTTGCCCACACCCCGACGCTCGCGGGTCGGCTCGAACAGATGCGGCCCCGCATAGTCGAGTAGCAGGAACGGACTGACGTGCGAGCCCAGGTCGTTGTACGAGAATAACGAGCGAACGGGAAATCCGTCGCCAACCCAGTGCTGCCGGTCGTTACCGTACCGGCCGATTATCCTGACCATGTCCGTTCTCCGATTTCGCCGTTCCGCTACGGGGCTGAGTGTATGCATCATACATTACGCTGGGACGACGGAAGCGAAAGATTGCCAAAAGCGACGCAGCGTCCTACAGGAAGGACGATGAAAGACCTCAACGATCTGTATTATTTCGCTTCGGTCGTTGATCATGGCGGTTTCTCCGCGGCAGGACGCGCGCTTGGCGTCCAGAAGTCGCTGCTCAGTCGCCGTGTCCTCGCCCTTGAGGAGCGCCTGGGCATAAGGCTTCTCAACCGGTCCTCCCGGCGATTCTCGGTCACGGAGGTCGGGCGCGAGTTCTACGATCGATGTGTTGCGATGCTGGTGGAGGCGGAAGCTGCCGAGCAGGTTGCAGCGCAGGTTCAGGGCGAACCGCGAGGTGTGGTGCGGATGAGTTGCCCCACCGCGTTGCTGTCGTTCCAGTTCGGAGAACTGATCGCGCGGTTCATGATGATCAATCCGCGTGTCCAAATTTTCCTCGAAAGCACCAATCGCCGAGTGGACGTGATCTCCGAGGGACTGGATCTGGCAGTGCGGGTACGCTTTCCCCCGCTGGACTCGACTGGTCTGGTAATGCGGCGCCTTGATGAAAGCGTTCAATGCCTGGTTGCTGCTCCCAAGCTGGTACGTGGCCACCTGCAATCGCCGGCGGACCTGCACGGTCTCCCAAGCCTTGATCAGGTTCGCGCGACCCGGGAGCATAGCTGGGGGCTCCGCCATGCCGACGGGAGGATGGCGACGGTTCCTCATGCGCCCCGTCTCGTGACAGACGATATGTCGGTGCTTCGCGATGCTGCGATGGTCGGCGCGGGCGTGGTCCAGTTGCCGGCGATCTTTGTTTCCGATGACGTGAAGAAGGGACGGCTCGTTGACGTGCTCCCGGATTGGCGGCCGGAATCCGGGATCGTCCACGCCGTTTTCCCGTCACGCCGCGGACTTCTCCCGTCAGTGCGCGCGCTGGTGGACTTCTTGGCGCGTGAATGCGCCATACAGCGCACTCGCTCGGAGAAGATCGTACCGCCTGGGCTGCATCAGCGTGGCTGGAATGACGGATCAACAACGAGCGAAGATGGGGCTCCAAAAAAGAAGGGGCCTTATGATGAGCTACCTCAGTGGCTAGGCCAAGTACGATGAGGCCCACACCTCAATCGATATCGGAGCGCCGCGGAATCACCTGCAAGCTCTTGATCCTTAAGCAAATAGCATCACGAGGCAGCCTTCGAATGCTGCGGCACATCGCGGTCTTTGCGATAAATTGGTGAGGAGATGTTCCGGCACGCTGGAATTGGCTGAGCGATACACCGCCGATCTCTCTTCGGTGAGGATTACAACTTGCGCTGAACAATCCGCAATGCCCGCTGCCATAGTGGGCTGTGACCTCGTCGCATTAACATGATTGCATGAATCGCTACAAGGTGCTCCAATGACGGGCAGTTTGTTGCAGCGTGGGGAACGCTAAATGGACATTGAAGGTTTGCGGACGTTTGTCGAGGTTGCGGATGCGGGCGGCGTGACTGCCGCTGCTCTGCGCCTCGGCGTCTCCAAATCGATCGTTAGCCGTCGGCTTGCGCGGATGGAGGCTGAACTTGGCGTTCAGTTGCTCGCGCGCACCACGCGCGGTGCGGCCCTCACCGAGGCGGGTATCACCTTCCGAGATCACGCCGCCAAAATCTGTGGGGAATACGATATCGCCCTGGAGACGATTCTGCCGGCCGGCGACCTGCGCGGAAGTTTTAGAATTGCCGCCCCATTGACGTTCGGTCCAACACATTTTGCATCCGTCATTGCGGACATGGCCCGTCTTAACCCGCTTCTGCAGGTTCGATCTTCCTACTCTGATCGCTTTGTGGATCTCATCACGGAAGGCTTCGACTGCGCGATCCGGATCGGCCATTTGACAGACTCGAACTTGGTCGCACGCAAGGTCGGATATACACCTGCGATCTACGTAGCGACGCCTGAGTATATCGCGCGCAGAGGCGCCCCGGAAACCCCGGACGAGTTTGGCGACCACGACGTCGTGATGCACGGGGCCGAGTCCTGGTTTGCTTTGGATGGAGACAGGTTGATCAACCTGAAGCCGCACGGACGGTTCAAAGCCGATAATGCCGTTGCTCTCGTCGCGGCGGCTCTCGCCGGGGTTGGCGTCGCCGGCATTCCTAAAGAACTTATCATTGAGCACCTGGACTCCGGAGCGCTGGTGCCGGTGATGAAGCGCTTTCCACCACCGGCCCTTGGCATCTACGTCGTGCGTCCACCCGGACAGCATCCCGAGCGGAAGGTCCGCGTTCTGACCGAGATGATGATCGCGTGTTGCCAGAATTTGTGCAAAGGGATCATGCTACGAGACGCGCACCGAGTGGGCGCGCCGGACCTCGAAATGCTGAACTTGCGTTCCTGAAATCGCAACACAGCACAACATGATGTGAAGCTACCGTCAACCCGGTGCGAATGGCACGATCGAACGCAATCGCGATTCGGTCCAAAACCACACGCTGGGAGGCGGCATGGGTGTCGAAAATCGGCGGGTTACCTTTAAGAACGCTGGTCGGGAGGTCGTTGGTCACCTTCGCGTGCCAGATCAGTTCTCGCAGAAGGAGCGCCATCCCGCAGTGGTCATCGTCGGCCCTGGCAGCAGCGTCAAAGAACAAGCAGGTGCCACTTATGCGGAGAAGCTGGCCGATAAGGGCTATGTAACCCTGGTTTTCGACCCCTCCTTTCAAGGTGAAAGCGAGGGATTGCCGCGTGACACCGAGAACCCGGCGGTTCGCGTCGAGGACGTCCGTTGCGCGGTGGACTATCTGGTAACCCAGCCCTTTATCGATGAGGAGGCGATCGGTCTCCTCGGCATCTGCGCGGGCGGTGGCTATGCGATCAACGCGGCCCTCATTGAACGCCGCTTCAAGGCAGTCGGCACCGTTGTTGCCAACGATCTCGGATCGGCGTGGCGACGCATGCAGCCCAAGGCCTCCGCCGTCGAGGAACTGCTGGCGGCCGTTGCGCAGCAGCGGACCGCCGAGGCGCGTGGCGCAGCCGAAAAGCGGGAGGAATGGCTTCCCAGCCCCGGGGAAGCCGAGAAGGCGGGCATCGAGGATCCCACTCTCCTCAACGCCATCGACTATTATGCCACTTCGCGCGGCCACCACGATCGCCGCACCAACAAGCGTTTGTTCGTCAGCGACGCACTGTTGGTCGGATACGACGGATTTCATCTTGTCGAGGAATTGCTCGTCCAACCGCTTCAGGTGATTGTCGGCGGGAAACTCGGCACAACCTTTTCGCACGAGGCTGGTAGGGGGCTATGGGAGCGAGCGCGCAACCGCCGTGACTTCGTCGTGATCGACGGCGCCGACCATTACGACATGTACGACGTGCCGGAATATGTGGATCAGGCGGTCGTCCACCTCGTGGCGCTCTACGATGATCACCTGAAATCGAACGTCGGCGCGAAGGGCTGAGGATCAGCCACGGCGGTCCGACGGCCAGGAGGGAACAGTTGATGGGCTTTGCCGAACGACCGGCATCGGCTGGAAAGGATCACCTATGAACCGGCTTTCCCGGCGCGACACGCTTGCCGGTGTCGCGGCAACCGCCCTGCTGGCGCCGACCGCGCTGGCCCAGAACAATCGAGATCGCCGGAGCGACGCGATGTCCGATCTGATTCTCGTCAATGCCAAGATCACTACGCTGGATCGCGAAAACCCGCAGGCGCAAGCGGTGGCCATTCGAGACGGACGTTTCCTGGCGGTCGGCAGCGAACAGGATGTGCGTGCCGCCGCACCGGGCGCGACGGTGATCGACGTCAAAGGCCGCCGGATGATCCCGGGGCTTATCGACAGCCACACTCACATGATCCGGGGCGGCCTGAGCTACAACATGGAGTTGCGCTGGGACGGGGTGCCCAGCCTCGCGGACGCCATGGCCATGCTGAAGCGTCAGGTCGACCGCACACCGGCGCCGCAATGGGTGCGGGTGGTAGGCGGCTTCACCGAGCATCAGTTTGCCGAGAAGCGCTTGCCCACGATCGCCGAACTAAACGCCGTGGCGCCCGACACGCCGGTCTTCATCCTGCACCTCTACGACAGGGCGCTCCTCAACGCCGCTGCGCTGCGCGTCGTCGGCTACACCAAGGACACCCCGAACCCGCCGGGCGGCGAGATCGTGCGCGACGCCTCCGGCAATCCCACCGGCCTCTTGCTCGCCCAACCGAACGCGACAATCCTCTACTCGACGCTCGCCAAGGGACCGAAGCTTCCGTTCGACTATCAAATCAACTCCACGCAGCACTTCATGCGCGAAGTGAACAGCCTCGGCATCACCAGCGTCGTCGACGCGGGCGGCGGGTCGCAGACCTACCCCGACGACTATAAGGTGATCGAGACCCTGCACGACCAGGGACTGATGACCGTGCGGATCAGCTACAACCTCTTCACGCAGAAGCCGAAGGAGGAACTCGCCGACTTTCGGGGCTGGGTGAAGCAGCTGAAGCCGGGGCAAGGCGATGACAAGTACCGGGTCAATGGCGCCGGGGAGATGCTGGTCTATTCGGCGGCCGACTTCGAGGACCTGCGCGTCCCGCGTCCCGACATGCCGCCTTCGATGGAAGGCGATCTCGAGCCGGTGATCCGCTTGCTGGCAGAGAACCGTTGGCCATGGCGCCTCCACGCAACCTACGACGAAACGATCGGCCGCGCGTTGAACGTTTACGAGAAGGTCGCAAAGGACGTGCCCTTCACGGGCATAAACTGGTTCTTCGACCACGCCGAGACGATCAGCGACCGCAACATCGACCGCATTGCAGCGCTTGGCGGCGGAATAGCGATCCAGCATCGCATGGCGTATCAAGGCGAATATTTCGTCGAGCGTCATGGCGCGCGCGCGGCAGAACGGACGCCGCCGATCGCCAGGATGCTGGCTGCCGGGATCCCCGTAGGCGCGGGCACCGACGCGACCCGCGTCGCGAGCCACAATCCCTGGGTATCGCTCCACTGGCTCGTGACCGGTCGCACCGTCGGCGGGCTGAGCCTTTATCCGAGCGCCAATCGGGTCAGTCGCGAAAAAGCGCTCGCTATGTGGACACACGAGAACACCTGGTTCTCTAGCGAAGTCGGTAAGAAGGGGCAGATCAAGGCCGGGCAGCTTGCCGATCTCGCTGTGCTTTCAGGCGACTATCTCTCCGTTCCCGAAAGCGACATCCCGCATCTGCGTTCGGTGCTGACGGTGCTTGGCGGCAAGGTGGTATTCGGCGAAGGGGACTACGAGCGCCTCGCCCCCTCGATCCCGCGCCCGATGCCGGATTGGTCGCCGGTTGCGACCGTCGGCGGCTACCATCGCAGCCCCCAAGCCTCCGCCATGCTCGCAAGCGCGTGCGGTTGCGCGCACGGCTGCGCGGTGCACGGCCACGATCACGCAGCTGCGCTCGGCGCCAACGTCCCCGCCAGCGACGTGCAGAGCTTCTGGGGTGCGCTCGGCTGCGGCTGCTGGGCGGTTTGAGAGGATCCATGACGATGAAGCGCCTGACCTTGTTGCTCGCCGCCGCCCTGATGAGCGTGGCATCCGCACCCAGTGTCGCCCGCGAGCCGGCCACCGCCGATTTCGCGATGGGACCGCAGTACGACACGACGCACGTCTATGTGCCCGTCGCAGAGTTCGACGAGTTCGTCCGGAGCTTCGTTGCGACATTTGGGGGCAAGGCGAATCCTGGCGGCGTCTTCCAGGTGACGCCGACGCCGAGCCAAACACGTTCGCAGGTCGTCATCACACCTGCGGGAAGCGTCTCTGTCTTTGGCTTTGAGACGCCGATCCCCTATCCGTTCGGCGAGGAGCGCGTCGGTTACCTCGTAAAGGACATGGATGGCGCGGTGGCCGCCGCCCGCGCAGCGGGCGCGACGCGTGTGGTCGAAACCTTCCCAGACCCGATCGGGCGCGACACGTTGGTGCGTTGGCCGGGGGGAAGCGTGATGCAGCTTTACTGGCACACCAAGACGCCGAGCTATCCGGCCCCCGCCAGCATACCGGAGAGCCGCCTCTACCTGACGGCGGACACCGCAGACGCCTATGTCGCAAGCTGGACACGGTTCGCCCATGCCACGGTCGTCTCCGATGATCGCGCGGTGCCAGGCGAAGAGATCGGCCGGCCGGGCAAACCATACCGTCGCATCCGGTTGTCGTCGGGGTTTGGTAAGACGACGCTTATCGTCACCGACGGCTCGCTTCCCTGGCCCTACGGCCATGAACTGACGGGCTATGAGGTCGCCGATCTGCAGGGCACGCTCGCCCGGGCACAGGCGGCAGGGGTGAAGCTGCTCGTCCCGACTTACACGGTCGGGGGTCGGAGCGCCGCCATGGTGCAGTTCCCCAGCGGCTATATCGCCGAGCTGCATTCGACCAACGCGCGATGAGCGCGGACGCCCCTCCCGGTTTCGTAAAGGCGATCCTCAACTGGCGGTCAACCTGGTTCGCTGCGCGATTGCTGCTGATCGGTGCCTACCTGCTCGGCGGGGTTGTCAAGGCAAGTGACTGGCATGCGGCGGTCGCCGAACAGGCTCACTTCGGAATGAATCCGCCGGCCCTTTGGGCGGCATTGACGATTGCCGTGGAGATCGTCGGGCCGCTGTTGATCTTGAGCGGTCGGCTCGTGTGGCTTGGGGCGGGGATGCTCGGCGTGTTCACCGTGCTAGCGGCGATCACCGCTAATGCTTTTTGGTTGCTCCCGCCGGGACCGGAGCGCTTCATGGCGACCAACGCCTTCTTCGAGCATCTCGGGCTCGTCGGTGGTTTCATCCTCGCGGCGATGCTGGCTCAAGCCGAGCGGGACCGTGCGTAGGCGGCCGATGGGTCTCGTTCTGGCGCTCTGGGCCGGCACCGCTAACGCACAGAGCAGCTCGGGTGAAGCGGGCGCCGCTGCTCCTACCGCGACCGACGCGTGGCAATCGCCGACGCTGACGATTACCCGGTACGACGAGCATTACGACCGGCTCGCCGACCCCGCTGCGCGCGACGATCACTGGACCGAGCCGTTCAAGTACATACCTCTGGGCAACCGCGGCGCATACCTGACGACGGGCATCGAACTGCGCGCGCGTAACGAGAACTACCACGCTAATCTTTGGGGCGATGCGGACGCTCCGAACGATAGCTATCTCTGGTTGCGCGCCATGCCCTACGCCGATTTGCATGTCGGCACCGGCAAGGTCGCCGCGCGCGCCTTCGTCCAGCCGATCCTAGCCTATGCGGTCGGCGTCGCGCCCTCGGCCGGGCCGGTCGACCAGACACGCGCGGACCTGCTGCAGGGCTTCGTGGACGTGCGCATAGGCGCCGACACCAACGCATCGGACGGCATGGGACTGACGCTGCGTGCCGGGCGGCAGATGTTGTCGCTAGGCACTGAGCGTCTGGTTGGCACGCGCTATGGCCCTAACGTGCCGCTGGCCTTCGACGGATTTCGAGGCTTCGTATCAGTGAAGGGTGCGACTGTCAGCATATTGGCGGCACGGCCAGTAATGCCGGGTCTGGGCACGTTCGACGACACGCGGTCGCGCGCCAAGTCGCTCTGGGGTGCTTATGCGACCATCCCGATGATCGCACCGGGCGTCGGCTTTGACCTCTATTATCTCGGCTACCGCAACACCACGGCACGCTTCGGCGGCGTGACCGGTCGCGAGCTGCGCCACAGCATCGGTGCGCGCTCGTTCGGCGCGGTCGGCGACTGGCATTGGAACGTCGAGGGTGTGGCGCAGTTTGGCCGCTACGCCGGCGGCACCATCGCCGCGTGGACTCTCGGCACCGAGGTGGGCCGGAAGTTTCCAAGGGCGCCGCTCACCCCGGACGCAATGCTGCGCGTCAATGTCGTAAGCGGCGACCGCCGGGCCGGCAACGGCAGGTTGGGCACGTTCAACGCGCTGTTTCCGAAGGGCAAGTATTTCGGCGAACTGTCGCCCGTCGGCCCTACTAACATCATCAACGTCAACCCGCGCGTCGCGGCCACGCTGTCGCCGACCGTCACGGCCAGCCTCGCCGGCAATGCCTACTGGCGCTACTCGCGCGGCGATGGTGTTTACGACATTCCAGGCAACCTGATCCGCGCAACCGGCACCGCATCTGCCCGCTTCATCGGCAAGGAGGTAGAGGGGACGCTGGGGTGGCAGGTGACGCCGGAACTCGAACTCTCCTCCTCGCTGTCCGCATTCGATGCGGGCGGTTTCATTCGTCAGACCGGCAGCGCACGAACGATCGTCATGCTGGGCCTCGAAGCCAATTTCCGTTTCTGAAGGACCCTCGATGGTTGACAAGATTGCGTTCGACCGTAAGCGTCCAGTGAGGGTGTCGCGTTAGGCCGGTTGGTAGTTCCAGGGCAGGAGTTCGGCGACGCGGCGGGCGGGATGGTCGGCGATGCGGCTGATGGTGTTGGTCAGCCAAGCCTCCG
>Ga0070668_100000603_pt1 | contig 24049 bp, 29 predicted proteins | sample KBSS43metaG_FD_64661 | JGI IMG/M metagenome (GOLD analysis project Ga0070668, IMG submission 64661) | Switchgrass rhizosphere microbial communities from Kellogg Biological Station, Michigan, USA - KBS S4-3 metaG | ecosystem: Host-associated > Plants > Roots > Rhizosphere > Soil ...
CAAGCGCCCCAATGTGGCGTTGGTTGCGTCCAACGCACCCAATGTGGCGTTCGGTGCGCTGGACGCACCGAACGCCACATTGGGGCGCATGAGCCGGGGCACCGCGCCCAGGCCCGGGGCGCATGAGCCGGGACTAGGCCGCGCGCCGGGCGTCGCGCTCGGCGGTCAGGCTGGCCCGGCAGGCCGCGGTCAGCCGGGTGGTGGCGGCGCTGCCGCCGTGCCCGCAGCGCGGGCAGGACATCACGACGGCCAGTGACAGCTCGTCGACCGCGACGGCCAGCTCGGTCCGGCAACCGCGGCACCAGCGGTGCCGGGTGACCGGGCTGACGTGCGTCGGCGAGGCGACGCACTGGTGGATCCACCGGCCGTGCACGTGGCAGGTCAGGCGGTCGTCCGGGGCCAGCAGGCCCATGTCCTCGGCGTCGTCCTCGGTGGCGAGCAGGACCGGCAGGCTGCGGACCCGGCTCGGCGTGGCGGTGCTGGTCGTGGCGGTCATCGTGCTCCCCTTTCCGGCTGCTACCCGGTCGTCGAACCGGCACCGCCGGAATCGACATCCGGCCGCCGGGTTGGCGAGATCCCGGTGGTTCGTGGCTTTCCGGCCACTCCCGTGCGCCGGGCACGATCCAGTAGCTTCGGGGCGTTCTCGGACGACGAAGGAGTCCCGTGTCGAAGTTCCTGCTTTCGGTGCACGTCCTGGCGGCGGTACTGGCCGTCGGCCCGGTCGCCGTCGCGGCCAGCATGTTCCCGGCCGCGATCCGGCGAGCCGCGGGCGGCGGCGACCTCGCCGTCGTGACGATGCTGCACCGGATCTGCCGCGTGTACGCCTACGCCGCCGTCGCGGTGCCGGTGTTCGGGTTCGGCGTCGCGGGCACCATGCACGTCATGGGCGACCCGTGGCTGATCGTGTCGATCGGGCTGACCGCCGTCGCGGCCGCGGTGCTGGCGCTGCTGGTGCTGCCGCGCCAGAAGCGCCTGCTGACCGAGCTCACCGGGGAGTCCACATCGGACACCCTGGGCAGCCGGGCCGCCCGGTTGGCCATGGTCACCGGTGTGTTCAACCTGCTGTGGGCCGCGGTGACGGTGCTGATGATCGTGCGTCCCGGCTCGTCGACCGGCGCTTAGGCGGCACCCGGACCGCGACGAAGTCCGGCCGCCACCGCAGCGAGAACCCCAGCGAGAGGTACAGCCGGATCGCGGCGGTGTTCCCCGCGGCCGCGTGCATGATCGGCCGCTCGCCCCGCTCGTGGATGCCGGCCGCCACCGCGAGCACGAGCCGCGTCGCCAGGCCCTGCCCGCGGAACGCCGGATCCGTGCAGACCGCGCTGATCTCGGTGTGCCCGGGCGGGCGCAGCCGCTCCCCGGCCATCGCGGCGAGCACACCACAGCGCCGGATCCCGAGGTAGGTGCCGAGCTCGACGGTCCGCTTCCGGAACGGCCCCGGCCGCGTCCGCGCGACCAGGTCGAGCATCTCCGGCACGTCCGCGGGCCCGAGCCGCACGGCTTCCGGATCCGCCGCGGCGGCGACGCCGTCGTCGACGAGCTGCACACCGGGGAGCTCGTCGAGCACCTCCCAGCCGGACGGCGGCCGGGCGGCCGGGCCGGCGAGCACGAACGTCCCCTCCGGCCCGGCGAGCTCCGCGACGTCCAGCCAGTCCTGCTCGCCGGGGTCGTCCGGCAGGGCCAGGAACGGCGCGACGTCCTCCGGGTAGCGCAGCACCCGCCCACGCCGTTCGGCGAAGCGGGCGTGCGGCCCGGTCAGCGACGTCCACGTCGGGTTGTCCAGCGGAGAAGCCATACCCGCCAGGATGCGGGGAACGGCCGGACCGGCGCCGCCGCTCCCACATCCTGAGCGGCGCCGCGGTCAGCCGACCGTGGTCAGCGCCTCGTCCGAGAGCACTTCGGAGCCGGCCGCGACGACCAGCCGGCCGCCGCCGACCTGGTAGCGGTAGTCGCCGTTGACCGCGACGAAGCCGTCACCCGACGCCTGGGCCGGCAGGACGATGTGGGTGTCGTCCGACGCCGCCTGGCCGCGGGCCTGACCGTCGTAGAAGATCCGGCCGTCGGGGGTCCGGCAGACGGTGATGAGCGACTTCGCGGTCTGCGCCACCAGCAGCGCCGTCCCCGTGCCGCCCGGCAGGTACCGCGCGGCGTCGCCCGGGCACGGCTTGCCGTCCGGCGGCGCCGACGTGCTCGTCGACGGCGTGACCGGCGGGAGGGCGCCGTTCGCGGTCGTGACCACGGTCCTGGTCGTCGGCAGCACGGGCGTCGTGTACTGCGGGAACTGCCCGGACGCGGCCGGCGAGGGCCGCGAGCGCCCGGTGAACAGCAGCACCCCGGCCACCGCGATGCCGGCGACGAGCATCAGGGTCAGCAGCACCCACAGTGCCCGCGCGCGGGCCCGGCCCGGAGCCAGGGCGGTGCAGGTGGTGCACCGCCCGGTCGCAGGCTCGTTGACCTCGCCGCACTGTGCGCACGTCCAGGGGGAACCCGCCATCGGGCCTCCTCAAGCCCGGCGCGAGATACGCCGGCGCCCTTCATCGTCACCGACGACGGCGCTCGCTGCAACGGCTCGGTTACGCCTGCTGCACGACGTTGACCATCCACGGGATGCCGAACTTGTCGACGCAGCTGCCGAATTCGTCGCCCCACATCTGCTTTTCGAACGGAACCGTCACGGTTCCGCCCTCGCTCAGCTTGTCCCAGTAGCCGCGCAGGTCTTCGGCGTCGTCGCCGCTGAGGCTCACCGAAATGTTCGTGCCGGGGCGGTGTTCCATCCCGGCCGGGGTGTCCGACGCCATCAGCGTGAAGCCGTTTTCGGCCTCCAGCTGAGCGTGCATGATCTTCTCCGCGTCCGCCCCTTCGGGTGAACCGAACTCCCCGAACGTGTTCACGTTCAGGGTGCCGCCGAAGACGCTCTTGTAGAACTCCATGGCCTGCCGCGCGTCGTCGCGGAAGCTCAGGTACGGATTCAGGCGAGAAGCCACAGCCATCTCCTTCGATCGGAAGAGAGCAGCATCCTCGCAGAACACCGGAGCCGCGCCAATCGGCGAATTTTCAGTGTCTGCGGCGTCTTCAGGTCAGAGCACGAACCGCCGATGCGCGACGGGTTCCAGTGGCAACGCACCGTGCAGGGCGGCACGGGCGCGCAGTTCCAGCGCGCGGTCCAGGGGCGGGGTCCCCGGGACCGCCGCGGTGTGGAACGTGCCGCGGTCGAAGAGGTACACCAGCGCGAGCTTGCGGTCCCGGCGGCCGGTCTGCTCGGCGAACTCGACGGACGCGGACCGCAGGCAACCGCCGTAGCCGGCCCTGGTCAGCCGGTCCGCGACGTCCACCAGGTCGGCGGTCAGCACGCGCAGGTCGTGGTTGCGGCGCCAGCACCGGACGGTCGAACGACCGTGGAGGTCCTGCGTCACCAGGGGGTGCACGGGCAGCCTGGCCGACGTCGCGGCGATCAGCTCCGCTTCGGTGCGGGCCAGCGCGTCCCCGTCCACCCGGAAGCCGACCGTGCCACCGCCGGTGGGCGCGAGGCCGAGGGCGGCGCGCATCCGCGGGGCGGCCGCGGCGAGGCTGTAGAGGGTCTGCAGGTGCGGGCGGGACGTCCAGCACCGGACGAGCTTGCTGTCCAGCAGGGTCACGACGATGTGTCCTATCTCCGGTCGAAAAGACCGCCGGGCCGGGCACACTGGCAATGTCCACAATGGACGTCAGGCGCGGGGACGCGGGGTCGGAAAGGACAGCATGCGCCCGCGGCACCGGTTCCGCACCGGAACCGGCCGGCTACGCGGCGAACGGCACCGGGCCGCCGCCGAACGGTCACCGGTGAAGCAGTTCAGCCGATCAGCGGTATCCCTTTCGCCTCTCGTTCGGGGGTTCCGGGTGGCGGAGCCCCCGGCCCGGGGCGGAGCCCCGGTTTCAACGCAGTCTCACGCGACGGTGATCACCACCTTGCCGAAGTTCTTCCGGCTCCCGAAGTGGCGGAAGGCCGCCGCGGCTTCGTCGAACGGGTGAACGCTGTCGACGACCGGGGCGATCGGGCGGACCGCGAGCCGCCGCACGAGATCCTCGGTGTCGTCGCGGCTGCCGACCCAGATCTTGCGCACGGTCGCGCCGCTGCGGAACAGGTCCATGAAGTCGACCGGCGCCCCGCCCGTGCCGACGAACCCGACGAGCGCGATCTCGGCGTGGTGCGTCCCGGCCGCGACGAGCGACTGCGCGAACGTCCCGGGCCCGCCGACCTCGACGATCCGGTCCGCGCCCCGCCCGCCGGTGGCGTCGAGGACGGCTTTTCCCCATTCCGGCGTGGCCGTGTAGTCGATCACGACGTCCGCGCCGAGCGCGGTCAGCTTCGCCGCCTTCTCCCCGCTCGACGTCGTCGCGACCACCCGGGCACCGTGCGCCTTGGCCAGCTGCAGGGCGAACAGCGACACCCCGCCGGTGCCGAGGGTCAGCACGACGTCGCCCGGGCCGAGCGGCGTGCCGCCGTTCAGCGCGGTCCACGCGGTGACGGCGGCGCACGGCAGCGTCGCGCCCTGTTCATAGGTGAGCGAGCTCGGCAGCGCGACCAGCGCGTGCTCGGAGACGGCGCGGTATTCGGCCAGCCAGCCGTCCTGGGCGTTGCCGTACCCGCGCAGGGTCTCCGCGGCGGGCAGCCGGCCGCCGATCCAGTTCGAGTGGAAGCTGCCGATCACCCGGTCGCCGACGGCGAACCGCGTGACGCCCTCGCCCACGGCCGCGACCTCGCCCGCGGCGTCGGACACCGGAACCAGGCTGCCGGGTCCGGTGACGAAGTGGTCGCCGTCGAGGATGAGCAGGTCGCGGTAGTTCAGCGACGTGGCCCGGACGCGGACCAGCACCTCACCGCGCTGCGGCTCGGGCACGGGCTCTTCACGCTGGACCAGGCTTCCCGCTTCGGGGCGGTAGACGCGCACCGGCTGCACCTCCGTTATGTTAACCAATTGACTAACATCGACCATGGCACAGCTGCTCGCGCCCCGGCAACCAGGAATACTCGGGACATGGCCAGCCGCACCGCGACCCCTCTGGACCACCCGGCACTCGAAGACGTCCCGTTCACCGAGGCGCTGGAAGCCCTGCGCGACCCGTACCGGCTGGCCATGATCGCCGCGCTCGCCCGCGAACCCGGCCAGTCCTGCGGCGCGATCATGCCGCCGGTGAGCAAGCCCGCGGCGTCGCGGCACTTCAAGATCCTCCGCGCGGCCGGCCTGCTGAAGCAGTGGGACAGCGGCACGCAACGGCTCAACGCCCTGCGTCGCGAGGAGTTCGACGCCCGCTTCCCCGGCCTGCTCGACCTGGCCCTCGCCGAAGCCGCGCGCCTGCCGGACTGATTTCCGCGCATTTCTCCCCTACCAGACATTTAGCATTGCTAATAGTTCTGAGTCAGAGCTACTTTGGCGTCATGACCGAACTCGCCGAACGGCTGATGGGCGCCGTCCAGGGGATCCGCCGGGTGGTGCGCCGCCGGGTGCGCGCCGACGTGCCGGGCTTCCCGCTGCCCGGCGCGCAGGTCGAGGTCCTGCGCGTGGTGGCCGACCACCCCGGCATCGGCGTCGCCGCGGCCGCGCGCGAGCTGCACCTGGCGGCCAACTCGGTCAGCACGCTGGTGAACCAGCTCGTCGACGCCGGCCTGCTGCGCCGCGAGGCCGACCCCATCGACCGGCGCGCGGCCCGGCTGGAGCTCACCGGCACGGCAGTCGACCGGATCGCGGCCTGGCGCCGCGCCCGGACCGGGCTCGTCGCCGTCGCGCTCGCGGAACTGTCCGAAGAGGACACGAAGGCGATCGAGAGCGCGTTGCCGGCCCTCGAAAAACTCATGGGCGTCCTGAAGGAGCAACCATGACCGAACCCCCGGCGGTGCGCTGCGCCGGCCTGAGCCACTCGTTCGGCGCGTCCCGCGCGGTGGACGACGTCGACCTGGAGATCGCCACCGGCGAGGTGTTCGGCCTGCTCGGCCCGAACGGGGCGGGCAAGACCACCACCCTCCGGATGATCACCACGCTCCTGCCCACCGCGCCGGGCCGGATCACGGTCTTCGGCGTCGACGTCGCGCGCCGCCGGATGGCCGTACGGCGGCTGATCGGCTACGTCCCGCAGCAGCTGTCCGCCGACGGCGGGCTGACCGGCCGCGAGAACGTCGCCCTGTTCGCGCGGCTCTTCGACGTGCCCCGCGCCCGGCGCGCCGAACAGGTGCGGCTGGCACTGGAGCTGGTCGGGCTGGCCGACGACGCCGGCCGCACGGCCAAGACCTACTCCGGCGGCATGATCCGCCGGCTCGAGCTCGCCCAGGCCCTGGTCAGCTCCCCGCGGCTGCTCATCCTCGACGAGCCGACGATCGGGCTCGACCCGGTCGCCCGTTCGTCGGTGTGGGAGCGCATCACGGAAATCCGGGCCGCGACCGGGATGACCGTGCTCGTCACCACGCACTACATGGACGAAGCCGAGCAGTACTGCGACCGCGTGGCCCTGATGCACGCCGGCCGGATCCGCGCGCTGGGCACCCCGGCCGAACTGGAGGCCGACCTCGGCCCGGAGTCCACATTGGACGACGTGTTCCGCGCCGTCACCGGCAACCGGCTGGAGAGCGGCGAAGGAGGGATCCGCAGTGTCCGTGCCACTCGCCGCACCGCCCGCCGTCTCGGCTGACCCGGGCCCGCTCGAGCGGCTGCGCGTGCTCGCCGCCCGCGTCGGCGCGATGTGCCTGGTGGAGCTGCAGAAACTGCGCCGCGACCAGACCGAGCTGCTGACCAGGGCGATCCAGCCCGCGCTGTGGCTGCTGATCTTCGGGGAGACGTTCACCCGGCTGCGCGCGATCCCGACCGGCTCGACGCCCTACCTCGACTACCTGGCGCCGGGCATCCTGGCGCAGTCGGCGTTGTTCATCGCGATCTTCTACGGCATCCAGATCATCTGGGAGCGCGACGCGGGCGTGCTCGCCAAGCTCCTGGTGACGCCGACACCGCGCGCGGCGCTCGTCGCGGGGAAGGCGTTCGCCGCCGGCGTCCGCGCGCTCGTCCAGGCGCTGATGGTGCTGGTACTGGCCGCGATCCTCGGCGTCGCGCTGACCGCGAACCCGCTGAAGCTCCTGGCCATGGCCGTCGTCCTCGTGCTCGGGTCGGCGTTCTTCTGCTGCCTGTCCATCGTGATCGCCGGGATCGTCCTGTCCCGGGAGCGGCTGATGGGCATCGGGCAGGCGATCACGATGCCGCTGTTCTTCGGCTCGAACGCGCTGTATCCGGTGGACCTGATGCCGCCGTGGCTGAAGGTGCTCAGCCACGTCAACCCGCTGAGCTACCAGGTCGACGCCCTGCGCGGGCTGCTGATCGGCACGCCCGCGCACCTCGGGCTCGACTTCGGCGTCCTGGCCGCGGCGACCGCCATCGGAGTCTCGGTCGCTTCGGCCCTGCTCGGCAGGTTGGCCCGGTGAGGCACATGTCTCATCGAACGGAAGCTTTATCGCCCGATGCCTAATCTCGGTTCCGTGAATGGTCGTCCTGGCGTAGTCTCTTTTGCCGGTTTGTGCGTTCTTGCCGGAATTCTGGTGGCGGGCACGGTGGCGCCCGCCGCCATCGGCGCGGGCCTGCTGTCGAACCAGGTGAGCGATTCGGTGGACGCCATTTCCGCGCAGCTCGCCGCGGCCGATCCGCCGTTGACCACGACGGTGACCGACCGCGACGGCACCCCGATCGCGACGCTCTACGCGCAGTACCGGCTCCCGGTCACCGCGGCCGGGATCGCGACGACGATGAAGGCCGCGATCATCGCGGTCGAGGACCGCCGTTTTTACACCGAAGGCGGCGTCGACCTGCAGGGCACGCTCCGCGCGGCGGTGAACGACAGCGCCGGAGGCGCGCTGCAGGGCGCGTCGACGATCACGCAGCAGTACGTCAAGAACTACCTCGTGAACGTCGTCGACCGGACCGACCCAGCGGCCCAGCAAGCCGACCGCGAGGACTCGCTCGCGCGGAAGCTGCGCGAGGCGAAAATGGCCGTCCAGCTGAACGCGACGACGAGCAAGGACGACATTCTCGCGGATTACCTGAACGTCGTCGAATTCAGCGGAACCGTGTACGGCGTCGGCGCGGCGGCAAAAGCGTACTTCGGGACGACAGCGGACAAACTGACCGTTCCGCAGGCGGCGTTGCTGGCCGGAATGGTGAACAACCCCAGCACCTACAACCCGTACACGCACCCCGACCGGGCGCTGCAGCGCCGCAACCTCGTCCTCGACGACATGGTCACCAACGGCTCCATCCCGGCGTCCTACGTCGCGACGGCGAAGGCGGCACCGCTCGGGCTGCTGCCGAACGGCCCGGTGACGCCGTCCGGGACGTGCCTGGGCGCGGCACCGGACGCGGGGTTCTTCTGCGCCTACGCGGAAAGCTACCTCGTGCACGCCGGGTTCACCGCGGACCGGCTCGCCACCGGCGGCTACACGATCAAGACCACGCTCGACCCGCGCGTCTCCCAGGTGACGAAGGACGCCGTCGACGCGAACGTGCCGACCACCCAGGACGGCGTGGCCAACACCTTCGCCGTCGTGCAGCCGGGTTCGACCGGTCATCAGGTGCTCGCCATGGTGGCCAACCGGAACTACGGCACCGACCCGGCGCGGGGCGAGACGTCCACGGACATCGTCGCCGACGCGAGCAACGAGTTCGGCGCGGGCTCGTCGTTCAAGATCTTCACCTCGGCCGCGGCGCTGGTCACCGGGAAGGCGGGCCTGGAGACGCCGCTGCCCAACCCGGACAGCCAGTGCTTCACGCCGCCGGACGCGCATTCGTCCTGCTACACCGTCCACAACGACGGCCACTACGCCGACCCGATCACCCTCGCCGACGGGCTGGCGACGTCGCCGAACGTCGCCTTCGTCGGGCTCGAAAGCCAGGTCGGGATGCCCGCCGTCCTCGACATGGCGTACAAGCTCGGGCTGCGGAACACCCTCGCGACCAACGACGCCGGGGCCGCGCCGAACCCTGCTTCGAGCAACCCGCAGTACAACGAGCCGCAGTCGCAGTACTTCCAGAACCTGCTGTCGTTCACCCTGGGCAACAGCCCGGTCAGCCCGCTGGAGATGGCGAACGTCTCGGCGACGCTGATGAGCGGCGGCGTCTGGTGCCCGCCGAACCCGATCCTGTCGATGACCGACCGGAACGGGAACGCCGTCCCGGTGCCGCAGCAGGCGTGCGAACAGGTCATCCCGGCCGGTGTGGCGAACACCCTCGAAGCGGGGCTGAGCAAGGACACGACGAGCGGAACGTCGGCCGAGGCGGCGCGCGCGGCCGGCTGGACCCGCCCCGACATCGGCAAGACCGGCACGACGCAGCAGAGCGAGTCGGTCGCGTTCGTCGGCGGCGTCGACGGCTACGCGGTGTCGTCCATGGTGTTCGCCGACGGGCCGCGGCCGCGCGAGATCTGCCCGGGCACGCCGGTGCACCTCGGCAACTGCGGCCACGGCGCGTTCGGCGGCACGGTCGCCGCGCCGCCGTACTTCCACGCGATGAGCGAGCTGCTCACGGGTGTGCCGGACCAGGCGATCCCCGGTCCGGACCCGGCGTACCTGACCGCGCGGACCTAGCGCGGTTCGAGGAAGACGAGCGGGATCTCGCGCTCGGTCTTGGTCTGGTACTGCCCGTAGTTCTTGAAGTCGGCGGTGATCTTCGGCCACAGCTTCGCGCGCTCGTCCGCGTCGGCGACCCGGGCGTGCATCGGCCGCTTCGGGGCGCCCTTGAACGAGACCTCGACGTCGGGGTTGTCGCGCAGGTTGAGGAACCACGCGGGGTGCGTGTCGTCCCCGCCGCGCGAAGCCACGACGACCAGCGTGTCGCCTTCCTGGTGCGGCGAGGTCAGCAGCACCGACCGCGGCTGCCCGCTCTTGCGGCCGGTGGTGGTGAGCTCCAGGACGGGCATGGCGACGTTCCAGCCCACCTTCCCGCCGGTGAGCTTGATCAGGCCGCGGTGCACGGCGTTCATGGTCTTGAGGGCGAAGTCGCTGGGCATGGCCCCAATCTAGTCGCGGGCCCGCCGCCGTCGCGGTACGGGCCGAATGTCCACTTTGCCCGGTCCTGACCGGGACCGGTTCGGGAAAAGCGCCACCGCGCACCGCACCGGTGTGCGAGGCTGCGCGGCGAACGAAGGACCGAAAGAGAGAAGACCGATGCTGATCTGGGGCTGGCGTACGCGGATCTACGTGCTGGCGATGACGACCTTCTTGTGCGGCCGGTGCGGCAATCCCGCTTCGCACGCGGTGCGGAAGGCGGTCACGAAGTTCACGCTGTTCTTCATCCCGCTCTTCCCGATCAGCGTGAAGTACACCGCGCAGTGCACGTTCTGCGGTATCGAGAACCGGATCCCGAAGGAAGACGCCGTCCGGCTGCAGGCCCAGGAGGAGCAGGGCCAGGCCGAGCAGCAGGGTGCGCCGGGGTATCCGCAGCAGCCGCAGGGCTTCTCTCAGCCGCAGCACCCGTCGCAGAGTCCTCAGCAGCCGCAGCACCCGTCACAGCCGCAGGGCTTCCCGCAGCAGAACCCGTCGCAGCCACAGGGCTTCCAGCAGCCGCAGCACCCCTCGCAGCCGCAGGGCTTCCCGCAGCAGGGCCAGTACCCCCAGGGTCAGTACCCCCAGCAGGGCCAGTTCCCGCAGCAGGGCCAGTTCCCGCAGCAGGGCCGCTGAGCCCAGCAGGGCCAGTCCCGCAGTAGGGCGCTAAGCCCAGCAGGGCCGGATTCCCCAGCAGGGCCGGTTCCCGCAGCAGGATCAGTACCCCGCAGGGTCAGTTCCCGCAGCAGGGCAGCCAAGCCCCGTCAGGCACCGGCCGGGGCGAACCCGGCCGTCCGGCGGGCGATCCGGGCCGAGGTCGCGGCGAACCGGCCGTGTGCCGCGGCGAGCAGCACGACATCGACCGCGGCACCGGCCCCGCCCGGCCACTCGCGCCCGCCCGCCCACTCGCGCAGCTCCTGCTCGGCCGCTCCGGTGCGCGACCTCGTCGGCGAGCCCGGTGGCGTCCTCTCCGGCGAGGAGCCGGCCCAGTGCCCGTGCGGCGGCCACCGCGTGCGCGCCCAGCCGGGCGAACGCGGGCCGCGCCGCCGACGGCACGGGTCCCCGCGGCTCCGCGACCTCCCGCGCAAGACCACCCATCCGAGTGAGATCCGCGGCGGCGTGGACGGCGGCGACGACCGCCTTCACCTCTTCCTCGCGCGGCGCGTGCAGGGCCGGCAGAGCGCACGCCTGGTCCTCGCACGCGGCGCCGGGCGCGGCCACTGCGGCAGCGTTTTCCCGGACCCGTCCGCCCAGCGTGTGGTCACTTTCGAGCGCCGAGCGCGTGGCCTCTTCGAACGCGGCCGCGACGAGCGCGCACAGGTCCGCCGGCCGGTGGGCGAGCGTGACCAGCTCCTTCTGGAACGCCGTCGGCATGGCGGCATGCAAACCAGCCCGGCCGGGCACCGGCATCTCGTCCCCGGCCCGGAATTGTCGGTCCCCCGTGCTCTCCTCGACGGCGAGGGCGGTGCACCCCGCACCCGCCAGGAGAAGGAGGAGACCGATGGCAGGCGAAACGATGGTCACCGTGGTCGGCAACCTGACGACCGACCCCGAACTGCGGTTCACGCCGGCCGGCGCCGCGGTCGCGAACTTCACGGTCGCGTCCACGCCGCGGGTGTTCGACCGGGAGTCCGGCGCCTGGCGCGACGGCGACCCGATGTTCCTGCGCTGCAGCGTGTGGCGGCAGTACGCGGAGAACGTCGCGGAGTCGCTGGTGCGCGGTGCGCGCGTGGTCGTCCACGGCCGGCTGAGACAGCGGTCGTACGACACGAAGGAGGGCGAGAAGCGCAGCGTGACGGAGCTGGAGGTCGACGAGCTCGGCCCGTCCCTGCGGTACGCCACGGCGAGGGTGACCAAGGTCAGCCGCACCACCGGCGGCGAGGGCAGCAGTTCGTGGACACCGGAGCCGGTGCCCGCCGCGGATCCGCCGTTCTGAGGCCATCCGCACGCGGCCGGCATCCGAACGACAGTCGACGGGAAGTCGACCCGGCCTGGATCGACGGCGGCGACGATGGAGAGAACGCTCTGGCCGGGCCGTGCCGGATGTGCTGTCGAAATCCCGTCAGCTGGTTCGACGCGTCGGTAGGACGAAGCCGAACCACGAGCGGGAGGGACCGACATGAACGGGAACGAGAAGACCGGATCGCCGGCCACGCGTGTCGTGGTGAACCACCGGATGCTGGCGATGCTGCGAGCGGTCGGCGCCGGCCGCGGCCGCATGTCGTGCAGCAGCGAGCCCGACCTCTTCATCGACGGCCTGTCGTGCGGCGACCAGTTCGCGGCCCACGCACTGGCCCACCAGGGCCTGGTCCGCGCGGCCCGCCCCGGCCGGCCGGGCGAGCTGGTCCCGGCGGTCCTGACCACCGCAGGCGAAGCGGTCCTCGCCACGGACCACCAGCAGGCCGCCTGACCCGGCGACCGGCGCGATGTTTGACAACTCGAGAAAGCAACCACCCGCCCACTGCGCGACCGCCCCTTGGCCGCGGCCGGCGCAGTCACCGCGGGCCCGACCGCCACTTGGTCGTGGTCGGCGCGACCGCCGCAGGACCGGGTCACAGCCACCGCCCAGTCACAGTCGGCACAGCCACCGCGGTAACGACCACCACCCCGCCACGCAACCGGGGCAGCCCGCCCGGCCGCCCACCCGCCGGTCCGAAGCGCGACTACCGTGGCGGACATGAGCAACACCGAGGCCGCACCCGCCGAGCTCGCCTGCGGCGACCGGCCGACGGCCGCCGACCCCGACCGCCCGGCCCTCGAGATCCTCGCTCCGCGCGAGGTGCCGCTGGGCGGCCCGCGGGCGATGCGGGTCCGGCGGACGCTCCCCCAGCGGTCCCGGTCGCTGATCGGCGCGTGGTGTTTCGCGGACCACTACGGCCCGGCCGAGGTCACGAGCCCGGGCGCGATGGACGTCGCCCCGCACCCGCACACCGGCCTGCAGACGGTGAGCTGGCTGTTCGCCGGCGAGATCGAGCACCGGGACAGCCTGGGCACGCACGCGATGGTCCGGCCGGGCGAGCTGAACCTGATGACCGGCGGGCACGGCATCTGCCACTCGGAGGTCTCCACCGCGGCCTCGAAGACGCTCCACGGCGTCCAGCTCTGGGTGGCACTGCCCGAGCGGCACCGGCACACGGCACGGGCGTTCGACCACTACGTGCCGTCGGTGAACCGGATCGAGGGCGCCGAGATCCGGGTGTTCCTCGGGTCGCTGGCCGGGCGCACCTCGCCGATCCCGACGTTCACCCCGCTGCTGGGCGCGGAGCTCGTGCTGGGCCCGGACGCCCACATGTCCCTGGGTGTCGACCCCCGCTTCGAGCACGGCGTCCTGGTGGACACCGGCGACGTCGTCGTCGCGGGCACCCGGGTCCGCGCGACGGAGCTGGGCTACGTCGGCACCGGCGTGCGCTCCCTCACGCTGAGCAACCGGGGCACGGCACCGGCCCGGTTCCTGCTGCTCGGCGGGACCCCGTTCGACGAAGAGATCCTGATGTGGTGGAACTTCGTCGGCCGCACGCACGAGGAGATCGCGGCCTTCCGCGAAGCCTGGCAGGCGGAGTCCGACCAGTTCGGCAGCGTCACGGGCTACGAGGGCACCCCGCAGCGGCTCCCGGCACCGGAGCTGCCGGCGGTCCGCATCAAACCCCGCCGCAACCCGGCCCGCTGAACGGCGTCAGGCCAAAAACCCGTTCACCGTGGCGACGAACGCGGACGCATCGTCCACCCAGGGGTAGTGCGCGACACCGGGCAGCACGGCGACCCGGCCGTCCGGGAACAGCGCGGCGAAGCCGGCGGCGACCGCCGGGCTGACGATCCAGTCCAGCTCACCGGCCAGCACCAGCACCGGAGCGGTGACGGCGCCGAGCGCGGCGCGGGTGACCTCGGGCTCGAAAGCGCCGTCGGAGTTGTAGATCCGCGCGGCCGCGCCGTTGCGCTGGCCGGGCTCGGCGGCCTGGTGCCGGCGGGCCGCGGCGTCCCAGCGGCCGTAGTACAGCGGCGCCATGGCGGCCCAGTCGGCGCCGGTCGCCGTCTTGGCGGCGATCGCCTCGTAGGCCGCGGCCGCCGAGGCGAACCACGGGGCGCCGGCGCGCTGCGCCACGATCCGCCGCCGCTCGGCGACCGGCAGCTCGAAGCCGACGGCCCGCGGGCTCGGCGTGATCAGGGCGAGCCGGCGCAGGCGGTCCGGGTACCGGGCGGCGTACCGGACGGCCAGGCTCGCCCCGGCCGAGTGCCCGAGCAGGTCGAACCGCTCCAGGCCGAGGTGCTTGCGCAGCGCCTCGACGTCCTCGACCTGGCGGTCGCACCGGTAGGTGGCGGGGTCGTCCGGCTCCTCGGACTCGCCGGTCCCCCGCAGGTCCAGCACGGCCGTCCGGCGGTGCGCGCTCAACCCGCCGAGGTCCCCGAGGTACGCCCCGGCGCGCATCGGACCACCGGGCAGGCACACCACCGGCGGTGCGCCGCCGGCGCCGGCGAGACGAAAGGCGAGCCCGGTTCCGTCCGGCGCGGGAAAGATCGGCATGCCCGACCCTGGCATCGCCTGCCCGGCGGGACAAGCACCCTGATGCCGCAGTTGATGTCACAGCCGGACCGAAGCTAGCGGGCGGCCACGCGCTCCAGTGCGGCGAAGACCCGCTCGACGTCGGCCGCGGTCGTCCGCCAGTTGCTGAAGGCGGCGCGCAGGGCGGGTCGCCCGTCCAACACGGTCGGGGTGAGGAACGTGGTGCCGTCCTCGGCGATCGCGCGGACGAGGGCGTCGATCCGGTCCTGGCCGGCGTCCCCGGCCGGGGTGAAGCAGACGACGTTGAGCCGCACCGGCGCGAGCAGCCGCCAGCGGGGCGAGCCGTCGATCCGCGCGCCCAGGTCCCGGGCGAGCGCGACGCAGCGCTCCACGATCTCGCGGTGCCCTTCGCGGCCGTAGGCCACCAGGGAGAACCAGGCCGGAAGGGCGCGCAGCCGGCGGGAGTTCTCCGGTGTGAGGTGCAGGAAGTCCGGGGTGTCGCCGATTTCGCCGAGGTAGGCCGCGTTGTTGCTGAACACCCGCAGCTGCAGATCACGGCGGCGGGTGAACTGGACGGCCGAGTCGTAGGGCACGTTGAGCCACTTGTGCAGGTCGACGACCACCGAGTCGGCCTGGTCGAGGCCCGCCGCCAGCACCGCGTGCTCAGGGGACAGCGCGGCGAAGCCGCCGAACGCGGCGTCGACGTGCAGCCAGAAGTCGTACCGCTGCTTGAGCGCGGCGATCGCGCGCAGGTCGTCGAAGTCGACGGTGTTCACCGTGCCCGCGTTCGCGACGACGACGGCCGGGCCGTCGAGCGTTTCGAGCACCTCGGCGAGCTTCGCGACGTCGACTGCTTCCCGGCCGGGGAGCACCGGCACCTTCCGCAGGGCGGACCGGCCCATCCCGAGGAACGACAACGCCTTGAGGATGCTCGAGTGCGGCGAGCCGGACAGCACGGTGACCGGGCCGAGCGCGGCGACACCCGCTTCGGAGACGGTCACGCCGGCCCGTTCCCCGAGCCATTCGCGCGCGATGGCCAGGCCGGTCACCGTCGACATCGTGGCCCCGGTGACGAACGCGCCGGAGAACTCCTCGCCCAGCCCGAACAGTTCGGCCAGCCAGCCGACGGTCTCGCGTTCGAGGTCCTGCGCCGAGGAATCCATTCCGCTGGCGGGGTTCTGGTCGTAGGCGGCGGTGAGCCAGTCACCGGCCAGCGACGCCGGCGTAGCACCACCGGTCACGAACCCGAGGTAGCGAGGTCCCGCGCTCCCGGCGAAGCCGGGTTCCCAGCGCTGCGAGAACTCCTCCAGCGCACCCGTGGCCCCGGTGCCCTCGACCGGCAGGGGCGCCCGGGTGACGGCGGCGGGCGGGACGGCGGCCGCCCGGTCAGGCAGCCCGGCGAGCGCCTCGCCGGCGAGTTTCCTTGCGGCGTCGAGGAGATCGGGCAGGGAGTCCAGGTCTTCGGCAAGCCTCGGGTGCATCTCCCCGACGCTAGGCGCCCCACCCGACACTGTCGCGGGCCAATCCCGCGAAACTGGCCTCACCACACCGGCCCCACCACCGTGTCGACCCCCGAATCACCCGTGATGCCCCTCCAATCACGCAAGATGCCCGCCCAATCACACGAGCCGACCCGCCAGGTACGCGAACCGACCGTTCCGGTACGCGAGTTCGCCATTCCCGTACGCGAGTCCGCCGCCCCGGTACGCACCTACCGGGCGACGGCCCGGTCAGCGGCGCCGAAGCCGGCGGACCCTCCCCTCCGCCGGATCGAAGGCGACCCGGCGCAGCGGCCCGGTGAGCAGCACCACGACCGCCATCGCCGACAGCGCGGCGAGCACCATCGCGGCGACGAACTGGGCGGCACCCGACGTCGCCGTGCCGAGCACCGCGAATCCCGCGAGGACCAGTGCGGGCGGGGCCAGCAGGCCGCAGAGCACCGGCACCGGCGGTACCCGGTCACCGTCGGGGCGGCGGGCGGACACCACCGCCGCCCCGGCGCAGGCGACCGCGGCGACCAGCAGGCAGCCGCCGACGGTGTCGCTCAACCGGTGCCAGCCCAGCGCCACGGCCGCGGCCGAGACCCAGGCGACGCCGGTTCCGCCGGCCACGAGGGCCGGCAGGCGGAACCGGCGGGGCAGGACGATCGCGAGCGCCACCAGCACGGCCATCGCCGCGCTGACGTGCCCGCTCGGGAAGCTGTTGTGGGCCGCCACACCGAACCGGTCGCCGGTGCTGGGCCGCTCCAGGACGTAGAGCTTGAGCAGCTGCGCCACCACCAGCGGGGCGGCGAGCAGGACCAGGGCCGTCACACCGAGCGCGAGCCGGCGCCGCAGCAGGGAGATCACCACCAGCAGCACCGCGACGCCGCCGAGCGCGACCACGAGGTCCAGGTTCCGCAGCGGTGCCGCCCACGCCACCGTGGCGCCCGCGGCCTGGGCACTGCGGACGACGCCGTTCTCGACGCCGCGTCCCGCTTCGGTGCGGACGAAGAGCAGGTAGGCCGCGACGAAGGCGAGCGTGAACCCGGCCGCGCTCGCGGCGAGCACCGCGGTGCGGGACGCGGCCCGGGTCACGAGCGGGGTGCCGGTCGGTGGGGTGACGGGTGACGCCTCGAAGAAGATCACTGCCATGCCCCCGAGTCTGGGACCGGCGTTTCGAGATCCCGTCAGGGCGATGTCATGGTTTCGCTACAAGATCCGCCCGGGTCGCCATGACGTGCGCTTTTCCGAATAATGGCGCCGTGGCCGAGGTACTGGTGGTGGAAGACGACGCGGCGGTGCGGGAAGGGCTGCAGCTCGCCCTGCGCCGGCAGGGACACGTGGTGCACACCGCGGAATCGGGCGAGCTCGGTATCGAGGTGCTCGTGCGCCACCGGCCCGACATCGTCGTGCTCGACCTGATGCTGCCCGGCATGGACGGCTTCGAGACGTGCCGCCGGATGCGGACGGCGGGCCCGATCCCGATCATCATGCTCACCGCGCGCAGCGACGACTTCGACGTCGTGGCCGGGCTCGAAGCGGGCGCCGACGACTACGTGGCGAAACCGGTCGAGCCGCGGGTCCTGGACGCGCGGATCCGGGCCGTGCTGCGCCGGGCGGTCAACGAGCGGCCGAGCGAGTCGCCGCAGCCCGAGGAACGGCACGGCGACCTGGTGATCGACCGCGCCGCGCTCGAGGTGACCAAGCGCGGCGCCCCGGTGTCGCTGACCCCGACCGAGCTGAAGCTGCTGCTGGAGCTCTCGCGCACGCCCGGGCAGGTGTACAGCCGCCAGCAGATCCTCTCGGCCGTCTGGGAGCACGACTACCTCGGCGACTCCCGGCTCGTCGACGCGTGCGTGCAGCGGCTGCGCGCGAAGATCGAAGACGTGCCGGCGAGGCCGGAGCACGTGCAGACCGTCCGGGGGTTCGGCTACCGGTTCGGCCGGTCGTGAAGCAGCTCCGGTCGTGGCTCGCCGGGCTGCGGTTCCGGCTGGTCGCCGCCTTCGCGGCGATCATGATCCTCGGCGCCACGACCGCGGCCGGCGTGAGCTACGTCAACGCGCGCACCGCCATCCTGGAAGGCATCCAGGACCAGACCATGCTGAAGCTGCGCGACCAGATCGCCGCGTACCTGCCGACCCTTTCGCTGCCGCCGTCCCAGGCCACGCTCGACGCGTTCGCCGCGGCGCTCGAGTCCAGCAACGCGGTCGTCGCCTACCACGGCCTGCGCTCGGGGCCGGGCATCGATCTCGACAGCGTGCCCCCCGACCTGCGCCAGGCCGTGGCCACCAGCACGAACATCCAGTTCCAGCGGGTCGACGCCCAAGGGACACCGATGTTCTTCGTCGGGGTGCCGGTGCAGACCGGGACACGCGACCGGCTGAGCGGCATCGAGGTCTACGCCATGGTGTCGCTGAGCCAGCAGCAGACCGCGATCGACGAACTGGCCCGCCAGGCCTGGCTGTACTCCGCGCTCGCCCTCCCGTTCGCGGTGGCGGTGGCCCTGCTGGCGGCGCGGCAGGTACTGCGGCCGGTGCGCGCGCTGAACGCCGCGGCGAACCAGCTCGGCCGGGGACGGCTGGACGTGCGGCTGCGCGCGACGGGGTCCGACGAACTCGCGCAGCTGGTCACGACGTTCAACAACACCGCGGCGGAGCTGGAGCGGACAGTGGGCACGCTGCGCGCGATGGAGGCCGACGCGCGGCGGTTCGTCGCCGACGTCTCGCACGAGCTTCGGACGCCGCTGGCGGCGATGAACGCGGTCACCGACGTCCTCGACGAGGACGCCGATCAGCTGCCACCGGACACGGCGGTCGCGGCACGGCTGGTGTCGGCCGAGACGCGGCGGCTGACCCGGCTGGTGCAGGACCTGATCGAGATCTCCCGGTTCGACGCGGGGCGGGCGGAGCTGCGCCGGGAGGAGCTGGACGTCGCCGCGGCGGTCACCGAGAGCCTCGCCGCCCGGGGCTGGGAACCCGGTGCGGAGCTGGTCGCCGAGCTGCCGTCCGGGATCACGGCCCGGCTCGACCGGCGGCGGCTGGACATCGTCGTGGCGAACCTGGTCGGCAACGCGCTGCGGCACGGTGCCCCGCCGGTCGAGGTGGCGTTGCGTAAGGAACGCGGTGACGTCGTGCTCACCGTCACCGACCACGGGCCGGGCATCCCCGAGGAAGTGCTGCCGCGGGTCTTCGACCGCTTCGCCAAGGCCGACACGGCCCGGGCGCGGTCCGAGGGCAGCGGGCTCGGGTTGTCCATCGCCCGGGAGAACGCGCGGTTGCACGGCGGTGACATCGTCGCGGCCAACACGGCCACGGGTGCCCGGTTCGAGCTGCGCGTGCCCCGGGAGGCGTGGTGAAGAAGCTCCTCGTCCTGGCCGTGCTGCTGCTGGTGAGCGCGTGCGGGATCAAGCCGACGCCGGTCATCCCCGCCGGGCCGGCGCCGACGTTGCGGAGCCCGGCCGGGAGCGAGCGCGGCACCGACGTGATCCTTTACTTCCGCCTCGGCGATCAGGTGGCCCCGGTGGCACGGCCCGCCGAACGCGTGGTGAGCGTCGAGACAGCCCTGTCGATGTTGCTGGAGGGACCGACGCCCGCGGAAGCGGCCGAGGGGTACACGACGGTGCTCTCGCGCCGGACCGGCACGATCACCCTGTCCCCCGGCCCGCCGACGACGATCGGCTTCTCGTTCCCGCTGAAGCCGATCACCGGCGCCGGGATCAACCAGCTGGTCTGCACCGCGTTCGCCGCGCTCGCGGCCCAGGGCAGCTACGCCATCGACGGCACCATCGCCCTCGCCGGGCCGGACGTCCAGCTGCCGTACCAAACGTGTCAGGCCTGAGCTCGCCAGGACTCACCCGGGATAGGGCCGGACCGCCTTCGCCTCCGTCAGCGACCGGGCCCACCAGGCCAGCTGGTCCAGCATCGCCTTCGCCGCGACGGCCGCGCCGTCGTCCTTCGGCAGGCCGTCGGGACCGAACCGCGTGTGGGCGCCGTGGAAACTGACCGTCTCGCGGATGGTGACCGCGTGCAGCTCCGCGAAGACCGCCCGCAGGTGCTCGACCGCGCGCAGGCCGCCCGACATCCCGCCGTAGGAGACGAACGCGACCGGCTTGGCCTGCCATTCGTCGCGGTGCCAGTCGATGGCGTTCTTGAGCGAAGCCGGATAGCTGTGGTTGTACTCCGGGGTGACCACGACGAACGCGTCGGCGGCCGCGAGCCGCGGAGCCACCTTGCCGACCTCGGCGACGATCGCGGCCGCCGGCGTGGTGCCGAACGCGGGGAACGCCAGCGGCAGGTCGGGCTCGGCGAGATCGACGACGTCGACCTCGAACCCGCCCTGCTCGCCCGCGACGCCGGCCAGCCAGTCCGCCACCACCGGGCCGAACCGTCCTTCCCGGACACTACCCACGATGACCGCGACCCGTACGAGAGCTTCGGACACACTTCCTCCTTGACACAGCGGCATTGTCGCCGTCCGCACCAGGGTGGGACTTCAAGCTCGCTTGAAGTCAAGCGTGGGGTTGTGGTTGGCTGGAGCCCATGGTGAACGCGACGGCCAGGACGCTGCCCGACCTCACGGTCGGCGAACTCTCCCTGCGCAGCGGGGTACCCGCGTCGGCACTTCGGTTCTACGAGGACGAAGGCCTCATCCGCAGCCGCCGCACCGCCGGCAACCAGCGCCGCTACTGCCGCGACGCGCTGCGGCGGGTGACCTTCATCCGGATGTCCCAGCGGGTCGGCATGCCGCTGTCGAAGATCCGGGAAGTGCTCGCCCTGCTGCCCGACGACCGGACCCCCAACCGCGCCGACTGGGCCCGGATTTCGCGCTGCTGGCAGGACGACCTGAACATGCGGATCCGGCAGATGGAACAGCTGCGCGACCAGCTGGGCGACTGCATCGGCTGCGGCTGCATGTCGCTGGCCAAGTGCCGGCTCGCCAACCCGGGCGACCGGCTCGGCACCGACGGCCCTGGCCCGCAGCGCCTCGCCGACCACCGCGGCGAGGGCTACGAGAACTGCTGAGCTATCCGCGCTCCAGCACGCCGCGGACGAACATCGCCTGCCCGGCGTGCTGGATGTCGTCGTCGAGGACGCTGACGAGCCGGACGCCCAGCGACACCGGCGGGTCCCACCCCTCGTCGACGATCCGGTCGAGCGCCTCGTCGTCGAGCCCGGTGATGAACCGGACGGTCTGCTCGTGCACGGCGTCGTAGTAGCCGGTGAGCAGATCCGGCTTGTCGACGCGGACCGCTTCGACGTCGGCCGCGCGGTGGCCGTAGCCCGTGTCACCCGCAGGGAGCGGGAGTCCGAACCGCGACAGCCAGTCCTGGCCGGTCCACACCTGCTCGGTGCCGGCCACGTCGGCGACGTGGTCGTCCTGGACCCGGGTGAGGTGCCACACCAGCCAGGCGATCGAGTTGGCGCGCGGGGCCAGCCGGGTCGAGAGCTGCTCGGCGGTGAGTCCTTCCACCGCCGCGTGCACCGTGCCCTTGACCCGGCCGAACCCGTCGACGAGCAGATCGGCCACGTTCATCGGCTGCCTCCCGTTGCTGATGCCGTCCTTCGGCCTGCTCCCCGATCATGCCCGCCGCCGAACGGTTCCCGCTAGCGGGGCAGCAGCTGGTCGAAGAACGAACGGTAGCGGCGCAGCGCGATCCGCAGCTCCTCGGTGGCCGGTTCGCCTTGCTGCCACTGGCCTTCCAGCTCGCTCTTGTGCTCGGCGAACGTGGTGGCCAGCGCGCTGATCACGGCCGCGACCAGCTCGTCGGCCTGGCGGACCGCCTGCTTCGGGTCGTCGACGAAGCCGGTCTGGACGTTCTGCCAGCGGTCACGGAACCCGGTGACCTTCTCCTCGTCGATCAACGCCGGCGTTTCGACATCGCCGCCCGACTGCGCGGGAGTCTCCACGTCCCCACCCGACTCGGCGGGAGTCTCCACGTCCCCACCCGATCCGGCGGGAGAGGTGGTGGTGTCGGTGTCGGCGTCCTGCCGCCCGGCCGAGGCCAGGTCGGCGGTGCTCAGGTTCTGGTCGGCGTCGCGGTCGTCGCCGGTGCCCGGCTCGCGGAAGCCCCGCTCCTGACCCGGAACTTCGGCGTCGTCGCCGTCACGGAAGTCCTCGGTGCCCGGCTCGCGGACGTCCTCGCGGCCGGCGAAGTCGTCGTCGTGTTCGGCGCTGTGCCTCGTCAGGTGGTCGGTCATGGTCAGCGTCCTCCGTTCCATTCGGTCCGCGGCTGCGCGGACGTTTGCCGTTCGATGTCACTGCGGTCGGCGTCGCCACGGTCGGCGGTGCGGTCGCGGCCCCGGTGGTCGTGACCGTTCCGGCGTTCGTGGTGGTCCTGGTCGTGGCGCTCTTCGTCCCGCTCGTGGTGCTCCTCGTCGACGCCGTCGGTCAGCAGGTCCTCGAACACGGTGCGGTAGTGCACCATCGCGTCGCGAAGGTCCTCAGTGGACGCTCCGCTGCGCTCGTGCTGCGTCGCGTTCGCGGCGCGGTAGTGCTCCAGAGTCTTGGCGTGCCGCACGGAAAGGTCCGCCGCCTGCTGCTCGTACCCTTCGGTCGGGTAACCGCGTTCGGCCATCAGCGCGACCAGGAGGTGGTCGGCCTCGGTGACCGCGGCGGACGGCTGGTCGACGAACTTTTCCTGCACTCGCGCCCATTGCTCGGTGTACCGCTCGCGCGCCGACGCCGAGAGCGGACGGATGTCGAGCTCCTTGTGCCGGCGTTCCCGCTCGGCGAGTTCGCGTTGCGCGGCACGGGGACTGTCCTTCTCCGCGACCGTGCGGTCGTACTCCGGCCCGAACCGCTGCTGCAGGCGTTTTCGTTGCATTTCCTGCGTCACCAGCCAGATCACGGCGCCGAGCACCGCGACGGCCACGACGACGATCAGGATGATCAGCCATGTGGGCATCGCACAAACTCCTTCAAGGATGTCGAGCCCCCCGATGCGACCCGTGTTCCCGGTTTGCACGCTCCGAAACCGCCGACGGGTGGCTTGACCTCGCGATTCGGCCGACCGGCGGCGTCGATACGGCCGGATGCTCGCGCCCGCGCCGACAGGTGTAACGACGATAACATCAGAAAGCTAGCGTCGTTACCATCCGAGTGCTATCGTCGATAACAGAACGATGGAAGCGGCGATAAGGACGCCGCCCGACCGGAAGAAGGAACCGATGAGCCCCAACGAATCCCGCGTCGCGATCGTCACCGGCGGCTCCCGCGGTATCGGCCGCCAGGTCGCCGAGCGCCTGGCCGCCGACGGCATGGCGGTCGTCGTCAACTACGCCGGCAACGAGAAGGAGGCCCAGGCCGCCGTCGAGGCCATCACCGGACGCGGGGGCCGCGCGATCGCCGTCCGCGCCGACGTGGCGGACCCGGCCGCGGTCGCGGAGCTGTTCGACGCCGCGGAACGCGCCTACGGCGGCGTGGACGTCGTCGCCCACCTGGCCGGGGTGATGAACCCGCCGACGCCGATCGCGGACATCGACTTCGAGGTACTGGACCGCGTGCACCGCACCAACATCCGCGGCACGTTCGCGGTGGCCCAGCAGGCCGCGCGCCGGGTGCGCGAGGGCGGCGCCGTGATCACCACCTCGACGTCGGTGCTCGGGCTGAACCTGCCGGGCTACGGCGTCTACAACGCGACCAAGGGCGCGGTCGAGGCGATCACCATGATCCTGGCGCGCGAGCTGCGCGGCCGCGACATCACCGTGAACACCGTCGCGCCCGGCCCGACCGCGACCGCGCTGTTCCTCGACGGCAAGGACGAGGAGACCGTCGCCCGGATGGCGAAGCAGCCGCCGCTCGAGCGGCTCGGCCGGCCCGAGGACATCGCCGAGGTCGTCGCGTTCCTCGCCGGCCCGGCACGCTGGGTCAACGGCCAGGTGCTGCGCGCCAACGGCGGCATCGTCTGAGCCGGTCCGTCACCGGCTGAACCGCGTGAGGATCACATGGTCCTTCGCCGGCCCGCGGACCGTCCACTCCTGCCGCCAGTGCGCGGCGCCGGTCACGCGGAACTCCCCGCGGTAG
>Ga0070668_100000604_pt1 | contig 24024 bp, 26 predicted proteins | sample KBSS43metaG_FD_64661 | JGI IMG/M metagenome (GOLD analysis project Ga0070668, IMG submission 64661) | Switchgrass rhizosphere microbial communities from Kellogg Biological Station, Michigan, USA - KBS S4-3 metaG | ecosystem: Host-associated > Plants > Roots > Rhizosphere > Soil ...
GCGCGACAAGGACTACATCGTCCGCGACGGCGAGGTGCTGATCGTCGACGAGTTCACCGGCCGCGTGCTGATCGGCCGCCGCTACAACGAGGGTTTGCACCAGGCCATCGAGGCGAAGGAGCACGTCGAGATCAAGAACGAGAACCAGACGCTCGCCACGATCACGCTGCAGAACTACTTCCGGCTCTACCGCAAGCTCGCGGGCATGACGGGTACCGCGCAGACCGAGGCCGCCGAGCTGCACGAGATCTACAAGCTCGGCGTGGTCTCCATTCCGACCAACCGGGAGATGGTCCGCACCGACCAGTCGGACCTGATCTACAAGACCGAGGAAGCCAAGTACATCGCCGTCGTCGACGACGTGAGCGAGCGCTACGAGAAGGGCCAGCCCGTCCTGATTGGCACCACCAGCGTCGAGCGGTCGGAGTACCTGTCGAAGCAGTTCACCAAGCGGCGCATCCCGCACAACGTGCTGAACGCGAAGTTCCACGAGCAGGAGGCGAACATCATCGCCGAGGCCGGCCGCCGAAGTGCGATCACGGTCGCCACCAACATGGCGGGCCGCGGTACCGACATCGTGCTCGGCGGCAACGTCGACTTCCTTGCCGACAAGCGGCTTCGCGATCGCGGCCTGGATCCGGTGGAGACGCCCGAGGAATATGAGGCGGCGTGGGACGAGGTGCTCCCGCAGATCAAGGCCGAGGTCGAGGCCGAGGCCGAGGAAGTCCGCGAGGTCGGCGGGCTCTACGTGCTCGGCACCGAGCGGCACGAGTCGCGCCGCATCGACAACCAGCTGCGCGGACGCTCCGGCCGCCAGGGCGACCCGGGTGAGTCCCGGTTCTACCTGTCGCTCGGCGACGAGCTGATGCGCCGGTTCAACGGCGCCACGCTCGAGTCCCTGCTGACCCGACTCAACCTGCCCGAGGACGTGCCCATCGAGGCCAAGATGGTCACCCGGGCCATCAAGAGCGCGCAGACGCAGGTCGAGCAACAGAACTTCGAAGTGCGCAAGAACGTGCTCAAGTACGACGAGGTGATGAACCAGCAGCGCAAGGTCATCTACAACGAGCGCCGGCTGATCCTCAAGGGCGAGGACGTCGCCGACCAGGCCCACAAGATGCTCGTCGACGTGGTGACCGCGTACGTCGACGGTGCCACTTCGGAGGGCTACTCCGAGGACTGGGACCTCGAGGCGCTGTGGTCCGCGCTCAAGATGCTCTACCCCGTCGGCATCGACCACCACGACCTCATCGACAACGACGCCGTCGGCGAGCCCGGTGAGCTGACGCGCGACGAGTTGTTGGCCGTGTTGATCGAGGACGCGGAGGCTGCGTACAAGGTGCGGGAGGCCCAGCTCGCGGAGATCGGCGGCGAGGACGCCATGCGCCAGCTGGAGCGCAGCGTGCTGCTCACCACCGTCGACCGCAAGTGGCGCGAGCACCTCTACGAGATGGACTACCTGAAGGAGGGCATCGGGCTGCGTGCGATGGCGCAGCGCGACCCGCTCGTCGAGTACCAGCGCGAGGGCTACGACATGTTCATGGGCATGCTCGACGCACTGAAGGAGGAGTCGGTCGGGCTCCTGTTCAACGCGCAGGTTCAGGCCGCCGCACCGGCGGTCGCACCCATGGCCGCCCCGCCCAACCTCGCCCAGTTCGCGGCGGAGGCCGCGGCCAAGGCGCAGGAGGTCAGCCGCGGTGGCGCGGTGGTCACCGACGAGCGTGTCCCCGAGCCTGCCACCGCCCCCGCGGCGCCAGCGGCGTTGCGGGTCAAGGGAATCGACGACGAACAGGCTCCGCCGCTCACCTACAGCGGACCGTCGGAGGACGGGTCGGCTCAGGTTCAGCGCCAGGGCGCGGCCAACAAGCACACGGTGCCGCCCGCCAGCCGTCGGGAGCGCCGTGAGGCGGCCCGCAAGCAGAGCCGCAGCGGCAGTCCACGGGCCCGCCGCGGCTAGTCACGGGCGGCCGTCATCCGAGCTGCAGCGCCACGACGCGCCAGCGGCCCGCGACGACCTCGATGCGGCCGGCCAGTGCATGCACCCGTGCGCCGCGGGTGAAGGTGCCGAAGAGTTCGGCCGCCGTGGCCTCTCCGTCGACCACCTCTGCGGTGCGTACGCGTACTCGGCGTAGGACGGCCGCACCCTCCTTTGAGGGCACACGGCTCAGTGCGACGACGGCGTCGACGAGCGCTGCCGTCAGCAACGGGCGCAGCGCGGCGATCGGCCTGCGCCTGTCCGATACCTCGAGGACGCGGCGTAGTGCCGCGTCGGCGAAGACGGCGGCGGCTCTCGGCGGCGGCAGTTCGCGAACGGGGTGACCGCTGAGCACCGGGCGCAGCGGGCGCGGCGTGCGGCGATGCAGCGCGGCGGGCGTCGGGGGAGGGCACGGCGGCGAGACGCCGAGGGGTGGTGGCTCGTAGTCGACGATCGGCGAGACGAAATGGGATGCGGTCACGGCTGCTCCAGCGGGTCAAACGAACGGAACGGATCTGCTGGAGAGGGACAGACTTCCTTCATGATCGCATGCCCGAAGGACACTCCGACGCACCCGTGATGCGGGGGGCCAGATTCGACCGCTACCGTGACGGGTCGTAGGAGCGGCATCGCACACAGGGGAGGGGCGGCGGCGTCATGGTGACCAGGTTGTCGGCGTCGGACGCGGCGTTCTATCACCTGGAGAACACGGCGACCCCCATGTACGTCGGGTCGCTGTCGATCCTTCGCAAGCCGCGCAACGGGCTGAGCTACGAGACGCTGCTCGCCACCGTCGAGCGTCGGCTGCCCCAGATTCCGCGCTACCGGCAGAAGGTGCGGGAGGTCGCGTTCGGCCTCGCGCGACCCGTATGGATCGACGACCGTGACTTCGACATCACGTACCACATCCGACGGTCGGCGCTGCCGTCGCCGGGCAGCGATGCACAACTGCACGACCTGGTGGCGCGGCTCGGATCGCGGCAGCTCGACAAGACCCGGCCGCTGTGGGAGATGTACCTCGTCGAGGGGCTGGCGAAGAACCGGATCGCCATCTACACGAAGACGCATCAAGCGTTGGTCAACGGCATGACGGCGTTGGAGGTTGGACACGTCATCGCCGATCGGACGCAGAAGGCGCCGACGTTCGGCGAGGACATCTGGATTCCGGCGCGGGAACCCAGTGACACCCGACTGGTGGTCGGTGCCGTCGGCGACTGGATCGCGCGTCCCGGCGTGCAGCTGGCCGCGGTCCGCTCCGCGGTGTCCAATACGAGTCAGCTGGTCGACGTCGGGCGGCGACTGGCCGACGTCGCCAAGACCGTCGCGCGGGGCACCGCACCGAGCAGCCCGCTCAACACCACGGTGTCGCGCAACCGCCGGTTCACCGTCGCGAGCCACCGGCTCGAGGACTACCGCGGGCTGCGGGCGCGCTACGACTGCGACGTCAACGACGTCGTGCTCGCAGTGGTGGCTGGGGCGCTACGCAATTGGCTGATGTCGCGGGGCGAGCCGGTCACGTCGACGTCGACGGTGCGGGCGATGGCGCCGATGTCGGTCTACCCCGACGCCGAGCTCGACGCGGTCGGGCCGGGGCAGGCGATCAGCGAGGTGTCCCCGTTCCTCGTCGATCTTCCGGTCGGGGAGGGCAACGCGGTGGTGCGGCTCTCGCAGATCGCGCACGCCACCGAATCGGCGTCCACGGCGGCCAGCCTCGTCGACGCGCGGACCATCGTCACGCTATCGGGGTTCGCGCCACCGACGTTGCACGCCATGGGAACTCGCGTTGCGACGAGCTTCTCGGCCCGACAGTTCAACGTGTTGATCACCAACGTGCCCGGTGCGCAGAAGCAGATGTACCTCGCGGGCACGAAGCTGCTCGAGACATACGCCGTGCCACCGCTGCTGAACAACCAGGTGCTGGCGATCGGCGTGACGTCCTACAACGGCATGCTGTACTTCGGCATCAACGCCGACCGCGACGCGATGAGCGACGTCGACGTGTTCCCCTCGCTGCTCGCCGAATCGCTCGATGAGCTGCTCGAGGCGGCCAGATAGCCGTCGCCAGCTCGACGGGTGAAGTCGGGCCGGCGGCACTACGATTCGTGCGATGAGCAGCACGAAGTCGCAGCACGAGCCCAAGGCTAAGCGCAAGAAGGTCAAGTCGAAGCTCCCCAACGAGGTCTACGAAGCCGAGTTGTTCCGGCTCCAAACGGAATTCGTGAAGCTTCAAGAGTGGGCGCGGCATACGGGCGCACGCATCGCGGTCATCTTCGAGGGGCGCGACGCCGCGGGCAAGGGCGGCACCATCAAGCGCATCACCGAGTACCTCAGCCCTCGAGTAGCCAGAATCGCCGCGCTGCCGGCCCCCACCGACCGCGAGCGCGGTCAGTGGTACTACCAGCGCTACATCGCGCAGCTGCCCTCGAAGGGCGAGATCGTGCTCTTCGACCGGTCCTGGTACAACCGGGCCGGAGTCGAGCAGGTCATGGGATTCTGTACGCCGCAGGAACATACGTTGTTCCTGCGCCAAACCCCGGTGTTCGAGCAGATGCTTCTCGAAGACGGAATCCTGTTGCGCAAGTACTGGTTCTCGGTGTCCGACGACGAGCAATTGCGTCGGTTCAAGTCTAGGATGAACGACCCGGTCCGGCAGTGGAAGCTCAGCCCAATGGACCTGGAGTCGGTCTATCGCTGGGAGGACTACTCACGGGCCAAGGACCAGATGATGGTGCATACCGACATCCCCCAGAGTCCGTGGTACGTCGTGGAGTCCGACATCAAGAAGCACGCCCGGCTGAACATGATGTCGCACCTGCTGTCCACGATCGACTACCAGGAGGTCGAGCTTCCAAAGGTGGAGTTGCCGGAGCGGCCGATCCTGAGCAACAGCTACGAGCGGCCGCCGCGCTCGCTGTCTACCTATGTCGACGACCACGTCGCCACGTTGATGGGTGATCCCGAGTAGGCCAGCTACCCTCGGCTGGTGCGCGTCTACGTTCCGGCCACGCTGGCCATGCTGCAGCGGCTCGTCGCCGACGGATCGATGCACGCGCTCAGCGGTACCGCCTTCGCGGTGACGCCGACGCTGCGCGAGTCCTACGCCGAAGGCGACGACGACGAGCTCGCCGAGGTGGCGTTGCGCGAGGCGGCCCTGGCGTCGCTGCGGGTGATGGCGGGCGAACCGGGAGGTGAGTTGCCTCCGCGCCGGGTGGTGCTCGAGGTCGAGGTGTCGGATGCGACGGCGCGACCCGATCTCGACGACGCGGTCGTGCGGCTCGCGGGACCGATCGGCCTGGCCGACGTCGTCGCCGCCTACGTGGACAACGCGGCGGCCGAACCGGCGGTAGTGGCGGCGCTTGAGGTGATCGACTCCGCCGATCTTGGCGACGAGGACGCCGAGCTCACCGTCGGTGACGCTCAGGATCACGACCTGGCCTGGTACGCCACGCAAGAACTCCCGTTCTTGCTGGAGCTTCTCTGACCATTGGGCCAGGAGCGCTAAGTTACGGTACCGTAGGTTAGCTCGTTGGGGTCCCAGACTTCGGCCCCGAAACTCCACTACATCGCGCGTGCGGGCAGGGAGCTGTCATGGCAAAGAATGAAATCAAGGTTTCGGCGCGGGTCGTCGACACCGTCCGTCCGTCCGTCGCGGCCGGCACCAAGCAGCATCCGGTCTGGCATGCGCTGCGCACGGTCGTCGGTCGCGTGACCACGCCATTGCTGCCCGACGACTATCTCAAGCTGGCCAATCCGCTGTGGTCGGCCCGCGAACTGCGCGGCCGGGTGCTTGAGGTGCGCCGCGAGACCGTGGACTCCGCGACGCTCGTCATCAAGCCGGGCTGGGGATTCGCCTTCGACTACGAGCCCGGCCAGTACGTCGGCATCGGCGTGCTCGTCGACGGACGCTGGCGGTGGCGGTCGTATTCGCTCACCTCGAGCCCCATCCGGGGTTCGCGGACCATCACCATCACGGTCAAGGCCATGCCGGAGGGCTTCCTTTCCACGCACCTGGTCGGCGGCGTCGAGCCGGGCACCATCGTGCGGTTGGCCGCTCCGCAGGGCAACTTCGTCATGCCGGACCCAGCGCCCGCGTCGGTGCTGTTCCTCACGGCGGGGTCTGGAATCACCCCGGTGATGTCGATGCTGCGCACGTTGGCCAAGCGCGATCAAATCGGCGACATCGTCCACTTGCATTCGGCACCAACGGAATCCGACGTCATCTTCGCCAACGAGCTGGCGGAGTTGGCGCAGGCGCACGCCGGCTATCGGCTCAAGGTGCGGGCGACCAAGACGCAGGGTCGGCTCGACCTGTCACGCCTCGCCGACGAGGTGCCGGACTGGCAGACCCGCCATACGTGGGCGTGCGGGCCTGCGGCCATGCTCGACGACGCTCATCGGCTGTGGTCGGCCGAGGGGGTTGACGAGCGCCTGTACCTCGAACGTTTCGCGGCCTCGCGCGGGAAGGTGCGGGGCACCGGCGGCACCGTCACGTTCGAGCGCAGCGGCAAGACTGTGCAGGCCGACGCCGCGACGTCGTTGATGGATGCGGGCGAGCAGGTGGGTGTGCAGATGCCCTTCGGTTGCCGCATGGGCATCTGTCAGTCGTGCGTCGTCTCGTTGGTCGACGGCCACGTGCGCGACTTGCGCTCGGGCGTCGAACACGAGCCGGGTACTCGCGTACAGACGTGTATTTCCGCAGCTTCTGGCGACTGTGTGCTGGACGTCTAGGGTTTACTGACTGGTAACCTACGCAACCGTAGGTTACGGTAACGTAGGTAACGAAAGGAGGCTGAAGATGGCAATTACAGACGTACCGGAGTTCACGCATTTGACCGACGCCGACATTGAGAGTCTGGCGACCGAACTCGATGCGATCCGGCAGGACATCGAAGACTCCCGTGGTGAGCGCGATTCGCGCTACATCCGTCGCACCATCGCCGCGCAACGTGCGCTGGAGGTGGCGGGCCGGCTGATGCTGGCCGCAGGCAAGCGCCGATCGGCCTGGTGGGCAGGCACCGTGACATTGGGCGTGGCGAAGATCGTCGAGAACATGGAGATCGGCCACAACGTCATGCACGGCCAGTGGGATTGGATGAACGATCCCGAGATTCACTCCTCGACGTGGGAGTGGGACATGAGCGGCGCGTCCAAGCACTGGCGGTTCACGCACAACTTCATGCACCACAAGTACACCAACATCCTCGGCATGGACGACGACGTGGGCTACGGCGTCATCCGGGTCACCCGCGACCAACGCTGGAAGCCGTTCAACCTCTACGGCAACCTGCTGTTCAACACGCTGCTGGCGATTGGCTTCGAATGGGGAGTCGGGTTGCAGCACTTGGAACTTGGCAAGATCTCCAAGGGTCGCGACGACCGCAAGGCCACCCTGATACGAGTGCGCGAGTTCGGCGTCAAGGCCGGCCACCAGGTGGCCAAGGACTACGTCGTATGGCCCGCGCTGACGGCTCTGTCTCCTGGTGCGACGTACACGTCGACGTTGAAGGCCAACGCGGTCGCCAACGTGATCCGCAACGTATGGGCGAACGCCGTGATCTTCTGTGGCCACTTCCCCGATGGCGCAGACAAGTTCACCAAGACGGACATGGTCGGCGAGAGCAAGGGGCAGTGGTACTTGCGCCAGATGCTTGGCAGTGCGAACTTCAACGCCGGCCCGGTGCTGCGGTTCATGAGCGGCAACCTGTCCCATCAGATCGAACACCACCTTTTCCCGGATCTGCCGAGCAACCGGTACGAGGAGATCGCGGTCCGCGTGCGCCAGGTGTGCGACAAGTACGACTTGCCTTACACGACTGGCTCTTTCCTGATCCAGTACGGAAAGACGTGGCGCACCATCGCCAAGCTGTCGCTGCCGGACAAGTACCTCAGCGGCACCCGCGACGACGCGCCGGAAACCCGCAGCGAGCGCATGTTCGACGAGCTCCCAGCCAGCGAGCGGCGAGGGCTCAAGTCGGCCGTCGCCGCAGTGCGTGCCCGGCGTCGCGAAAAGCGGCGCGAGCTCGCCGTCTAGCTCAAGGCATCACCCTCGAAACTGCGGGGAGATCACGGATTCTTCGAGAATCGCGATCTCCCCGCAGTTTCGGTGGATGCGGCTACGTCGGCACGTAGTCGAACGTGTCGGGGTTCGGCCCGATGCGGCCCGGCTCACCCTGGTCAAGGGCAGTCAACGCATCGACGTCTGCCGCGCTGAGCTCGAAGTCGAACAGCTCGAGGTTCTCCTTGATCCGCTGCGGCGTCACCGATTTCGGGAAGACGATGTCGCCGCGCTGCACGTGCCACCGCAGCACCACCTGGGCCGGCGAACGACCGACCGCCTCGGCGATGCCGGTGATCACGGGGTCGTCGAGCACCTTGCCCTGCGCGATCGGTGACCACGGCTCGGTGGCGATGCCGTGCTTGGCGCCGTACCCGCGGACCTCGTCGTTGGTGAAGTACGGGTGCGCTTCGATCTGATTCACCGCGGGTACGGTGTCGGTCTCCTTGGCCAACCGCTCGAGGTGCGCGATCTGGAAGTTCGACACCCCGATGCTGCGGGCGCGGCCGTCGGCCTTGAACTCCTCGAGCACCCGCCACGTCGACGGGTAGTCGCCGCCGTACAGCGTCGGCAGCGGCCAGTGGATGAGGAACAGGTCGACGTAGTCGAAACCCAGCAACTCCAACGTCTGATCGAAGGCCCGGCGCGCGGCGTCGGGTTCGTGAAAGCCGTTGTTCAGCTTGCTCGTGATGTAGACGTCGGCGCGGTCGACGCCCGCGTCGCGGATGCCCTGCCCGACGCCCTTCTCGTTCTGGTACATCTCGGCGGTGTCGATGTGGCGGTAGCCGATGTCGAGCGCGGTCTTCACCGCCGCCGCAGTCTCGTCGGGTTTGATCTGGAACACCCCGAACCCCAGCTGCGGGATGCGGTGGCCGTCGTTGAGTTCAATGGTCGGTACGTCGCTCATGGTCCTAGCCTGCCTCGTCCGCCTGGGCGGCGTCGAACGAGCGGGTCAACAAACGCGGCGCTCGGCGCTCACTGGGGCTTTCTGGCGATCAAGAACGCCTGTGGTGTCGACTCCACGCCGTCGTCGTTGGCTTCCCGCACGGTCTGGCAGTACACGGGCAATCCGGCCTCCGCCAACGCGGAGCCGACGGCGGCCGGGGTGCGTCGATGGAAGACGAGGTTGACGGACACTCCGAACGCGTCGGTGAGGTGGCGAGGCTGATCCCCGACCTGAAACGCGAGCAGGGCGACGCCGCCGGGAGCGAGCACGCGGTGGAACTCCCGGAACGTCATCGGAAGATGTGAGTCGGGTATGTGGATCGTCGAATACCATGCGCAGACACCGCCGACGCACGCGTCGGACAAGTCCAGCTCCGTCATCGAACCGACGCTGAACTCGAGGTCGGGCGCGCGCCGACGGGCCTGATCGATCATGTTGGGAGACAAGTCGATCCCGGTGGGCGCGAGCCCCAGGTCGCGGAGGATTCGAGTGGTGGCTCCGGTACCGCAGCCGACGTCTGCGACGGTGGGGTGGCCGGTTGCGCGCACCAGTTCGGCGAACGCGGCGAGCATGGCGCGCTCGACGGGCCTCTCGTCCAGGTGACGGTCGAAGCGCGTCGCGTATTCGGCTGCGGTGGCGTCGTATCCGGTTCGGGTGCGGTCGAGGAAGTCCACACGGCTAATCCTCGTTCATCGCCGCCAGCAGTCGGCGGGCGGCGGCCACGCGGTCCGCGGCGTGTCCCGACAGCGCGTCCAGTGCACACTCCGGATCTGCGGGTGGACCCATGTGGCCGCACCCCCTTGGGCAGTTCTCGATGGCCTCGGCGAGATCCGAGAACGCCAACATCACGTCCTTGGGCGCGATGTGGGCCAAGCCGAACGACCGAATGCCCGGAGTGTCGACGACCCAGCCCGAAGCGTGCAGCGGCAGCGCCACCGACTGTGACGACGTGTGCTTGCCCTTGCCCACGCCGGACACCACCCCGACCGCGCGGTGGGCGTCGGGCACCAGGCGGTTGACCATCGTCGACTTGCCCACCCCGGAGTGGCCGATCAGCGCCGTCGTGCGGCCCTCGAGCAATTCGTCGACCTCGGCGAGGTCGTCGGTGCGGCCCGCGGTCACGACCCGCAGGTCCAGGCCCGCGAACTGCGCCGCGAACGGTGCGGCGGGCGCCAGGTCCGACTTGGTCAGGCACAGGATGGGCGTCAGCCCGCCGACATACGCCGCGATCAGCGACCGCTCGACGAAACCCGTGCGCGGCGGAGGATCGGCCAGGGCCACGACGATCAATAGCTGATCGGCGTTGGCGACGACGACGCGCTCGGTCGGATCGGTGTCATCGGCGGTGCGGCGCAACACCGTTCGACGTGGGCCGCGGCGGACGATGCGGGCCAGCGTGTCGGGCTTGCCCGTGAGGTCGCCGACGATGTCCACGTCGTCGCCGACGACGATCGGAGTGCGGCCGAGTTCGCGAGCGCGCATCGCCACCACGATTCGCTCGGGGTCGCCGCCGAGTGCGCAGCCCCAGCGGCCGCGGTCCACGGTGACCACCATCGCGTCGAGGGCGTCGGAGTGTTCGGGTCGGGTCTTCGTCCGCGGCCGCGAGCGCTTGCCCGGGCGCACCCGGACGTCGGACTCGTCGTACTCGCGACCGCTCAAGGGAGTTCGGCAGCCTGCCCGGTCAGCATGTCCGCCCACATCCCCGGAAAGTCGGGCAGCGTCTTGGCGGTGGTGCCGATGTCCTCGACTTCGACGCCAGGCACGCGCAGCCCGACGATGGCGCCAGCCGTCGCCATCCGGTGGTCGGCGTACGAGCGCCACACCCCGGGGTGAAGTGGCCGCGCGGTGATGACGAGCCCGTCGTCGGTCTCCTCGCACTGTCCGCCAAGCCCATTCAGCTCTGCGGTCAGCGCCGCGAGCCGGTCCGTCTCGTGGCCGCGCAGGTGGGCGATTCCGCTCAGCCGCGACACCGAACCCGGCGCCGCGAGCGCCGCCAGCGCCGCGACCGAGGGAGCGAGTTCACCGACGTCGTGCAATTCGGCCTGAAATCCTGGGTAGGAGCCGGGCCCCGTCACCTCGAGGTGTGAATCCGTCTGGCGGACAACGGCTCCGATCGCACCGAGCAGCTCGACGATGACGTCGGACGGTTGCACGCTGGCGGCCGGCCAGCCCGTCACCCGCACCTGGCCGCCGGTGACGATCGCCGCGGCGAGGAACGGGACGGCGTTGGACAGGTCGGGCTCGATGGCCCAGTGCCGCGCCGCGATCGGACCTGGTTCGACGCGCCACCGGTTGGCCGTCGCGTCGTCGACGGTGACGCCCGCGTCGCGCAACATCGCGACCGTCATCGCGACGTGCGGTGCCGAGGGAACCGCTGTGCCGGTGTGGATCACGGTCAGCCCGTCGGTGAACGTCGCGCCGGAAAGCAGCAGCCCCGAGACGAACTGCGACGACGCCGAGGCGTCGAGCTCGATCGGGCCGCCCGCGACGGAACCCGTACCCGCGACGTGGAACGGCAAGGCGTTGCCGTCGAGCGCGACGCCCAGCCCCCGCAGCGCGTCGAGCAGGGGAGCGATGGGTCGCGCGCGGGCCTGTTCGTCGCCGTCGAACGTGACGAGCTCGGTGCCGAGTGCGGCGATCGGCGGCACGAAACGGAGCACCGTGCCCGCCAGCCCGCAGTCGATGACGACCCCTCGCGCCGGCCTGACGGCGCCGCTGATGGTCAGGTCGCTGCCGCCACCGTCCACGGTGAGGCCGAGGGTGCGCAGTGCGCCGATCATCAGGTCGGTGTCACGGCTGCGCAGGGCGCCGCTCACCGTCGAGGCACCCTGAGGCGCGGCCAGCGCGGCGAGCACGAGCGCCCGGTTGGTCTGCGACTTCGAGCCCGGCACGGTGACGGTCGCATGCACGGGCGCAGTCGTCGATGGTGCAGGCCAGCCATTCACGGTGACCATCCTGCCTTGTCGCACCGATCTGGAACCATGGACGTCATGTGTGGGCGATTCGCGGTGACGACCGACCCGGCGTTGCTCGCCGAGAAGATCAAGGCCATCGACGAGGCGACGCCGGCGGCGAAGGACGCTCCGCAACCGAACTACAACGTGGCGCCGACGACCACAGTCAGCACCGTCGTCAAGCGCCACGCCGAGCCCGACGACGAGTCGACCCGGCGCGTGCGGCTGATGCGCTGGGGGCTGGTCCCGCCGTGGACCAAGACGGGCGAGGACGGCGGCCCGGACACCAAGAAGGGCCCGCTACTGATCAACGCGCGCGCCGAGACGGTCACCACGTCTGGGGCATTTCGCAACTCCGCCAAGGGAAAGCGGTGTCTGGTGCCGATGGACGGCTGGTATGAGTGGCGTGGCGACAAGGGGGCCAAGACGCCGTTCTACATGTACGGCGCCGATGGTGAACTGCTGTACATGGCGGGGTTGTGGTCGACGTGGCGGCCGAAGGACAGTCAGAAGGACACGGCGCCGCTGCTGAGCTGCACCATCATCACCACCGACTCGGCGGGCCCGCTGGCCGCGATTCACGATCGGATGCCGCTGACCATCAGCGAAGCCGACTGGGACCGTTGGCTCGACCCCGACGCCCCGATCGATGAAGGTTTGCTGCGGGGGCACGGCGACTTGGATCGCATCGAGATCCGGGAGGTGTCGCGCCTGGTGAACAGCGTGCGCAACAACGGTCCGGAGCTCATCGAGCCCGCCGAACCCGAACAGCCGACGTTGCTGTAGGGCGCGAGGAATCAGGGGCCGGGGTAGCCGGGCGGGTTGGCGCTGTCGACCCAGAAGTCCACCCCCAGGTCTGATCCCGGGATGCAGTCGTAGGCCGACAAATCGGTGACGCCCGATTCCAGCAGCACGTCCTCGCACAGCAGGGTGTTGCCGGTGTAACTGGAGGGCTTGGTCAGCACGGCGTACGCGGCGTCGGAGTACACCTCGGGTTTGCGTGAGCGGGCCATCGATTCTTCGCCACCGAGCAGGTTCTGCACCGCGGCGGTGGCCACCATGGTGCGCGGCCACAACGTGTTGGAGGCGATGCCCGCCTCGCGCATCTCCTCGGCAATACCCAAGGCGCACAACGTCATCCCGAACTTCGCCATCATGTATGGGGTGGGCTTCAACCACTTCGGTTCCAGCAGGATCGGCGGCGACAGCGTCAAGATGTGCGGATTGTCGCGGCCCTTCATGTGCGGGATGCAGGCCTGCGACACCGCGTAGGTGCCGCGCACCTGGATGCCGTTCATCAGGTCGAAGCGCTTGAGCGGTACCTCTTCGATGGAGCCGAGGTTGATCGCCGAGGCGTTGTTGACGCAGATGTCGATGCCGCCGAACTGCTCGACCGCCTTGGCGACCGCGCTGGCCACCGAGTCGCCGTCGCGGACGTCGCCGACGATCGGCAACGCCTGTCCGCCGACCTCCTCGATCTCCTTGGCCGCGGTGTAGATGGTGCCGGGCAGCTTGGGGTGAGGCTCGGCGGTCTTGGCGACCAGCGCGATGTTGGCCCCGTCGGCGGCGACGCGCTTGGCGATCGCGAGGCCGATGCCCCGGCTCGCGCCGGAGATGAACATGGTCTTCCCGGAGAGCGACATGGGCTCACCCTACGATGCGACGATCCCTACGATGCGACGATCTCGGCGGTCACGGCGTTGGTGAGCCTGACAAGGTCGGCGGGAGCAAGGGCGACGTCCCAGCCCCGCTTGCCCGCGCTGCACAGCACCCGATCCCACGCCAGTGCCGACGCGTCGACGACTGTCGGCAACGGCTTGCGCTGGCCCAGCGGCGAAATGCCGCCGATCACGTAGCCCGTCGACCGCTCGGCTGCCGCGCGCTCGGCCATGGCCGCCTTCGGGACCCCCAGCGCTGCGGCGGCCGCCTTGAGTGACAGTTTCGAGGGCACGGGCACCACCGCGACCGCGAGCCCCCTTGGTAGCGCGATGACCAGCGTCTTGAAGATCTGCTCGGCCGCCACGCCTACGGTAGCGGCCAGTTCGGTGACCGCCTCGTCGCCGAACGACTCGGCGCGCGGGTCGTGGTGGTACTGCAGCACGTCGTGCGGGACACCCGCGGCGACGAGGGCAGCGATCGCGGGCGTTGCTGCACGTGCCATCGGGGTCACCCTAGTGCGGAGCGGGGAACAAGGGCCCCAGCACACGCTGTTGTTGCTTGCAGTCAGGCCGGTAGAGGGAACTCGTCGGTCGCAACCTCTAGGATCGGAAAGGGGACCTTGGTGCCCACGGTGAGCTTGGAACGTCCGGTGATCGTCTTGGACGTGTTCGCCGGTACCGCTACCGAAGGGACGGTGTCGAGCCAGATGACCGACGTCGACGGGTCAGCGCCCGCCGCGCCTGAAGACGAGCGCCCAGAAACCGACGCCGAGCTCACGGCGCGGTTCGAGCGTGACGCCATCCCGCTGATCGACCAGTTGTACGGCGGCGCGCTGCGAATGACGCGCAATCCCTCCGACGCCGAGGACCTCGTCCAGGAGACCATGGTCAAGGCCTATTCGGGCTTCCGCTCGTTCCGTGAGGGCACCAACCTCAAGGCCTGGCTCTACCGCATTCTGACCAACACCTACATCAACAGTTATCGCAAGAAGCAACGTCAGCCTGCCGAGTATCCGACTGAGGAGATCACCGACTGGCAGTTGGCGGCCAACGCCGAGCACACGTCGACGGGGCTGCGTTCAGCCGAGGTCGAAGCCTTGGAGGCGTTGCCCGACACCGAGATCAAGGCGGCGCTGCAGGCGCTGCCGGAGGACTTCCGGATGGCGGTGTACTACGCCGACGTCGAAGGCTTCCCGTACAAGGAGATCGCCGAGATCATGGACACCCCGATTGGGACGGTGATGTCCCGGTTGCACCGTGGACGCAAGCAACTTCGCGAGCTGTTGAGCGACGTCGCTCGAGAGCGCGGCTTCATGCGGGGCCAGCAGGCCGATGCCCCCGAGGAGGTGTCGTCATGAGTGGCGACGAGTTCAACGCCGAACACGAGTTCCGCCCGCCGGTAGGTCCCGTCGACCCCGAACATCCCGAATGCGCGGCGGTCATCGCCGAGGTATGGACGCTGCTCGACGGCGAGTGCTCGGCCGAGTCACGAGACAAGCTGAAGCATCACCTCGAGGAATGCCCGACGTGCCTGCGCCACTACGGCGTCGAGGAACGCGTCAAGACCCTGATCGCCAAGAAGTGCAGCGGGGAGAAGGCTCCGGAGAGCCTGCGGGCGCGGCTGCGCATCGAGATCAGCCGCACCACCATCATTCGCGGGGGCTAGCGCACCGACTTCGAGCCGGCGTTGGGCCGCTTGCCGTGGTTGGCCTTCGTGTGCTTGCGGTCACGCTTCTTGCGGCCACGCTTGGCCATGATGGTCCTCCAGTACGTCCGAAATGATTCAGTAGCTTGCCAGCCAGTGTCTCATGGTCGCGGCACTGCATTACAAATCGTCCCGTGTGGTTCGATGGACTCCGGCAGGCAGACATCGACAGAGCGACGAGTGGAGTGAATATGGCCGAGGACGTTCGCGCCGAGATCGTGGCCAGTGTGCTCGAGGTCGTGGTGAGCGAGGGCGACCAGATCGGCGAGGGCGACACGCTCGTCTTGCTGGAGTCGATGAAGATGGAGATCCCGGTGCTCGCCGAGGTCGCGGGCACCGTCACCGAGGTCAAGGTCGCCGTCGGCGACGTCATCCAGGCCGGCGACCTCATCGCGGTCATCAGCTAGCTGCCGGCTCGCCCCGCAGTCTGATCCACCATGTCAACCCTCGGTGATCTGCTCGCCGAGCACACCATGCTGCCCGGCAATGCCGTCGACCATCTGCACGCCGTGGTGGGCGAGTGGCAGCTGCTCGCGGACCTGTCCTTCGCCGACTACCTGATGTGGGTACGCCGCGAGGACGGCGAACTGGTCTGCGTCGCGCAGGTCCGGCCCAACACCGCACCCACCGTGCTGCTGGCCGACGCCGTCGGCACGCTCAACGTGCTCGCCGACATGCCCGTCGTGACGTCGGCCTTCGAGTCCGGAAACATCGGGCGGGAAAGCGATGCGGGACAGGGGGATTCGCACGACTCCAGCTGGCTGAACGTCGAGGCGGTGCCCGTCCGGCACGGCAACCAGGTGGTCGCGGTGCTGACTCACCAGACCGCGTTGGCCGACCGGCGCAAGGCCAGCCCACTCGAACGCGCATATCTGGACTGCGCCCGCAACCTGCTGCACATGCTGTCCGAGGGCACCTTCCCGAACGTCGGCGATCTGGCGATGTCGCGCTCCAGCCCCCGCGTCGGCGACGGGTTCATCAGGCTCGACGTCGAGGGCGCCGTCGTCTTCGCCAGCCCGAACGCAATCTCGGCGTATCACCGGATGGGGCTCACCGCCGAGCTCGGGGGCCACAACCTGGTCGCGGTCACCCGCCCGCTGATCTCGGACCCGTTCGAGGCCCAGGAACTCGCCAATCACGTGCGGGACTCACTGGCCGGCGGGTCGAGCATGCGGATGGAGGTCGACGCGGGCGGCGCCGCCGTCCTGTTGCGGACGTTGCCGCTCGTGGTCCACGGCGCGGCGGCGGGCGCGGCGGTGCTGATCCGCGACGTCACCGAGGTCAAGCGCCGCGACCGGGCGCTGCTGTCGAAGGACGCCACCATCCGTGAGATTCATCACCGGGTGAAGAACAACCTGCAGACGGTCGCGGCGCTGCTGCGGCTGCAGGCCCGCCGCACCAACAACGCCGAGGGCCGCGAGGCGCTCATCGAGTCGGTGCGGCGGGTGTCGTCCATCGCGCTCGTCCACGATGCGTTGTCGATGTCGGTCGACGAAGAGGTCAACCTCGACCAGGTCGTCGACCGGATCCTGCCGATCATGAACGACGTGGCGTCGGTGGACACGCCGATCCGCATCCTGCGCGATGGCGAGCTCGGGGTACTCGATGCCGACCGGGCCACCGCGCTGATCATGGTGATCACCGAATTGGTTCAGAACGCCCTCGAGCACGCCTACGACGCGAAGACCGCTCAGGGCTGCGTGACCATCAGGTCGGAGCGTTCGGCGCGCTGGCTCGACGTCGTGGTGCACGACGACGGCCGTGGCCTGCCTGAGGGCTTCAGTCTGGAGAAGTCCGACCGGCTGGGCCTGCAGATCGTGCGCACGCTGGTGGCCGCCGAACTGGACGGCTCGCTGGGCATGCACGACGTGCCCGGCGGCGGCACCGACGTCGTGCTGCGCGTCCCGCTGGGGCGCAAGACGCGGCTGCCGCAATAGTTGGGGGCCCAACCGGTCCCAGACAGACCAACGGCCCCGGTTTCTCCGGGGCCGTCAATCGTGGTTCGTCTGCGGGTTAGACGCCTGTGCGTGCCTTGGTACGCGCATTGCGCCGCTTCAACGCGCGGCGCTCGTCTTCGCTCATGCCGCCCCAGACGCCGGCATCCTGGCCGGAGTCGAGCGCCCACGTCAGGCACTCAGTGGTTACTGGGCAACGGTTGCAGACCAGCTTCGCGTCAGCGATCTGAGCGAGCGCCGGGCCGCTGTTCCCCACGGGAAAGAACAGTTCCGGATCTTCGTCGCGACAGACCGCCTTGTGGCGCCAATCCATAGGTCTCTACTCCTTACTATGTGCGCAGCAGGGCGCACGAGATTTTTCTTCGGCTGTTAACGCGTGCACACGAAATGTTTCTGCACTGTTGCATCCGATGCTTTCACAGGCTGAACAGATGTCAATAGCGGCGCGTTAACACGTGTGCAATCTCACTGCGGGACCAGGTTAGCGGACCCCTCAATCCGTTGTACTACACTGAATCCACTTGCGCCCTAATTCAGCCATAGTGATAGCGAAATCACAGGTCGGCGCGTTTTTCCTGGGAATCTGGTGGGGGTGCCACCACGCCCAACGCATTCGGAACGGCCTCGAACGTGATGGTTTCGCGCAGTCCGACGTAATCTCCGTCGATCTGGCAGGCCACCGGTGTGGCACTGGTCACCCGCAGCCACGGCAGGTCGTCCTCGCGGATCAAGTGACGCGCGTGAATCTGCGGTTTGGCCGACAGCATGCGTCGCACCAGCCCCAGATTCGCCCACACGTTCATGCTCGTGGTGGCGAACACGCCAAGCCCCGTCTCGAAGGTGGTCGTCGGGTTCGTCCACACGGGTCGGGCATTGGCGTACGTCCACGGGCTGGAGTTCGACACGAAGGCGAAGTGGACGTGGGAGATCGGCTCGCGGTCGGGCAGGTGCAACGTCAGCGTGGGCTCCCGGCGGGCGCTGGCCAGCACCTCGCGGGTCGCGACCCGGATGTAGCGCGCCGCGGTCACCTTGCGGCCCTTTTCGCGTTGCGCCTCCACGGCGGCCACCACGGCACCGTCGACGCCCATGCCCGCGGTGAAGACGGCCCAGCGCTCGCCGCAGTCCATCAGGCCGATGCGACGCCACGGGGTGCCGCTGCGGTAGGCGCTCAGCAAGTCGACGAGCTGATTGGTGGCCTCGATCGGGTCCGGGCTGATGCCGAGCGCACGGGCGAACACGTTGGCCGAACCACCAGGAACCACGCCGATCGCGGGCATCGGCCCGGCGGGAACCCCCGAACCGCATTCGCCGAGGATGCCGTTGACCACCTCGTTGACCGTGCCGTCGCCGCCGTGCACGATCACGACGTCGATGCCGTCGCGCCGTGCGTCATGGCCGATCTCGATGGCGTGTCCGCGGTGGTCGGTGTGCACGACGTTGAGCTCGACGCGGCTCTCCAACGCGTGGGCGAGCAGGTCGCGTCCGGCCGGAGTGGTCGACGTCGCATTGGGGTTGACGATCAGCACGGCGCGCACGACATCCGAGCCTAGCCGTGTGCGCGACGGCGACGTCCCCGCTCTACGCTCGATGCCGTGAACGTTCCCTCCCCGGCGACGGTGCGTCAGGCGGGCGTCGTCGTGGCCCTGCAGGGGGCCGTCCTCGTGACCGTGGCCGCGGTGCTGGTGGTACGCCACCTCGCCGGTGTCGAGGACCCGCGGTGGTTGAGCGGATACGGGACCGCCGCGTGGTTCGCGATCATGGGCAGCGCCGTGCTGGCGGCAGGCTGGGCGCTGTGGACCGGCCGCCGATGGGGCCGGGGCATCGCGGTTTTCGCTCAGCTGCTTCTGCTGCCAGTGGCCTGGTACATGGCGGTCGACTCGCATCAATGGGCGTACGGGGTGCCCGTCGCACTCGTCGCGTTGATCGTGCTCGGTCTGCTCTTCAGCCCGTCGGCGCTTGCCTGGGCCGCTCAGTACTCGGCGAGTGCCGACAACTCCGGCCCGGACACCCGGTAGGTGATCCACTCGCTCTGGGGTCGGCCACCGACGGAGTCGTACAGGGCGATCGCGTTGACGTTCCAATCGAGCACCGCCCACGACAGTCGGCTGTAGCCCGAGGACGTGCATTCGCGGGCCAGCGCGGCGAGCAGCGCCTTGGCCAGTCCGTGGCGGCGAAAGTCGGGGCGCACGAACAGATCTTCCAGATAAATCCCCGCGACGCCGTCCCAGGTGGAGAAGTTGCGGAACCACAGCGCACACGCCGCCGCTTGGCCGTCCACCTCCGCGACGTGGGCGTACACGCTCGGCGCAGCGCCGAAGAGGGCCTCCCGCAACTGCGCTGCCGTGACGGTGCACTCGGCTGCGGCGTGCTCGAACGCGGCCAGTTCGTGCACCATGGCCGCCAGCTCGGTCTCGTCGCCCGGTTGGGCGAGCCGGATGCTCACCGTCATTGCTCAACTCCCAGTGCAGACAGGATGGTTCGGAACTTCGTCGTGGTCTCGGCGACTTCGTCGTCCGGATCGGATTCGGCGACGATACCCCCGCCGGCTCTGGCCAGCGCGGAGCGCCGGTCTGCGGACAGCACGGCGCACCGGATCGACACCACCCAAGTGCCGTCGCCCGCGTCGTCGCACCAGCCCACCGCGCCCGCGTAGAAGCCGCGGTCGCCCTCCAATTCGGTGATGAGCGCGGCCGCCGCGTCGCGCGGCACTCCGCCGACGGCGGGCGTCGGATGCAGCGCGACCGCGAGATCCAGTGCGGTGGTTGATGATTCGCGGACTCGCCCGGAGATCGGCGTCGAAAGGTGCCACACCGTCGACGTGCTGCTCAGTTCGGGCTCGGGGGCGATCTGGAGGTCGACGCACAGCGGGTCGAGCGCCTTGCGCATCTCGTCGACGACGAGTTGGTGCTCGTGGCGGTCCTTCGCCGACTCGGCCAGCGCCAGGCCGCTGGCCCGGTCTACGGCGGGATCCTCCGAGCGTGGCGCCGAGCCCGCGAACGGGCGGCACGTGACGAGTTCGCCGCGCCGCGCGACGAGCAGCTCGGGGCTCGCACCCACCAACGCCGTGCCCGTGTGCGCGCCACCCGCTGCGGTCAGGTCGGCGAAGAAGGTGTTGGCCCCTGCATCGTCGGCCAGCCTGCCGATGACGGTGCCGACGTCGAGCGCGTCGTCGGCGAGCAGGTGCAGTGCCCGTGCGAGCACCACCTTTTGCAGCCCGGTGTCCGGATCGTTGAGGGCGCGCAACGCGGTTGCGATGCGGGCCCGGTGCTCTTCGGGGGTCGGCGACATGCGCTCGATCCGAACGGCGGACAGCGGCCGCGGTGCCCAGTCGGGGAGCGTGGCGGTGAAGCGCACCATCTCCGGTCGGATCAGCGCGGTCGGGCCGGATACGTCAAAGGGCAAGGCGCCCACGATGATCGGGGTTTCCCCGGTGGCCAGCGCCGCCTGCGCGTCGGCCAGCCGCGGATAGGCGGTGCGCACGCCCTCGCCGACGACGACGCCGTCGCGTCCGGCGAGCAGGAAGGAGTGTTCGGCCATCACCTAGGCAGACACGGATTGACGTGGCCGGTCAGCCCGAGCGCGGTGAGCTGGCGCATGCCGTGCTCGAATCCGCAGATGCCGATCGACGCGGCCGCCATGGAGAACCGAATGCCTTCGTACAGTGGCTGTTCGATCCATCGAGTGAGCACCGAACGCGAGAAGTGACCGTGTCCGACGAACACCACGTCGCGCGACTTCATGTGCTCCAGGGCCATCGCGATGGCCGCATCGGCCCGCTGGCTGACCTGCGCGACCGTCTCGCCGCCGGGGCAGCCGTGCGTCCAGACGAGCCAGTTCGGCACCGCCTTGCGAATGTCGTCGGTGGTCGTGCCCTCGTAGTCGCCGTAGTCCCACTCGGCGAGGAGTGGAGACACCTCGTCCACCTTCAGGCCGGCCAGCTCGGCGGTGACGAGCGCACGGTGTCTGGGGCTGCTGATCACCACCGGATCGTCCAGCTGCAGATCGGCGAGGGCCTCCGCGGCCAGGCGTGCCTGTTCGCGCCCCTCTTCGGTGAGGTCGAGATCGGTGCGGCTGGTGTGCTTGCCGGCCTTCGACCACTCCGTTTCGCCATGTCGAAGCAGCAGCAGGCGGTGCCGTTCGATACTCACCCCGGCGATTCTGCCGCACGCGGCGGCCGATGCCTCGGCCGCGTGCTTGGATGAACGCGTTCGGGGGCGAGTGGAGCGACGGGGAAGAGATATGACGCGGGTACTTGCGGTCGCCAATCAAAAGGGTGGGGTCGCCAAGACGACGACGGTCGCGTCCTTGGGCGCGGCGATGGCGGAGAAGGGCAAACGGGTGCTGCTCGTTGACCTGGATCCTCAGGGCTGTCTGACGTTCTCGCTCGGCCAGGACCCCGACAAGCTCGCGGTGTCGATCCACGAGGTGTTGCTCGGCGACGTCGAGCCAGGCGCGGCGCTCGTCGAGACGTCGGAGGGCATGACGCTGCTGCCCGCGAACATCGACCTGGCCGGCGCCGAGGCGATGCTGCTGATGCGGGCGGGCCGGGAGTATGCGCTCAAGCGCGCGCTGGCCAAGGTCGGCGACGGCTTCGACGTCGTAATCATCGACTGCCCGCCCTCGCTCGGGGTGCTGACGCTCAATGGGCTCACCGCCGCCGACGACGTCATCGTGCCGTTGCAATGCGAGACGCTGGCGCACCGCGGCGTCGGGCAGTTCCTGCGCACCGTCACCGACGTGCAGCAGATCACCAACTCGGAGCTCGCGATGCTCGGTGCGTTGCCCACGCTGTACGACTCGCGCACCACGCACAGCCGGGACGTCCTGCTCGACGTCGCCGACCGTTACGGCCTGGTGGTGCTTGGGCCGCCCATCCCGCGCACCGTGCGGTTCGCCGAAGCGAGCGCCTCGGGCGCGTCGGTGCTGGCGGGCCGAAAGAACAAGGGCGCCATGGCTTATCGCGAGTTAGCCAACGCGTTGCTCAAGTACTGGAAGTCGGGCAAGGCGTTGCCGACTTTCACCCCCGACGTGTAGTCAGGGGCCCAACGCCACCAATTGCTCGCCGCGCTGTTCGAGCAGGGTGCCGCCCGCGGTCGCGGGGATCACGGCGCTCTGCTGGGCCGGACGCGTCACGGCGAGGTGGCGTTCGCCGGCTCCCGTCTCGGGGTCGAACACGTCGTAGCCGGTGGTCACGGGGACCAGCAGCCTGCCCGCCATGATCGTGCCCGGACCCACCGGGGCCTGCCCGCCGACCGGGCTGACGGTGTACTTGTAGCGCAGCCCGTTGGCGTCGAAGACCATGACGCCCTCACCCGTCCACCAGGTCACGTAGTCGCCGGTAGTGGTCGCCACGGCCTGCGGCGACGCCGGCTTGGGCATCAGCGTGCTGGCGATGACGGTGCCGGTCTCGTCGATGACGTCGACGGTCGGTTGAGGGGTCGGCCGGTAGATGGCCGTGGTGGTGCCGTTGACGGCGATGACCTGTGCGGTGTCGTCCGGTACGCCCTTGAGCGGGACGTACCTGACCAGCGGCTCGTCTTCCTCCTTGTCGGCCCGCAACAGGGTGAGCCGGGGCTCCGTCTGCTCTGGGCACGACTCGATGACCGAGACCGCCGACACGCTCGCCGCCGCGGAGGTCATCCGGCAGATCGGTTGGACGGGCACCTTCGGCTTGATGCGGGCGTCCAGCGCGCCCCAGCTGAGCATGCGGACCATGTCGGAGCGCCACTGCTCGAGCCGGCGCTCGCCCCACGACAGCACGGTGGTGCCGTCCGACGACAGCTGCACGTGCGGGTCCGCGTACGCGGAACGGGTGGCGTCGCGACGGCCGGTCTTGCCGTCGATGGTGCTGACCTGGCCGCAGCCGCGGTCGTCGGGATAGACGGCGACGGCGTCCTGGTAGACGTAGGTGACTCCGCACAGTTCGGCATCGCGGGAGTAGCTCCACAGCACTGCGCCGGTGGCCGGGTCGCGGCCGTCGACCTGGCGCCCGTCGCCGGTGACGACGCTGCCCGCCGCGATGACGGGGCTGCGCGTCTTCGGGCTCGGCGCGTTCCACAGTTCCTTGAGCGTGGCCGGAACGTCGCGCGCCGCCTTCAGTGCCGGCACCGGGTTGGCGGCGGGGCGGCTGATCGTGGCCCGCGCATCGCTGGTCCACCAGATCGTCGTGGCGGCGATCACGACCACGACGACGATCGCCAGGGCCGCGAGCAGGTCACCCTTGGTGCGGCGTTCCGGAGAGACCATCGACTCGCTAGCCGGTGGCGGTGGCAGCGCTGTTGGGACGACGCCGCCGACGACGCTTGCGGGCCGGGCTGGCTGATTCGTCCGCCTCGGACGCGGGCGCCGGGGCATCGCGGTTCTCGACGTGACCGGTGGCCGACTGTCCGTCACCGCCGCGGGTGCGCTGGCGGGTCCGGCTGCGGTTGCGGGCCGGCCTGTCGCCGTCGCGAGAGGATTCGCGCTTCTCGCCGTCGCGATCCCGCTTGGGCCGGTCCGTGGTGCGCGTCGCGCGGCCGATCGAGCCGGTGGCCTCGGTGGGGATGTCGAGTTCGGTGTACAGGTGCGGCGAGCTCGAGTACGTCTCGACGGGATCCGGATTGTTCAGGCCGAGGGCCTTGTCGATCATCGTCCAGCGCGGCAGTTCGTCCCAGTCGACCAGGGTGACGGCGATGCCCGTCTTCCCCGCGCGGCCGGTGCGGCCGATGCGGTGCACGTAGGCCTGCTCGTCCTCGGGGATCTGGTAGTTGATGACGTGGGTGATGTCGTCGATGTCG
>Ga0070668_100000607_pt1 | contig 23979 bp, 13 predicted proteins | sample KBSS43metaG_FD_64661 | JGI IMG/M metagenome (GOLD analysis project Ga0070668, IMG submission 64661) | Switchgrass rhizosphere microbial communities from Kellogg Biological Station, Michigan, USA - KBS S4-3 metaG | ecosystem: Host-associated > Plants > Roots > Rhizosphere > Soil ...
CGCAACTACGCCGCCCACCGGCGCGAGATGGGCGGCGACGACCGCGACCCGCCGTTCTTCTTCGCCAAGCCGGCCGACGCCATCGCCCCGCCGGGCGCCCCCGTTCCCTATCCGCCGGCGACGCAGAACCTGCACCACGAGATGGAGCTGGTGGTGGCGCTGGGCGCCGGCGGCGCGAATGTCGCGCCGGAGCAGGCGCTCGCGCTGGTCTTCGGCTATGCGGCTGGCGTCGACCTGACCCGCCGCGACCTGCAGAACGCCGCCAAGGACAAGGGCCAGCCCTGGGAGGCCGCCAAGGGCTTCGACGCCGCCGCGCCGATCTCGGCGATCCGGCGCTGGGGCGGGCCGGCGCCGCAGGGCCGCATCCGCCTGTCGGTCAACGGCGCCGTGCGGCAGGACGCCGTGGTCGCCGACATGATCTGGTCCGTGCCCGAGATCATCGCGGAGGCCTCCAGGCTGTGGACCCTGGCGGCGGGCGACCTGATCTACACCGGCACGCCCGAGGGCGTCGGCCCGCTCGTCCCCGGCGACCGTGTCGAGGGCGATATCGAGGGCGTCGGCGCCCTGGCCTTCACCGTGAGCGCGCGATGAGCTTCGTCCTGCACAGCTATTGGCGGGCCACAGCGCCTTACCGGGTGCGCATCGGGTTGCAGTTGAAGGGCCTCGATTACGAGACCGTGGGCGTGAACCTGCTGGAAGGCGTGCAGCACAAGCCGGCCTACCGGGCGGTCAATCCGCAGCGCCTGACGCCGGCGCTGGATATCGGCGGGACGGTTCTGACCCAGAGCCTGGCGATCCTGGAGTGGCTGGACGAGACCCACCCCGAGCCGCCGCTGCTGCCGTCCGACCCGCTCGGCCGGGCGCAGGTGCGGGCGATGGCCGGGATCATCGCCTGTGACATCCATCCGCTGAACAACCAGCGGGTCAGCCGGGCGCTGGAGGCGATCGGGGTCGACGAGGACGACCGGCAGAAGTGGGCGAAGCGCTGGATCACCGACGGGTTCGCGGTGCTGGAGACGATGATCGCCCAGCATGGGGCGGGGTTCTGCTACGGGGCGACCCCGACGCTCGCCGACTGCTGCCTGATTCCGCAGGTCTATTCCGCCCGGCGCTTCAAGGTGGACGTGACGGCCTATCCGAAGATCCGCGCGGTGGCCGAGCGGGCCGCCGACCACCCCGCCTTCATCGCGGCGCAACCGGACCTGCAGCCGGACGCCCCGAAATAGCCGCGTCGCGCCTCAGCCCTTGATCCGCACCTTCGCCTGGGCGCGGCGGCCGTCGGCGTCGACCACGGTGAGGCGGTAGAAGCCGGGGGAGGCGGGACGCCAGACGACCCGGCCGCTGACGGGATCGGGGGCGAGCGGGGCGCCGGCCACATACCAGTTCAGCGCCTCGCCGCCGGCGGCCAGCACCAGGCCGCGCGACTTCGGCCCGAAGGCCTCCACCTGCACGGTGGAGCCGTCCGGCGGGAAGATCAGCCGCGGACCGTCGGAAACCTGCTGCAGGCGGGCCAGCGCCGGTGGCGCGGACTTGGGCGCGATGGGCCGCGGCGCGGCGGGCGGCGCGTCCAGCAGGTCGGCCACGTCGAACAGCATCGGCAGGGCGGCGTCGCGCCCGGTCAGGCCGCCGCGCGCGCCGCCGTCGGCGCGGCCGGTCCAGGCCACCACCACATAGCGGCCGACCACGCCCGCGGCCACCGCGTCGCGGAAGCCGTAGGAGGTGCCGGTCTTGAAGGCCATCACCGGCCGGCCGCGCACCAGGGACGCGGCCGTGACCCCCGCCGGCGGCGGGGTCTCGCGCAGGATGTCGATCACCTGGCCGGCCGCCTCGGCGCGCACCAGCCGGCGGCCGCGCGCATGGCGGCGCTGGGCGGCCTCGGTCTCCGTCCAGGCCAGCGGCTTGGCCAGGCCCCCGTCGCCGAGCGCGGCGTAGAGGACGGCCAGGTCCCGCAGGCTGATCCCGACGCCCCCCAGGGCGATGGCGAGGCCGGGCTCGCGGCTCTTCGCCCGCGGACGGACGAGATCGACGCCGACGGCGGACAGCCGCTGCTCGAAGGCTGCGGGGCCGATCTTCTCCAGGGTCTCCACCGCGGGCACGTTCAGGGAATGGGTCAGGGCTTCGCGGGCGGTGACCTTGTCGTGGAAGACGCGGTCGAAGTTCTCCGGCTGGTAGTCGGCGAAGCGGGTGGCCGCGTCGCGGATCTCGGTGTCGGGGGCGGCCAGGCCCTCGTCGAAGGCGAGCGCATAGATGAACGGCTTCAGGGCCGAGCCGGGGGACCGTTCGGCCAGCGTCATGTCCATCCAGCCGCCCGGCCGGTCGAGGCCGCCGGAGGCCACGGCGGCGCGCACCGCCCGTCCGTCCAGCTCCACCACCAGAATGGCGGCGGTGGCCGAGGGGCCCTGGGCGCGGGCGACGGCGCGGGCCAGCGGCTCGACGCGGGCCTGCAGGTTGGCGTCGATCGTGGAGACTACGGAGGCCTGGGAGGCGGGCGCGGCGCGAGCCAGTTCGCCGGCCACGTGCCAGGCCAGGGCGGGGAAGGGGGCGCGGCCCGGCAGGGGCTCGGCCTCGGCCTCCGCAGCCGCCGGCTCGGAAATCGCCCCGGCGCGGATCAGCTTGGCGAGCACCGCCCGGCGGGCGGCCCGGGCCGCCTCCGGCCGCCGGTCCGGCCGGCGGGCCTCCGGCGACTGCGGCAGGGCGATCAGCAGGGCCTGTTCGCCGTCGGTGAGGGTCTCCGGCTCGTGGCCGAAGTAGGAGAGGCTGGCGGCGCGCACCCCCTCCAGGTTGCCGCCATAGGGGGCCAGGGTGAGGTAGAGCGCCAGCAGGTCGCGCTTGGAATAGCGCGCCTCCAGCTGCACGGCCCGGACCATCTCGATCAGCTTGGCGGCGAGCGTGCGCGGCCGCGGCTCCAGCAGGCGGGCGGCCTGCATGCTGAGGGTGGAGGCGCCGGAGACCACCCGGCCGTGGACGATCGCCGAGCCGGCCGCCCGGGCCACCGCTGCGGGATCGACGCCCGGGTGACTCCAGAAGCGGGCGTCCTCCACGGCCACCACGCGGCGCTGGAAGCGGGCGTCGGTGCGCGTCAGGTCGGCCCGGATCCGCCAGCGGCCGTTCTCCACCGGCAGGGCGCGCAGCCAGGCGCCGCGGCGGTCCAGCGCCACGGGGGAGGAACGTTGGGCGCGGGACAGGTCCGGCGGGAAGAGGGAGTCGAGGGCGGCGACGGCGGTCTCGACCGCCAGGAAGGCCATGAGGGCGAGGGTGAGGGTCCTAGCCCTCCCCCTCGACGGGGGAGGGTTGGGTGGGGGTGTGGCCGCGTTGTCTGGGGACGGATCGCAGATCGGCGCCGAACGAGTTCCCTCCGGGATCTCTCGGGGAACACCCCCATCCCCGCCCTTCCCCGATCGAGGGGGAAGGGAGAAGCCCCGCCGTCCCATCACCCGCCCGGCGCAATGGCCGTGCGGCCGGCGACCGTGCGGGCGTTGAGCGTCGGGCGGTACATGTCGCGGGCCTGGACGCCCGGCAGCAGGTAGTCGCCCGGGGTCACCGCGCGGGCCACATAGGCGAAGGCGAAGCCCTCCTTGCCCGGCAGATCCATGGCCGCGATGTAGCGGTCGTCGCGGCTTTCCTGCACGTCGGCCTCCGACAGCTTGCCCAGGAACTTGAACGGTCCGCTCTGGGCGTCGTCGGCGCCCAGCACCGTCTCGATCTCGAAGCCGGCCGGCAGGGGATCGTCCACCACCAGGGCGGTGGCCCGCGCCTGGCTGGAGCGGCCGCTGATCAGCACGATCACCCGGTCGCCCTGGCGCAGGGCCCCGGGGTCGACCTGGCCGCCGGTGAAGCTGAGCAGCTGCTTGGACACCGAGACGCCGTTGGCCTCCGCCGGGGGCGCGGCGATCGGCGTGCCGGTGACGGTCACCGTCCGCCAGAGCGCGCCGCTCCCGGAATTGACGAACTTCGCGTCGGCCAGCCGGCCCACGGCCCAGCGCGGCGCCCCGCCCGCGCCGCTCATGGGGATCGCCCCCCTGGCGTCGATGCGTATCTGGCCCGCCGCCTGGAACATGTAGTGCGCCGCCTGCATCAGCCGCGCCGCCTCCTGGGTGTTGAGCGCGTCCGGATCCTTGACCGCATTCTCCAGGCGCCTCTGGAGGTCGCGGGCGAGGTCGGCCTCGCCGGCCTCATAGGCCAGCGAGATCACGGCCGCGAGGTCGCGCAGCGGGCTCTGATACCAGTCGCTTTCCTCCCGATAGCCCAGCGCGCGGCTCGCCTGGCGCAGGGCCGAGCGGGCGCGGGCGTGGTCGCCCATCATCGCCAGGCCCGCGCCCACCTGGGCCATGGCGACGGGCGATTGCTCGGTCTTCATCTGGATGTCGTGCCACCAGCGCAACCGGGCGAGGTCGCCGCGGCCGGCCTTGGCCATGACATAGAGGGCGTAGGCCGAGGCCCGGCTGCGCATGGCCTTGGTGGCCTTCTGGCTGGCCTCCTTCGAGCCGGCCCACCACTCCGGATACTCCGTGCGGTAGGAGACCGAAGCCCACCCCTCGGGGCGCGACAGCTGGCGCATGGCGCCCAGCGCCTTGTCCACCGCCGCCTGCGGCACTGGCGCGCCGGCCTTCTGGGCCTCGATCAGGAAGTCGGTGGCGTAGGCGCCCAGCCAGGCGTCGGCCTCGCCGTCGCCCACCCGCCAGAGCCCGAAGGCGCCGTCGAGCGTCTGGCGGTCCAGCAGCTTGCTCACCGCCGCGTTCAGGCCGGGCGTGGTCCGCGGCGCCTTCGGATTGGTGGAGACCTCCGGCGCGTAGAGCAGGGGATAGGCTCCCGACACCAGCTGCTCGGTGCAGCCGTAGGGATAGCGGCTGAGGCTGTCGGCCAGGGGCGCAGGGTCGAAGCCGCGGAACGGCGAATAGCTCACCTGCAGCCGCACGTCGCCGGCGGCGAGGCCGGAGAGCAGGGCGGCCGAGGGGGTGAAGGCCTCCCCCGGCTTCTGCAGCACGATGGTGGTGCGGGTCACCGGGCTCCAGCCCAGGCGGGTCTGCAGGGGATAGTCGCGGCCGGTGGCGAAGCCCGGGCCGGTGACCTTGAAGCCCACCTGGCCGATCCCGGCGCGGGTCGGGGCGTCGAAGGGTATCCGCTCGGCGATCCGCTGGCCAAGCGCCAGCTGGAAGGCCTTGCGGAACGTCGCGATCACCCCGCCCTTGGACGAGAGCTCGGCCACATACTGGCCCACCCGGCCCTCGAGGTTGTGCAGTTCCAGCGTCGCGAACGAGTGGTCCCCGGGGGCCAGGAAGCGGGGCAGGTTCAGGTCGGCCACCACCGGCTCGCGCACCGTCAGCGGCTTGGAGGCGCCGCCGACCGCGTCGTCGGTCCAGGCCACCGCCATCAGCCGCAGCTCGCCATTGAAGTCGGGGGCGGGCAGCCTGATCGTCACCTTGCCGCCGGGGCCGGTCTCCACCACGCCGGACCACAGGGCGACGGTGCGGATCGGCGTCACCGACAGCCCCTCGCCGCCGACCTCGTCGGCCCCGAAGTTGACGTTGGCCGGCGCCCCCAGGTTGGGGTCGAGCAGGCGGCCGTAATCGTCGCGGTAGTCCAGGGTCAGCGCCCGCTTGCCGAAGTACCAGGCCACCGGATCGGGCGAGCTGAACTTGGTCAGGCGAAGGATGCCCTCGTCCACCGCCGCCAGGGTCACATGCGCGCGGCCGCCGAAACCCGCGCCCTTGATGGTGAGCGGCACTTCGAGGGCGGTCTTGGAGTCCACCTTGGCCGGTGTGCCGATCGCCACGTCGAGGCGGCGGTTCTTCGGATCGAGCGGGACATAGACCAGGCCCAGCGCGCGGCGCGGCTTGGGCGAGGCCACCGGGTCGCGCGGCTGGATCACCGAGACCAGCACATAGGCGCCGCCGCCCCAGGCTGCGGTGGTCTTCAGCCGCACGGTGGTCCCGTTGGCGCCCACGCTGACGGTCTTGAAGTCGATCAGGCGGTCGGTGGCCACCGCGATCTGCGCCTCGCCGGCGTAGGGCGGCTTCAGGGTGATCTCGACGGTGTCGCCCTGGGCGTAGGCCTTGGGTCCGGCGCTGACCCGCACGAAGTCGGGGGCCTCCACGTCCTTGGCCGCCGCGCCCCAGCCGGAGGCGAAGCGGATGACGCTCCTGGCGCCTTGCGGGCCGGCGAGCTCCAGCCGGTAGTCGCCCCAGCCGAGCCGGCGGGCGATCCGCGCCGCCTGGCCGGCGGCGATGTTCATCGTCCCCTTGGCCACGGCCACGTCGCGGCTGGTGCGCCGCCACTGCCAGCGGCCGTCCTGCTGGAACCAGTCGTAATCCCAGTTCTCGGCGATCAGGGTGTAGGCCACCCCGTTCGCGGCGATCCGCCGGCCGGCGGCGTCGGCGGCGATCACGTCGAGGTTCATGGTCGGGTCGCCGCCGCCCTTGGCGTCGCCCTGGTCGATCTTGACCCCCAGGTAGACCGGCTTGGTGCGGACCTTCAGGTTCAGGCCCTCGCGCACGGGCCGGCCGCCCGGCTCGAACACCGAGGCGGTGAAGTCGGCCTGCAGCGGCTGGGCCGTGTCGCCGGCCTCGGCGGTGGGCAGCGCGATAACCGCCCGGCCCTCGCCGTCGGTGACCGACTGGCCCAGGTCGAGGTACTTCTCGTCGAACGCCTCGCGCTGGTCGCCCCACTGGTAGTCCTTGAACTGCGGGAAGGGGTTGGGGTCGACCTTCAGCCGGGCCTCCCCCTGCGTCTGCAGGCCGGCGCCGGCCGCGCCGTAGAGGAAGCGGGCGGACACATCGATGTTGCGGGTCTCGCCGGCGCCGATCGGGACGGACTCCTGCCCCGTGGCGGTGACAGCCAGCCGTTGCGGCGCGAAGTCCTCGACGGAGAAGGAGAGGGCGCCGGCCGACCCCTCCAGGCCGTCGATCTCCAGGGTCGCGTTCCAGCGGCCGCGCGGGGCGGCCTTGGGCAGGGCGATGTCCACCGTCACCGCCCCGGTCTCGGCCTTGTCGAAGGCCAGGCGCTTGAACTCCACGCCGGAGGGCCGCCGCACCACGATGGCGCCCTTGCGGTCCTTGATCGCCCTGGCCTCGTGGTCGCGCAGCAGGGCGTTGATGTGCACCGTCTCGCCCGGCCGGTAGATGCCGCGGTCGGCGTAGAGGTAGCCGTCCACCACGCTCGAGGCCGTGCGGCCGGACGTGCCGGCTTCCTTGTCCTCCGACGTGCGCCCGCCCACCCCCTGCTTGGACAGGTCCACCGGCGCGCGGTCGAGGTCCAGCACGGCCAGGTCGCCCTGGGGTCCGTAGGCCATCACCATCTTGGCGTGTTCGGCGCCCTGGCCGTCCAGCAGCGGGCGGTCGAAGCGCACCCGGCCGGAGGCGTCGGACTTGGCCTCGGCCAGCGTCTCGCCGTTGCGGGCCACCAGCGCCACCCTCAGGCCCGAGAGAGTCTTGGCGGTCTGCAGCGAGCGGACCACCACGTCGAGCGCCTCGGCGCCCTGGTAGCCGGAGAGCGCCATGTCGGTGAACACCACCCAGCGGCGGGCCTGGGCCGGCGGGCGGGAATCGCCGCCGTCCTCGTCGTCGCCGGCGGTCTCGGTCTTGGCGGCGCGGCCGGAGGCGTCGATGGCCTTGATCACATAGCCGCCGGGCTTCATCTCCTTCAGCACCGCCCCCAACGGGAAGACGGTGGTCACCCGTTCGCCGGCCTCGCCCTTCACCGCCACCTCGCCCTTCCAGACCAGGCGGCCTTCGCCCTCGGCGCTGTCCTCGCCGTAGTCGGAGGGCCAGTCGCCTTCGGCGGTGGGATCGGGGGCGCTGATCGACTTGCGCACCAGGTTGCGGTCCACCACCCGCCAGACCTCGATGGCCAGGCGCGAGACGTTGGTGGTCTCGATGCCGACGCCGTCGGAATCCTCGCGCGGCAGGATCACGCCCTCGCCCACGAAGCTGACGAACGGCGGCTTCTCGCCGAAGGTGAAGTCCACGTCGGCGTTCGCCGCCAGGGTCGCGCCCCCCTGCGCCGGCAGGCCCTTGAGCAGGGTGATGCGCCGGTCGGTGAAGCCCACGCCGGCGACGCAGAGCTCCGCGCCCTTGACGGTGACGGCGGGCGCGGTCCCGACGTCCGGCGAGACCAGCACGAAATCGCCATAGGACTTGGCCGGGTCCAGCGGCTTGGTGAGCTCGATGCAGGCCTGCGGCTCGGCCTTGGAGGTGTCGATCCGCGACTTCCAGACCGCGAAGCCCTCCGGCTTCACCAGCCCGCGCCGAGGCGCGCCCGCCGCCCGCGGCTTGCCGAACAGGCCCCAGCCGACGCCCTGCTCCGCCGTAGCGGCCGGCGCCTTGGGGCCGAACAGGCCGCCGGCGGTCTTGGCGGTGAGGAAACCGCCGCCGAACGCGGCGACGACCACGGCGATCGCCAGCGCCGGGCCGGCGCGGCCGGCGGCGAGGCGCGCGAGCCACGACGGCCGGGCCGCCGGTTGCGTCGTCTCGCCAGGCGTCTCGTCGCTCGCCATCGCCCACCCCCGCTCAGCGGCGCGATGGGACGACAAACCAGCGTGACCGTCAATCGCCGGCGCGGCTGTGGCTCAGCTTGACCGCGAAGGGCCGGGACGCTCCCAATCCCCCGACTCGGCCGGCTGTTCCCGGCGCCCAGCAGAGGTTGGCGTGATGAAATCCATGTTGTTCGCCGCGGCGGCGGCGATGCTGTCGGCGGCCGGGGCGGCTTCGGCCCAGCCGGCCAAGCCCGACGCGGCGGACGCCAAGGCGTTCGTCGAGAAGGCCGAGGCGGAGCTGGCCGCCTTCAGCGAATATGCGAACCGCGTCTCCTGGGTGCGCGCCACCTACATCACCGCAGACACCCTGTGGATCGACGCCCGCGCCCAGGCCGAGCAGAAGACCATGGCCACCGCCTTCGCCAAACAGGCGGCGAAGTTCGACGGCGTGGCCGCCGACCCGGTCACCCGGCGCAAGCTGATGCTGCTGAAGCTCTACCTGACCCTGCCGGCTCCCGACCGGCCGGGGGCGGCCGCGGAGCTGGCCACCCTGGAGTCGCGGCTGAACGCGGCCTATTCCACCGGCAAATTCAGCTATGGCGGCAAGACGCTCACCCTCGACGACGCCGAGGACATTCTGCAGGCCTCGCGCGATCCCGCCGAGCTCAGGGCGGTGTGGGAAGGCTGGCACGGCATAGCCCCGCCCATGCGCGCCGACTACGGGAAGCTGGTGGCGCTGGCCAACGAGGGCGCCCGGGGCCTGGGCCAGCCTGACGTCGGCGCGCTCTGGCGGTCCGGCTACGACATGGAGCCTGACGCCTTCGCCGCCGAGACCGACCGGCTGTGGGCGCAGGTCGCGCCCTTCTACAGGCGACTGCACTGCTATGTGCGGGCCCGGCTGAACGCCAGGTACGGCGACGCCGTGCAGCCCAGGAGCGGTCCGATCCGCGCCGACCTCCTGGGCAACATGTGGGCGCAGCAATGGGGCTCCATCTACGACGTGGTGGCCCCGCCGACGATCAAGTCAAGCTACAAGCTCGACGACATCCTGAAGGCCCGCGGCTACGACCCGGCGAAGATGGTCAGGACTGGCGAGGGCTTCTATTCCTCCCTGGGCTTCGCACCCCTGCCGCCGACCTTCTGGGAACGCTCGATGCTGACCCGGCCCCGGGACCGGGAGGTGACCTGCCACGCCTCGGCCTGGGACCTGAACGACCGCGACGACATCCGCATCAAAGCCTGCCTGAAGGTGAACGCCGACGATTTCGAGACCGTCCACCATGAGCTGGGGCACAACTATTACCAGCGCGCCTACGCCGACCAGCCGTTCCTGTTCAAGAGCGGCGCGAACGACGGCTTCCATGAAGCGATCGGCGATTTCGCCGGCCTCTCGGCCCTGACGCCCACCTACCTGCGGCAGATCGGGCTGCTGGACAAAGCGCCCGACGCCGAGGAAGACATCCCGTTCCTCCTGAAGATGGCGCTCGACAAGGTCGCCTTCCTGCCGTTCGGCCTCCTGATCGACAAGTGGCGCTGGCAGGTGTTCTCGGGCGAGGTGGACCCGGCCCACTACAACGAAGCCTGGTGGAAGCTGCGCACCCAGTACCAGGGGATCGCCCCGCCCGGGCCGCGGCCTGCGGACGCCTTCGATCCGGGCGCCAAGTACCACATCCCGGCCAACGTTCCCTACATGCGCTACTTCCTGGCCTTCAACTACGAGTTCCAGTTCCACCGCGCCGCCTGCAGGCAGATCGGCTGGAAGGGACCGCTGCACCGCTGCTCGGTCTACGGACAGAAGGCGGTGGGCGAAAAGCTGAACGCCATGCTGGCGATGGGACAGTCCAGGCCCTGGCCCGAGGCGATGGCCGCCTTCACCGGCGAGACCCGCGGCGACGCCTCGGCGATCAACGAATATTTCCGTCCGCTCGACGCCTGGCTGGTGCGGCAAACAAAAGGCGAGCATTGCGGCTGGTGACGCCTATTAGACGTTGTGTGATTGTTTACTGTATATTGACCGTGTCTTGCAGCTCATTCGTTTACTCTGTCCGTCCAAAATTCCCCGTGAAATTATGATTGGGGTTCCACGTGGGCGGCATTCGAATCTGGCGCGAGGGGCGTAAGCGCCGGCTCGCGGACGTGGTGCAGGCAAAGCTCATCGGCGGCGCGCGCGACGAGCGTGGGGCGGTGGCGATCATCTTCGCCCTCGCCATGATCGTCCTGGCGCCGCTGGTGCTCGGCCTGTTCGACGTCTACACCGCCGGCGAACAGCGCTCCCGGCTGCAGGACGCGCTCGACGCCGCGGCGCTGTACGCTGCGCGGTCCGACAAGAACACCGACGCTGAGATCGACGCCCTGGGCGACAAGGCGCTGCTGGCCAACCTGAAGCTCATCCGCGGCGCGACGCTCACCTCGTCGGATTTCCACCTCGCCGACAACAACACCAAGGTCACCGCCTCGGCCACCATCCAGCCGATGGCGCTCGCCCCGGCCTTCTGGGCCCACCCGCCGGTGACGGTGACCAGCGACGTGATCCGAAACTCGAAGAATCTGGAAGTCGCGCTGGTGCTCGACCTGACCGGTTCGATGGACGGAACCAAGGTCGCGGACCTGAAGACCGCAGCCAACGACCTGGTGAACCTGGTGGTGAGGGACCCGGCCCAGCAGACGCCATACTATTCCAAGGCCGCGCTGGTGCCCTGGTCTTCGGCGGTGAACGTCGGCAGTCTCGCGGACCAGGTCCGGGGGCCGGTCGTCGGGACCAAGACGATCACCAATGTCGCGACCTGGATGACCGGGACGCAGAAGACGGTCACCGGGGCGACCAGGGCGAATCCCGTGGTGATCACGGCGAGCAGCCATGGCTTCAGCAACGGCGACCCGGTGATGATCACTGGCGTCAGCGGCATGACGCAGATCAATGGCGTCGCTTACAAGGTGGCGAACAAGACGACCAATACCTTCCAGCTGCAGACCCCCGCCGGCGCCAACGTCAACGGATCCAGCTACAGCAGCTACTCGTCTGGCGGAAAGGTGACCAAGTGCGTCCGCACCGACTGCAACATGGTCGTAACCGCGAACGCACATGGCTACACCGTCGGATCATATGTCTATATCGACAACGTCGCGCCTACTGCTCTCAACACCTCTCTTAGGGCGCAGACCTATCAAATCACCGCCGTCGCCACGAACACGTTCAACATCCTCGTCCCGAGCGGTCCCACTAGCGCATATACCTCGGGCGGAAACTCGTACTGCACCACCTACGGCTGCCAATACATCCGGTTCAGCAATCCTTCGGGGGTCATCAAGCTTTACAAGGCCAGCAGCTGCGTCACCGAACGGACGACGGCCCAGGTCACAACCGATGCGGCCCCCAGCAACACCGTGATGGGCTTCCACTATCCGGCGACCACGCCGACCTACGCTGGTACGAGCAACCCCTCTTACGACAACCCCTGCCTTGCCAACGCGATCGTGCCCCTCACGGCCACCAAGGCGACCCTGACGAACGCCATCAACCTGATGGCGCCGGGCGACAACACTCAGGGAACCACCGGCGGGCAGGTGGGCACGGCGTGGGGCTGGTATATGCTGTCGCCGAACTTCAACTACCTGTGGCCGTCCAACACCTCCGCGGCCTACACCGCGCCCGATACGCTGAAGGTGGTGGTGCTGATGACCGACGGGGCGCTGAACACCGCCTATTGCAACGGCGTGGTTTCGCAGGACTCGACGCCCGCCTATCCGTCCATGGCGCCGGACCACATCAACTGCAACGCCACCAACGGCGACACCTTCACCCAGGCCAAGAACCTGTGCACTGCGATGAAGGCCGCCAAGGTGATCATCTACACGGTCGGCTTCGATCTCGCGGGCGACGCGACTGCGCAAAACCTGATGGATCATTGCGCCACCGATGCTTCGCACAAGTTCCTGCCCTCCAGCGGGACCGAGCTGCAGCAGGCGTTCCGGGCCATCGGTGCGGACATCAACAACTTGAGACTGTCCCACTAGCGCTTCTCCCCGGTCTTCGGAGAGAGGCGCGCTCAGAGCAGCTTGATCTCGCGCAGGCGTTCCTGGAGGAAGCCGTCGGCGGTGATCGGGGTCGGATAGCGGTCCGGGTGGGCCGCGTCGACGCAGGACGGCAGGGTGCGGATCTCGTAGTCCGGGTTGAAATGCAGGAAGAACGGCGTCGAATAGCGTGACGCCCCGCGGCGCTCCGGGGCCGGGTTCACCACCCGATGGCTGGTGGACGGCAGCCGGTGGTTGGTCAGCCGCTGCAGCATGTCGCCGATGTTGCAGACCAGCGATCCGGGCGGCGGGTTGATCGGCAGCCAGCGGCCGTCGTTGTCCTTGACCTCCAGCCCCGCCTCCTCGGCCCCCAGCAACAGGGTGATGACGTTGATGTCCTCGTGGGCGGCGGCGCGGATGTGCGGGCCGCCGAAGTCCGCCGGCGGATAGTGCAGGAGGCGCAGGATCGAGTTGCCCGCGTCGACCGTGGGCTCGAAGAACCGCCGGTCCAGCCCCAGATAGGCGGCGATGGCCTGCAGGATCTCGCCGCCGAGGTCGTCCAGCGCGCGATAGAGCCAGCTGACCTCGTCGCGGAAGTCTGGGATCTCGTCCGGCCAGACGTTGGGCGGCATCAGCCCGGCGTAGCGGTGGCCTGGCGGAAGCTCGCGGCCCACGTGCCAGAACTCCTTCAGGTCGTGGTGGCCGGCGCCCTTGGCGGTCTCGACGCCGAACGGCGTGTAGCCGCGCTGGCCGCCCTGGCCCACGACATAGCGGCGCTTCACCGCCTCCGGCAGGGCGAAGAAGGCCTTGGCGGCGGCCAGGGCGGCGTCGATGCGCGCCTGCGGCAGGTCGTAGTCCGTGACCACCGCGAACCCGTAGCGCGCAAAGGAGCCGCCCAGGTCGCGGGCGAAGCCGTCGAAGTCCCGCGACAGGGCCTGGAAGGAGACGGGGGCGATGGCGGCCGCGGCAGCTTGGCTCATGCCTCAGCCTACACCGCAGTCCTCCGGCGCTCCAGCCGGGGAGGCCGGCCGATGTTGCGCCGCCGCGGATTTTGCCCCCAGATGGGCGCGCGGATCGCAGGGGCCGATCGCCGCGCGCGCGGCGCCCGGATCGTCCGTCGCCAGCTGGACGCGAGGGAAGCTCGATGGCGGCTGAGGCCGTGGGAATGAACCTCGCGCACGGCGTGGCCCTGCTGGCCGCCGGCGTCGTCGCCGTGCCGCTGTTCCGCAAGCTCGGCCTGGGGTCGGTGCTGGGCTACCTCGCCGCGGGCCTGGTCATCGGCCCCTTCGGCCTGAAGCTGTTCTCCGACGCCGAGGCCATCCTGCATGTGGCCGAGCTCGGCGTAGTGATGTTCCTGTTCCTGATCGGCCTGGAGATGCGTCCGGCCAAGCTGTGGCTGCTGCGCCGGGAGATCTTCGGCCTCGGCGCGACCCAGGTGCTGGCCTGCTGCCTGCTGCTGGCCGGCGTCGCCATGCTGTTCGGCCTCCCGGCCCAGGCGGCGGTGATCGGCGCCGGCGGCTTCGTGCTCTCCTCCACGGCGGTGATCATGAAGATGCTGGACGAGCGCGGCGAGACGGCGACCCCGGCCGGCCAGCGCGCGGTGTCGATCCTGCTGCTGGAGGATCTGGCCGTCGTGCCGCTGCTGGCGCTGGTGGCGGCCATGGCGACCTTCAACGGCGACGCCGCCCCGGGCGCGCGGCCGGCCTGGGCCAGCGTGCTGATCGGCCTGGGCAGCCTCGCGGCGGTGATCGCCGCCGGTCGCTGGCTGCTCAACCCGTTCTTCCAGGTCCTCGCTCGCTCCGGCGCGCGGGAGATCATGACCGCCGCCGCCTTGCTGGTGGTGCTGGGCGCGGCGCTGTTCATGCAGTGGGGCGGCTTCTCCATGGCCATGGGCGCCTTCCTGGCCGGGGTGCTGCTGTCGGAATCGGCCTTCCGCCACCAGCTCGAAGCCGACATCGAGCCGTTCCGCGGGATCCTGCTGGGCCTGTTCTTCCTGGGCGTCGGCATGTCGCTGGACCTGTCGGTGGTGGCCGACGCCTGGGGCATGGTGCTTGGCCTGCTGGCCGCGTTCATGGTCGGCAAGGCCGCCGCGATCTACGCCGCCGCGCGGCTGTTCAAGGCCGATCACCGGGAAGCGATCCGGCGCGCGGCGCTGTTCGCCCAGGGTGGCGAGTTCGCCTTCGTACTCTATTCCGCGGCGGTCGCGGCGGGCGTGTTCGGCGCGCGGACGAGCGCGATGCTGACCGCGGTGGTGATCCTGTCGATGACGCTGACGCCCCTGGTGGTGATGGTCCTGGGCCGCCTGCTGCCGCCTCCCGAGGAATCGCTCGACGGCGTGGAGGCGGCCGACGGGCTGGAAGGCCAGGTGCTGCTGGTGGGCTTCGGCCGCTTCGCCCAGGTGGTCAGCCAGCCGCTGCTGGCCCGCGGGTTCGAGATCACCCTGATCGAGACCGACGTGGAGATGATCCAGGCCGCCGGCACGTTCGGCTTCAAGGTCTATTATGGCGATGGCGCCCGGCTGGACGTGCTGCGCGCCTCCGGGGCGGCGACGGCCGAGGCGATTCTGGTCTGCGTCGACAAGCCGGACGTGGCCGACAGGATCGTCCAGCTGGTCAAGGCCGAGTTCCCGCTGGTCAAGCTGTTCGTCCGCGCCTTCGACCGCGGCCACGCCGTGCGGCTGATCCAGGCCGGCGTGGACTACCAGCTGCGCGAGACCTTCGAATCCGCCCTGGTGTTCGGCGAGCGCGTGCTGGTCGAGCTGGGGGTCGATGAGGAAGCGGCCGCCGAGGTCGTGCGCGACGTGCGCCGGCGCGACACCGAGCGGCTCGAACTGCAGCTGACCGGCGGGCTCCAGGCCGGTCGATTCCTGATGCGCGGCAACATTCCGACGCCGAAGCCGGATCCGTTCTCCGTGCCGCGGCGGACCGGCCGCGGGCTCAATCCGGAAGCCGAAGTGGTCCTGGGTGACGCGCCCAAGGCGCCGGCTTCGTGAATTTGCGCAGCTTGCTGGCAGGCCTGGCGGGGCGTCATCTCCGCGCTTGCAAATGCTGCATTGCGGCGTAACAGGGCGGAATGGCCAGCAAGCTCATCCAGCGCGCCGCGGACGCCCTCGACGGGTATCTGTTCGACGGCATGTCGATCATGTCCGGCGGCTTCGGCGTCTGCGGCATCCCCGAAAACCTGATCGCGGCGATCCGCGAGCACGGCGTGAAGAACCTGACGGTGATCTCCAACAACTGCGGGATCGACGGCTTCGGCCTGGGGATCCTGCTGGAGAGCGGCCAGATCAAGAGGATGGTCAGTTCCTACGTCGGCGAGAACAAGCTGTTCGAGAAGCTCTACCTCTCGGGCGAGCTGGAGCTGGAGTTCAATCCGCAGGGCACCCTGGCCGAGCGCATCCGGGCCGGCGGCGCCGGCATCCCCGCCTTCTTCACCAAGACCGGCGTCGGCACCCTGGTGGCCGAGGGCAAGGAGGTGCGCGAGTTCGACGGGGAGCTCTATGTGATGGAGCGCGGGCTGACCGCGGACCTTTCGATCGTCAAGGCCCACCGCGGCGATGCGGAAGGCAACCTCGTCTATCGGAAGACCGCGCGGAACTTCAATCCGATGATGGCCACGGCCGGGCGCAAGACGGTCGCCGAGGTCGAGGTGCTGGTGGACGTCGGCGGCCTCGACAAGGACAACATCCACACCCCCGGGATCTTCGTCGACCGGCTGCTGAAGGGCGAACGTTACGAGAAGCGCATCGAGCGGGTGACCACCCGCCCGCGCGCCGAAGCGGGAGCAGCCGCCTGATGGCCTGGACGCGCGAAGAGATGGCCGCCCGGGCGGCGCAGGAGTTGCGGGACGGGTTCTACGTGAACCTCGGCATCGGCATCCCGACGCTGGTGGCCAACTACATCCCCGAGGGGATGCACGTGACCCTCCAGAGCGAAAACGGCATGCTGGGCATGGGGCCCTTCCCCTACGAGGGAGAGGAGGACGCCGACCTGATCAACGCCGGCAAGCAGACCATCACCGAGCTGGATTCATCGTCCTACTTCTCCAGCGCCGACTCGTTCGCGATGATCCGCGGCGGCCACATCGCGCTGTCCATCCTGGGCGGCATGCAGGTGGCCGAGAACGGCGACCTGGCCAACTGGATGGTGCCCGGCAAGATGGTCAAGGGCATGGGCGGGGCCATGGACCTGGTGGCCGGCGTCAAGCGCGTGGTGGTGGTCATGGACCATGTGGAGAAGTCCGGCGCGCCCAAGTTCCTCAAGGCCTGCACCCTGCCGCTCACCGGCCTGGGCGTGGTGGACCTGCTGATCACCGACCTGGGCGTCTTCGAGGTGGGCCGCGGCCAGGCCGCCGTGCGGCTGACCGCGCTGGCCCCCGGCGTCACCGTCGAGGAGGTCAAGGCCAAGACCGAGGCCGCCTTCGACGTGGCCCTGGCGCCGGCTTAGAATTCCACCTCTTCCGGCTGCTCCTGGATGAGGCGGAAGATCGTCGGCCTGTAACCTTCGCCGCCCTGGGCGCGACTACGCCGCCGGATGCGTCCTCCTTGCTCCGGTCCTCAGCTCTGGCAGTCTTCGCCCATGAAAAAGCCCCTCGTCGCCGCGCTCCTCGCGCTCGCCGCCACCTCCACCGCCGCCGCGCCGGCGGCCGACGGCCTGAAGACCGCGGTGTTCGCGGGCGGCTGCTTCTGGTCGGCGGAGCATGACGCCGAGCACCTGCCGGGGGTGAAGTCGGTGGTGGTGGGCTATGCGGGCGGGACCAGGCCCAACCCGACGTACCGCAGCCACGAAGGCCACCTGGAGGCGATCCAGGTCACCTACGACCCGGCCAAGACCACCTACGCCAGGCTCGTGGACGGCTTCTTCCACAACATCGACCCCACCGACCCCAATGGCCAGATCTGCGACCAGGGTCCGAGCTATCGCACCGCGGTGTTCGTCGCCAACGAGCAGGAACGGGCCGCCGCCGTCGCGGTGAAGGCCAAGGTGGCCGCCACCCTCGGCCAGCCGGTGGCGACCCAGGTGCTGCCCGCCGGGCGCTTCTGGATGGGCGAGGGCTACCACCAGGACTACGCCCGCAAGAACCCGGCCGCCTACGGCGCCTACCGCATCGGCTGCGGCCGCGACGCCGCGATCAAGGCGGTGTGGCGGGGTCGGTAAGGCGCGGGCGAGGCGAGAACCCTTCGCCCAGGAACAGCTCGGCCCGCCGGTTGCGCTTGTTGTCCAGCCGTACGCTGACGATCTCGCGGCCGCTCACGGCGGCGAAGTCGGCGACCATGCGGTCCCGGTACGTCTGCTCCAGCGACACGCCCAGCACCCGCCCGCCCAGCGCCGGCGTCAGCGGCGCCGTCTCCTCGGCCTGGTTGCGCGGCTCGTCGGCCAGCAGCCAGATGGTCAGCGGCGGCGCCCCCGGCTGGGCCAGTTCGGCGCGCCCGTAATAGGCCATGGCGTTGTAGAGGAAGCGGCTGTTCACCGCGATGGCGGTCAGGCCGCTCTCCGCCTGCGCCCGCTCCAGCACGATCCGGGTCAGCTGCGACCAGCCCTTGGCGCGCTTGAAGCTGTTGGCCATGTGCATGGACTCCGCCGTGGCGGGAACCGTGATCCACAGCAGGAACAGGGCGGCCAGGACGCCCTGGAACGCCAGCGCGCCCGTCAGCCACCACTTCGCCCGCCAGCGGATCAACCAGGCGCCCACCAGCACTGCGCCGGGCAGGTAGGCCGCGCCGGACCAGTTGGCGTTGGCGCGGCTGATGAACGCCTGCGCGCAGACGATGAGCAGCGGCGGCAGGGTGAAGCACAGCAGCATGACGTCCGCCGCCGCCAGCCGCCGGCGCAGCGCCAGGACCGCCGCCCCGCCCAGCAGCACGCCGAAGGGGACGGGGCCGAACACCCCGAACTGCGAGGCGACGAAGTCCCAGAGCTCGGGCAGGTTGAAGAGCTGGCGCCCGCCCCAGGCGGCGTTGGCCGCGGTGTGCTGGAAGGTGGCGAAGCCGTGCGCTGCGTTCCAGGCCAGGTTGGGCGCGAGGATGAGGCCCAGCGCGCCCAGCGCCGCGGCGGCGGCCGGCGCGCTCCACGCCGCCCGCGCCGGGCGCGAGACCGCCAGGTGCAGGACGAGGCCTATGACCACATAGACCGCCGCGTACTTGGACAGGAACGCCAGGCCCAGCGCCGCCCCGAACGCCGCCGCCCAGACGATCCGGTCCCGGCCCGCGGCGTCCAGCAGGCGCGCATAGGCCAGCAACGTCAGGCTCATGAAGAACAGCAGCGGCGCGTCGGTGGCCATGATCGCGGCGGAAAGCTGCACGCCGGGCATCAGGGCGTAGAGCGCCGCGGCGGCCAGGCCCGCGGGCTCGCCGTACAGCCGCCGGGCCAGGGCGAACACCGCCAGCGTCGCCCCGGCGTGGTAGAGCGGCGAGGCCAGGCGGATCCAGGGCTCGGCGTCGCCGCCCAGGCCGGTGGTGGCCCAGATCGTCCAGGCGATCACCGGCGGCTTGGAGAAGTATCCAAAGGCCAGCGCGCGCGACCACAGCCAGTATTGCGCCTCGTCCGGATACAGATCGAGCGGCGAGGCGAACAGCGCGGTGATCCGCAGGATCGTCAACGCCGCGGTGAGCAGCAGGACGACGCGCCACGCGTCGTCGAGAACTGGCGAGCGTCGGACGTCCGTCATGAATCGATCCGTGCCGGGGAATGCCTCACTCCTAAGCGGTGTGCAGCGGCGGCGCCACAGTCAGGGCAGGACTGTCTCGACTTGATGTCACATTCATCAAAGTGTCGCCGCTACTGTCACAATTCGCTGTATACGAACGCAGGCCTCCGGTAGCGCAAAGGAAGAGCGTCCGGGCGGGGTGAAGGGGAACTATGCAATGATTTCAATGCGACGGCTCGCCAATGGGGCGGCGTTGATGGCGCTTGCCTGCGCCATGTCGACCGCGGTCTGTGCTCAGGAAACGACCAGCGCCGTGCGGGGGCAGCTGACGGGCTCGGATGGCTCGCTCGTCAGCGAGGCCACCGTCACCCTGCAGCACGTGCCATCGGGCACCCGCTCGGTCGTGTCGCCGAACAGCGAGGGCGTGTTCGACGCCCGCGGTTTGCGGGTCGGCGGCCCCTATACCGTGAGCGTCTCCGCGCCGGGGTACGAGAGCAAGACGCTGAGCGGGATCAATCTCGCTGTCGGCGTCCTGCGCCTCGACTTCAATCTGATTGCGGCCAATGCGGTCGACGAACTGGTCGTCACCGCCGCGCGCGACCCAGAGGCCGACAACTCCGGCGTCTCCTCGACCATGGACCGCCTGAGCATCGAGAGCGCGGTTTCGGTCACCCGCGACATCCGCGACCTGGCCAAGCACAACCTGCTGGCCGCGGCCAACGCCAATGCCGATGGCGGCATCTCCATCGCCGGCTCCAACCCGAAGATGAACCGGATCACCATCGACGGCGCTTCGGTCCAGGATGATTTCGGCCTCAACAGCGGCGGTCTGCCGACGCGCCGGGGCCCGATCTCACTGGACGCGGTAGAGCAATTGACCGTCCAGGCGGTGCCCTACGACGTGGAGAACGGCGACTTCCAGGGCGGCGCCATCGACATCGTGTTGCGGTCCGGCGGCAACAAGTTCCACGGCAGCGCCTTCGTCAACTATCTGAACGACGGCATGAGCGGGAAGAAGCTGAAGGGCGTCCTGGCCAAGCCGGTGATCACCCAGCGCAACTACGGCGGCTTCCTGTCCGGCCCGATCCTGAAGGACCGGCTGTTCTTCGCGATCTCCTACGAGAAGTACAAGAGCGCCGAGCAGGTGCCGATCGGCCCGACCGGCTCGGGCTTCGGCACCAGCATTTCCGGCGTCACCCAGGCGACCATCGACCAGGTGGTCGGAATCCTGAACAACACCTATGCGACCGACTTCGACGCCGGCTCGATCCCGCGCTCGACCCCGATCCTCGACGAGAAATACTCCGCTAAGGTCGACTGGAACATCACCGACCGGCACCGCGCGTCGTTCACCTACCGCTACGCCCTGTCCGAACTCACGTCGCGGACGAACCTTAGCAACACCTCGGCGTCGCTGAACTCCCAGTGGTATCTATCCGGCGAAGAAGACTACACCTACGTCGGCGAGGTGAACTCCCAGTGGACCGACAACCTCACCACCCAGATCCGCGCGACATACCGGGACTATGAGCGTCGGCAGAATCCCCCTTCCGGCCAGGAATTCGGCGAACTGCAGATCTGCTCGGCGGCCGTGGCCAACACCACGTCGCTCATCCAGTGCGAGGCCCCGGCGTCGCTGATCCGCATCGGGCCGGACGGCTTCCGGCAGGCCAACGAACTCGAGACCCACAACCTCACCTTCGAGGCCAAGGCGGAATATTCGCTTGGCCCGAACTTGATCAAGGTGGGCTTCGATTCCCAGGAGCTCAAGATTGTCAACCTGTTCGTTCAGAACAGCGATGGCGTATACTACTTCGACTCGATCGCCGATTTTCAGGCCGGGCGCGCGAACCGGTTCATCTACAACAACGCGCCATCCGGCGACCCCTTCGACGCGGCCGCCAATTTCAAGTACCGGCAGAATTCGGTCTACCTTCAGGACGTCCTGGACATCACCGACGATCTGCAGGTCAGCGCCGGCTTCCGCTATGACTGGTACACCAGCAGCGACAAGCCGATCCTCAACCCGAACTTCGTGGCGCGCAACGGCTTCGGCAACCAGACGACCTACGACGGCAAGTCGATCGTCATGCCCAGGTTCGCGTTCAGGTACGACCCGAAGAGCTTCTTCAAGGTCAACGGCGGCTTCGGGCTCTTCTCGGGCGGCATCCCGGACGTGCTGATCAGCACGTCCTACTCCACCACGGGTTTCGCGGCGGCGGGCATCCAGGTCGACCGCCTCGCCAACGGCACGTTCTCGGAGCTGAACCTGTCTCCCGGCTTCACCCAGCCGATCGGCGCCACGGCGTTGAACGTCGCGGTGGCCGACCCTCGGTTCGGCTATGACTTGCCGTCCAGCGTCACCGGCCTGGTCACGCCGTCCAGCATTCCATCGACGTCGGAAGTCATCGCCCTCTCTCCCGCGTTCAAGCTTCCCGCGTCGTGGAAGCTGTTCATGTCCGCCTCGGTGGACCTGCCCTGGGCGTTGAAGGGCACCGTCGACTTCGTCGGCACGGAGGTGCAGAACACCATCGCCTATCGCGACCTGAAGGTCCGCCGTCTGCTCGTCAACGGCGTCCAGCAACTCACGCCGGATGGCCGGATCCGCTACGACGGCCTCAACATGACCGACGCCGCGCGCGCGGCCGCCGGCGTCAGCGGCACGAACGTGCAGACCGCGTTGGACCTGCTGGCGACCAACGAGAAGCGCGGCCACGGCTACGTGATCGGCTTCGGCCTCAGCCGCGAATTCCTGAACCGCGAGCTCTACACCTCGATCGGCTACGTCCGGCAGAACCTGCGCGAAGGCACCAGCGGCCTGCGTTTCGGCACGACGTCCGGTTCGCTCTATTCGAGCCAGCTGGCTTCCGCCGCCGATCCGAACACAGACGCCTTCGGACGCGGCTACGAGGAGGTGCGTGACCGGGTGAAGTTCGAACTGGGCTACAAGCACGAGTTCATCCGCGGCGCGCCGACGCGCATCAGCCTGTTCGGCGAGGCGCGGTCGGGACGGCCGTTCAACGTGACCATGAACAGCCCGCAGGGGAACCGCAGCCCGGTGTTCGGCGCCAACCGCTCGGCCTACCAGCTCTATGTGCCGGACTTCGCCTCCGACCCCAATCCCAACGACCTGAGCGTCGGCTTCGTCACCTTCGCGAACCAGGACACCCTCAACCGCTTCCGGGCGGCGGTCAGCAAGTTCAACCTGCCGGCCGGCATCGTGCCCAAGGGCTTCAACCGCAACCCCGACATCAACCAGCTGGACCTGCAGGTCAGCCAGGAGATTCCGGCCTTCTTCCCAGGGCACAAGTTCAAGGTGGTGCTCGACGTGCAGAACGTCCTCAACCTCCTCAACAACAAGTGGGGTGTCATCGAGGAGTACGGCTCGTCCGGGGGATCGTCCTCGCAGGGCAACAACCGGATCGTCGACGTGGTCTGCGCCAATGACGCCGGGGTCGCCGTGGGCGCCGGCAGCCCGGTCTGCACCCGCTACCTCTATCAGAGCCCCAGCACCACGGCGCTCACCACCACCAAGTTCAACGACCGCTCGCTCTGGTACATGCAGGTGGCGCTGCGCTACGAGTTCTGACCTTCAGCCTTCAGGGGCTTCGGAGAAGGGCGGCCCCCGGGTCGCCCTTTTTCTTGGCCGCTTGACGTCGCCGCCACGCGCGCCCATCTGCGCGCGTCTTCCGCACCCGAGGACCCGATGAGCCTGACCGTCCCTCCCGAATGGGCGCCCCACCGGGCCATGTGGCTGGGTTTCCCCAGCCATGCGGGGCTGTGGGAAGATGATCTGGAGCCGGCGCAGGCCGAGGTGGCGGCGCTGGCCCGGGCGCTGGCGGGCCCCGGCGGCGAGCGGGTGCGCCTGCTCACCGGCGCGCCCGAAGGCGAGGCCGCCGCGCGCCGGCTGCTGGGCGACGAGGCCGGGGTGGAGATCGTCCCCGGCGCCTTCGGCGACATCTGGCTGCGCGACACCGGGCCGATCTTCGCGCACACGGCCGCAGGGCTCGCCGCGCAGGGCTTCCGCTTCAACGGCTGGGGCGGCAAGTACGAGCTGGAACACGACGACACCGTGGCCCGGCAGATCGCCGCCGCCGCCGGAACGCCGCTGGCGCGCCACGACTTCATCCTCGAAGGCGGCGCGGTCGACCATGACGGGTCGGGGACGGCGCTGACCACCCGCCAGTGCCTGCTCAATCCCAACCGCAACCGGGGCTGGACAGAAGCCGCCGCCGAGGCGGCGCTGGCCGCGTCGCTGGGCGTGCGCAAGACCCTGTGGCTGGGCGACGGCCTGCTGAACGACCACACCGACGGCCACGTGGACAACCTCGCCCGCTTCATCGGTCCGGGCCGGGTGGTCGCGCCGGTGGCCTGGGGCCGCGGCGACCCCAACGCCGAGGTCTACGACGAGACGGCGCGCAGCCTCGCGGCCATGACCGACGCCGAGGGCCGGCCGTTGCAGGTGATGCGCATCCCCTCGCCGGGCTGGGTCGAGAGCCACGAGGGCGGCGCTGCGCCGGCCTCGCACATGAATTTCCTCATCGCCAACCGTGCGGTGATCATGCCGCTCTACGAGGCGCGCCCGGGCGAGCTGGCGCTGCAGGCGCTGGAGGCTCTGTTCCCCGACCGGGCGGTGATCGGCCTGCCCTCGATCGCCCTGCTCACCGGCGGCGGCTCGTTCCATTGCATCACCCAGCAGGAGCCTGCCTGATGGTCCGCATGCTCCGCGTCGCCGCGATCCAGGCGTCCTATGGCGAGGACCTGGACGCCAATATCAGCAAGACCGCCGACCTGATCCGCGAGGCGGCGGACAAGGGCGCGCAAGTCGTCCTGCCGCCGGAGCTGTTCCAGGG
>Ga0070668_100000608_pt1 | contig 23978 bp, 21 predicted proteins | sample KBSS43metaG_FD_64661 | JGI IMG/M metagenome (GOLD analysis project Ga0070668, IMG submission 64661) | Switchgrass rhizosphere microbial communities from Kellogg Biological Station, Michigan, USA - KBS S4-3 metaG | ecosystem: Host-associated > Plants > Roots > Rhizosphere > Soil ...
TCGATCTCGACCGGCAGGTCGAGGTATTCGAAGATGCGGGCGAACAGGGCCAGCGACGCGGTCAGCGAGACGCCGACGTTGAGCAAGCCGAGCAGCGGCCGGAACAGGCCGGTCTGCAGCGCGGTGAACGCGACCAGGGTGCCGATGCTCATCGTGCCGGCCGTGATGGGCAGGCCGGCGGCCAGGTAGATGGCGGCCGGCACCGCGGCGAACAGGATGCTCATCGAGGCCATCCGCCAGCGGCCGGCCAGTTCGGAGCGCAGTTCCAGGTCGATCAGCCGGCGCGACGACGCGGTGAACCGGCCGACCAGCGCCGGGCCGGTGCCCATCGTCTTGCTGAGCTGCACCCCGCCGATCGACAGCCCCTCCTCGATGATCACGTTGAGGTCGGCGAGCTCGCGCTGGCGCCGCGCGGTGATGTCGCGGCGCATCCGGGCGACCCGCCGGGTCAGCCAGATCGCCGGGGGCAGCACGACCAGCGAGACCAGGGTGAGCCGCCAGGAGAGAGCCGCCATCGCGACCACGGTGGCGACGACGGTGGTGAGGTTCGCGGCGATCGAGGTGGCGGTGGAGGTCACCACCGACTCCATGCCGCCGATATCGTTGGTGATGCGCGACTGCACCTCGCCCGTGCGGGTGCGGGTGAAAAAGCCGATGGACTGGCGTTGCAGATGCGCGAAGACGTCGGTGCGCAGCCGGTGCATCACCTGCTGGCCGACGGCCGTGGAGATCCAGGTCTGCACGACGCCGAGGACGGCGGTCACCGCGGCCACGACGATCATGCCGAGCACCAGGGTGACGAGCAGCCGCAGGTCGGCCTGCGGCAACGCGACGTCGATGACCTCGCGCAGCAGGAACGGCGCGGCCATGCCGACGATCGACGAGGCGACAATGATGAGCACCACGACGGCCAGCTTCTTGCGGTGGCCGTGGAAGAGGGTGCCGATGCGGCGCAGCGAGACGTCTTTTGCCTGCGCTTTCTCGGCGGGGGTCAGGGATTTGGGTCGTCGGTTGTCCAAGAGCAAACCTTTCGGTACGGGGTTTACTGAGGTTACCTCAACATGAGGTAACAACGATAGTCGCTGCTACGGTATTCCGGTGGAGGACGAGAACCTTGCCGAGGCATTCTGGGCCGTGGCCCGGCGGCTCCGGCACCACACCCGCGTCGCCCTCGAACCGTGGGAGCTGTCCCCGTCGCTCGCCCGCGCACTGGGCGTACTGACCCGGCACGGCGACCTGCGCGCCGGCACCCTGGCCGAACACCTGCGGATCGCGCCGCGCACGGCCACCGAGGTGGTCGACGATCTGCAGCGGCTCGGGCTGGCCGAACGCCGTCCCGACCCGGCGGATCGGCGGGCCGTGCTGGTGGCGTTGACCGCCGAGGGGGCGCGGGTCGGGCGCGACATCCAGGCCGCGCGGCTGGCCGAGGGGGAACGGTTCTTCGGAGGGCTGGACGCGGCGGATCGGGCGGAACTCGCCCGGATCCTGGGGAGGCTGCGTTAGCCGGCGGCGTCGCCGATCCGTGCCCTTCGACCCCCGTTGATCTTTCCGGGCCGCCGCGTGCCAAGATCCCGTGGCGCGCGGCCGGGAGACGTGGCCGGCGCCCATAGATCGGGGACTCTCACATGTTCGGAAACCGCCTACATCGATGCCTGAGCGGCGCGGCGGCCATCACGCTCGCCGTCACCGCCGCGGTCGTCGGCTTCTCCTCGCCGGCCCTGGCCGAGCCGCACGCGGACGCCAAGAATTGCCACTACGGCAACGGGGCAGGCATCGTGCCCGCCGGCCACATCGGCTCGCCGTACTCGGATCAGCTCGTCCAGGACACCCGTCCGGCGCTGGAGGAGTCGAGGACGAACGGATCGGCGCGCGGGCTGGCCTATCTGCGCACCGGCGACTACTTCAGCATCGACCGCACCAACGAGAAGGTGCCGCTGCCGCACGGCACCGACCACGCGCAGTTCACCACGGCCGAACTGGCCCTGCCCGGCCGGCTGGGTCCCGACTTCACCTGGAACTACTGCGAGGAGATCGAGGACAACACCGGCCGGGTGATGGACCGCGCCGAGCACGACGGGCTCTACTACACCGAGTGGATCGACGGCGCGCACCGCGGCGTGCGCCTGTGCATCACCCGGCCCGGCCGGAACTCGGACCGGGCGGTCTGCGTCGGCGACAGCGGCGGAAAAGGCTGGTACGTCGATGACGACGACGACACCAATGACTTCTTTCCGATGCCGATCCCCCGTGGCCCCGGGACAGCGGACGAGCCGGAGCCGCAGTCCTCAAGCCCGAGTTCACTGGTCACCTTCCAGGCCAACACCGGCTTCCTGTGGACCCGGGACGCCGCCGGCACGACCCGCGACACGGGGTACGGCATGATGCGCGGCACCAGCCCGGCCACCGCCAACGGCCAGGCCGCGTTCCAGGCCAACACCGGCTTCCTGTGGACCCGGTCGAAGGGCGGCGCCGCGCACGACACCCAGCTCGGCATGATGGCCGGGACCAGCCCGTCGCTGTCCGGCGGCCAGATCGCGTTCCAGGCCAACACCAGCAACCTGTGGACCCGCAACATGAACACCGGCAAGTCGACCGACCTGGGCCTCGGCATGATGGCCGGCACCAGCCCATCCATCGCCGGGGACACCGGCAGCTGGCGGATCGCGTTTCAGGCCAACACCGGAAACCTCTTCTATCGCGACTCCGGCGGCGCCACCGTCGACACCGGCTTCGGCATGATGCGCGGCACCAGCCCGGCCATCACGAAACTGTCGAACGGCAGCTACGTGATCGCCTTCCAGGCGAACACCTCCAACCTCTGGACCCTGGCCGGCGGCAAGGGCACCGACCTGGGGCTGGGCATGATGACCGACACCAGCCCGGCCATCTCGGCCGCCGGCACGGCGTGGACCATCGCGTTCCAGGCCAACACCGGGTTCCTCTTCACCCGCGCCAGTGGCGGTGCCACGATCGACACCCGCTACGGGATGATGGCCCACACCAGCCCCGCGATCCGCGGATCCCGGGTGGCCTTCCAGGCCAACACCGGCTTCCTCTTCACCCGCGACGGCACGGCGGCCGCCGTGGACACCAGGTACGGCATGATGGCGGGCACCAACCCGGCGGCTTGAGCCGCACCGGCTGCCGCCCGTCACGGGCGGTAGCCGGACCGTCGGCGGCGGCGAGGCGACCTACTGAGCGGTCTGTAGTTGCTCGCCCAATGGGGTGCGTTGATAGAGGACGCGGCGGCCGGCTCGGGCGGCGGTGATCAGGCCGGCGTCACGCAGCGTGGTCAGGTGGTGCGAGGCGGTGGCCGCGGCCAAGCCGATGGCCGCTGCCACCTCGCCGGTGCTGTGCGGGGCGGCCAGCAGGCTCAGGACGGCGGCGCGGGTGGGGCCGAGGAGGGCGGCCAACGCGTCGGCCGGGGCGGTGGAGGCTGACCACAGGGAGCCGAAGCCGCGTGGGGCGTACCAGAGGGCGCGGCCGCCGGTGCGCATCGCGAAGACCTCGGTGCCGGCGAAGGCGGTGGGGAGCAGGGCCAGGTCGTGGCCGTCCAGGGTCCACTCCCCCGACTTGTCCGGGTAGCGCAGCAGCAGCGCGGAGCCATCCCAGTCGAGCTTGGGGTGCAGGGAGGTGACCAGCTGGCGCGGGCCTCGCTCGGCGCCGGCCCGGGCGCGGGCGGCGATCTCGGCGTCGGCCAGGGCCCGCAGCCGGGGCCAGAGCGGGGCGATGGCGGTGGCGAAGTACTGCCGGATCTCGGCGGCCAGCACGGTCAGGCCGGCGCGCGGGTCGGCGGCGAACCGGGCGACCTGCGGCGGGGCGGGACGCCCGAGCCAGCCGGCCAGCATCTGCTCGGCGGCCACGGCCGGTGGGGTGGCCGTGATCGTGCGCAACTCGTCGGCCAGCGAAGGGCGGGCCACCGTGGGCACGGGGGTGAGGAAGTCCGGTGCGTATCCGAATGGGCCGTCGACGGCGGCCCGGAACGTCGGCAGCCGGTCCAGGGCGGACCTGGCGCGCCACGCGGCGGACGGCCAGGCGGCGGCCGAGCGGCGGGCGAAGACGCTGGCCACCACCTCGGCCATCGGCGAGTGCGCGAACCGCACGCCGGCCAGGTCGGCCGCCCCGAATTCGAACCGGATCACCCGACCATTCGAGCACGGCCGCACGGCTGTCGCCCACCCGGTCCTGCCGTGCGGCATGCCGCCGCCCGGCGGCAGGGGATGTCAGGTCAGCGCGCCGTGCGGCGGCGGGCCGGCGGCCGGGGAGGTCAGCGCGGCGTGCGGCGGCGGGTCGATGCCGTCACCGCGGCGGCTGCGGCCGCTGCGCAGGCCACCGCGGCCAGCAGGGGCGCCGGCACGGGGAGGTCGGTGCTCAGGGTCAGGACGGCCAGCCCGAGGAACGCCGTCAGGCAGACCGCGAACGCGACGGCGGACACGTGTGCCAGTACGCCGCGGGGCGGGTGACCGCCGAGCGGGATGCGCAGCGACTCCGCGTAGCCGTCGGTGACCCGCAGCAGCGAGTCGGCGTCGACGATGTGGCGCTCGGCCGCGGTCAGGCGGCGCAGCTCCTGCTGGGCACGGTCGTTGCCGGCGTCGAGGCGCAGTGCGCGGCCGTAGGCCTCGCGGGCGCTCAGCGGGCGGCCCGCCGCGAACAGGGCGGCGCCGTGCGCGACGTGCAGGTCGGCGTCGTAGCCGGCGATCTCGGTGGCGGCGCCGAGGAAGTGCGCCGCCTCGGCGGCGCGGCCGGCGGCCAGCAGGGCGCGGCCGCGGCGTTCGGCGAGCCGGGGGTGGCCGGGCTCCTCGGCGCAGGCCGTGGTCGCCGCCGCCAGCGCCAGGTCGTGCCGGCCCAGCGCGGTGTAGGCGGCGCTCACCCAGTACAGCGGCTCGATGCCGCCCGGTTCCAGGCGCAGCGCCGTGCGGGCGGCGTCCAGCGCCTGCCGCGGCCGGCCCAGGACGAAGCGGGCCCGGGCCAGCAGCAGCCAGGCGCCCGCGTTGTCCGGTTCCTCGTCGACCACCGGCCCCAGCAACGTGGCGGCCTGGCCGGCGCGGCCGTTGCGCAGCAGGTCGCCGGCCTGGTCGAGGAGAACGTCGGTACGCACACCGACCGGATCGGCGGCGCGCCCGGCGACCTGCGGGACTCGCCGGGTGCGGCCCGGTTGTCACTCGTTGCGCGCGGTTGGCGTGAGCGCCTCCAGGATCGTCTGGGCGGTGCGCACGTACGCCTCGTTGTCCACCGTCTCGTCCCACGCGGTCTGCAGGACCAGGCCCTGGTAGACGGCGATCAGGATGCGGGCCAGCGCGTCCGGGTCGAGACCGGGGTCGAGAGCGCCGGCGGCCTGCAGGTGGCGGATCGCGGCGGCGGTGTCGGCGCGGGGGTCGTCGACGTTGCGGCGGGCCAGGTCGTGCAGGCGCGGGGAGCGCAGCGACTCGGCCCAGACCTGCACGCCCAGGCGGAGGGTCTCGGCCGCCGCCGGGTCGCCCACCGAGCGCAGGTAGGCCAGGTACGCCGCGACCTGCTCGCCGGGGCTGCCGCCGAGGAGGGCGCGCCGCTGGTCGTGCCACTCGGTGACGATGGCCGCGATCATGTCGTCCTTGCCGGCGAAGTACCGGTAGACCAGGCCGGCGCTGATCCCGGACTCCCGGACGATGTCCTGCATGGACGTCCGGTGGAAGCCGTCGCGGGCGAAGCACCGGGCCGCGGCGTCCAGGATCTGCCGCCGGCGGGCCGCCAGGTGGGCGTCGCTGACCTTGGGCATCAGGCGACCTCGGCCTGGCACACGCGATAGAACGTGGCGGCCGGTTCGAGCCGGCCGAGCGGCGCCAGGTAGCGCCGGGCGGCCTCGGCGGTGGACAGGTCGAGCGTGCGCCGCAGCCCCCGCTCGGCGAGATAGCCGGGCAGCGCCGCGGGGTCGAAGCCGAAGGTCCAGGGTTCGCCCTGACGCCGTACGGAGGCCGCCCACGCGCCGGTGTCGATCTCGCCGGTCAGCACGGCGCGGTCGAGGTAGGTGAAGATGATCCGGCTGCCGGTCGCGGTGCGGTGGGCGAGCCCGCGCAGCGTCGCGTCGACCGCCGCGGCGGTCAGATAGTTGGTCACGCCCTCCCAGATCACCACGGTCGGCTGCCGGGCCGCGAACCCGGCGCGGGCCAGCGCCGCGCCCAGGTCGTCGCGCAGCAGGTCGACCGGGACGAAACGGACGTGCTGCCGGCGGTCCGGGCGGACGGCGGCCCGGATGAGCCGCTGCTTGGCGGCCTGGGTGGCCGGGTGGTCGACCTCGAAGACCCGGACGTCCGCCGTCGCGGGCAGCCGGTAGGCCCGGCTGTCGTAGCCGGCGCCGAGCACCACCAGTTGCCGGGCCGGGCCGGCCGACGGCGCGGCCGCGAGGGCGGCACCGACCAGGTCGTCGATGAGGCGGGTGCGGGCCACCGCGGACGCCCGCGGGCCGGGCCAGCGGTGGTCGATGTATCGCTCCAGGCGGGTGCCGGCCGGGCGCCAGCGGGCCAGCCGGGCGGCGAGGCGGTAGCCCGTCGGCAGGAACCGCACCGCCAGCGGGTCGGCGAAGATGCGGTCGCGGGGGCGTGCCGTTTCCAGCGCCCGGAACAGCGCGACCTGCACGGCAGTGCGGCTCGACCGGTCCATCCGCCAAGAATAATGAACGAGCGTCCATTTTTCTAGCGGCCGGGGAAGCGTACCTCCCCGTACGGGATGGATTTGACCATCAGCGTGACCGCACCGGCGGCCAGGACCACCGCCGAACCGAATCCCCACCAGCGCCCGGCGACGCCGACCGCGGCCAGGATCGCCGCCTGCACGGCCGCGACGAGGCAGAGCACCGCGGTGATCTGGTACACCCGGCGGCCGAAACGCCGGACCCGCGGGGGCCGATCCGGTTCGATGCCGGGCGGCCCGGCGACCTCACGCTCAGTCGTCACCTTTACTCCCCCAGGTCCGAAAACCTTCGGAGGCTACTGCAACCGATCTTGTGAGGTCCATCGCCGCCGCTCAACTTCCCGGCGCCGCGGCCGATGGCTGACCCGTGAGGCAAGCGCATCTGTGGCGCTGGTGGGTCGCGGCCGGGGTCCTGGCGACCGCCGGTTACTACGCCATCCCGGCAGACACCCTGGCGTCGAGCGTCGCCTACGTTGTCATCGGGCTGGTCTGCGGCCTGACGATCATCGCCGGGGTCCGCCTCCACCGGCCGGTCCGGCCGGCCATGTGGTACTGGTTCGCGGGCGGCCAGGTCATGTCCGTGCTCGGCGACGCGGTCTACAGCTACTACACGTACGGGCTGCACGAGGAGCCGTACCCGTCGGTTGCCGACATCTTCTACCTCGCCGCCTACCCGATGCTGATCGCCGGCCTGCTACTGCTGGTGCGCAGCCGGCGCCGGACCGGCGCGGCGCAGCTGGTCGACGCCGCCATCGTGGCCACCGGCATCGGCCTGGTGTTCTGGGTCTTCGTGCTGCACCCGATCGCCGCGGACTCCTCGGCCTCGACGCTGGAACGCATCATCAGCACCGCCTACCCCGCGGTGGACGCGCTGCTGCTGGCGATGCTCGCCCGGCTCTTCACCGCCGCCGGCGGCCGGACGTCGAGCACCCGGCTGCTCGGGCTCGCCGCGCTGCTTCTGCTCGCCGGCGACGTCGGCTTCTCGCTGCTGACGTTGTACTCGGCGGCCGACGCCCGCGCGGTCGACGCGGTCTTCCTCGCGTCCTACGTGTGCTGGGCGGCCGCGGCGACGCACCCGAGCATGGCCGGCCGCAACGACGACCCGGCGGCGTCCGGGCACACCACGGTGGGCCGCGGGCGGCTCGCCGTCTTCGCCGCCTGTTCGCTGCTGGCGCCGCTGATGCTGTTCCTACCCCGGGTCGGCGCGGACCCGGTCGACCGGCTCGCCGTCGGGATCGGCGCCATCGCGCTGTTCCTGCTGGTCCTGGCCCGGATGGGCGGTTTCATGAGCAAGGTGCAGCGGCAGTCGGCGGAGTTGCGCCGGCTGGCGATGCACGACGACCTCACCGGCCTCGCCAACCGCCGGCGCCTCGACCAGGCGCTGCGCGAGACGCCCGCCGGCGGGTGCCCGCAGGTCGCGCTGCTCGGCCTCAACGGCTTGAAGAACATCAACGACGAACTCGGCCGCCCGGCCGGCGACCGGGTCCTCGGCGCCCTCGCCGAGCGGCTGGTGCGCGCCGCACCGGCCGGGGCGCTGGTCGCCCGGCTGGACGGCGACGAGTTCGCGGTGCTGCTCGCCGACGCCGACAGCGGCGCGGCGCGCGCGATGGCGGCCGAGCTGCTCGGGGCGCTGCGGGCACCCGTCCGGGCCGGCGGCCACGAGCTGCTGGTCAGCGTCGGCATCGGCCTGGCCGGCGGGGCCGGCACGGAGCCGGTGGAGCTGCTGCGGCAGGCCGAGGCCGCGATGCACGCGGCCAAGCAGACCGGCGAACCCTACCGGCGCTGGACCCCGATGCTCGACGATCGGGCCGGCGAGCACGCCCGGCTCGGCGCGGAGCTGCGGGCCGCGCTCGACGCCGGCCAGTTCCGGCTGGTCTACCAGCCGATCGTGGCGGCGCCGTCCGCGCGGGTGGTCGCGGTCGAGGCGCTGGTCCGGTGGGACCACCCGGAGCGGGGGGTGGTGAGCCCGGCGCAGTTCGTGCCGACCGCCGAGCAGAACGGGCTGATCGTCGAGCTCGGCGAGTGGATCCTGCGGACCGCGTGCCGCCGGCTGGCGCACTGGCGGGCCGCGATGGGCGGCGACGCGCCGGACAAGGTGAGCGTGAACGTGTCGGCCCGCCAGCTGGCCCGGCCCGGCTTCGCCGCGACGGTCGCGGCGGCGCTGGCCGACAGCGGGCTGCCGGCCGCCTGCCTGGCCGTGGAGGTCACCGAGACGGCGGTCTTCGAGGGCGGGCAGGCGGTCGCCGCGCTGCACGAACTGCGCGCGCTCGGGGTGCAGATCGCGCTGGACGACTTCGGCACCGGGCACTCGTCGCTCGGGCTGCTGCAGACCGTGCCGGTGGACATCCTCAAGGTGGACAAGTCGTTCGTCGACCGGATCACCGAGGCCGGCCGGCACGCGGTGATCGCCGAGGCGCTCATCCAGGTCAGCGCGGGATTGGGGCTGGCCGCGGTGGCCGAGGGCGTGGAGACCGCGGAGCAGGCGGAGGCGCTGCACCGGCTCGGCTACCGGCTGCTGCAGGGCTACCACTTCGGCCGGCCGGCGGCCGAGCCGGATTTCGTCCCGGCGCGCGCCACCGCCGCCGCGTGACTTTGCGCACCGGCTGAACCGTAGCCCGCGCGGATCCGTTCCCCCTGGCGTGCCGCAGATCGACCTCGACAGCCCGCCAGCCGAGTCAAAGATCGACAACGAAGGCCCGCCGGCCCGCTTCCGCGCCCGCATCCGGAGCCTGGCCGGCCGGCCCGCCGTGGCGCGGGGACTGACCGTGCTGGCCGGTGTGATCGTCTTCGCCGCGCTGGTCTTCCCGAACGTGCTGGACCGGCTCACCCCGATCGGCTTCCTGCGGATCCCGGCCGAGGGTGCGGTGCTGGTCGCGCTGATGCTGCTGCTGCCGCCGCGGCCCCGGCGGGTGACGGGCATCGCGCTGGGGGTCTTGCTCGGCTGGCTGGTCATCGAGAAGTGCCTGGACATGGGCTTCTTCGAGGAGCTGAACCGGCCGTTCGACCCGGTGCTCGACTGGGTGCTGTTCGACGACGCGTTCAGCTTCGTGGTCGACTCGTTCGGGCGGCCCGCGGCGATCGGCGCGGTGGCCGCGATCGTGCTGCTGGTCGCCTCGGTGATGGCGGTGACCGTGTGGGCGCTGCTTCGGGTCGGCGCGGTGATCGGGCGGCAGCGGCGGCGCTCGGCGTTCGTGGCGGGTGGCATGGCGGCGGCGTGGGGGCTGACGTTCGTCCTCGGCCTGTCGATCACCGGCGCGGTGCCGGTGGCGGCGCGCAGCACGGCGACCTACGCCTGGGACCGCGCGCGCCAGGCCCGCGAGGGGCTGCACGACGAGGCGGCCTTCGCCGAGGAGGTACGCGTCGACGCGTACCGGAACACGCCCGGCGACCAGATGCTGACCGCCCTGCGGGGCAAGGACGTGGTCATCTCGTTCGTGGAGAGCTACGGGCGCAGCGCGGTGGAACATCCGGCGCTCGCGCCGCTGGTCGACCCGGTGCTCACCGAGGGGACGGCGACGCTGCGCAAGGCGGGGTTCGCGGCCCGCAGCGGCTGGCTCACCTCGCCCACCTTCGGCGGCGGCAGCTGGCTGGCGCACGCCACCTTCGACTCCGGGTTGTGGATCAACAACGAGAACCGGTACCGCAACCTGGTCTCCACCGACCGGCTCACCCTGACCGGCGCCTTCAAGCGCGCCCAGTGGCGCACGGTGCGGGTCATGCCGGGCGGGACGCGCTCCTGGCCGGAGGGCGGCTTCTACGGGTACGACGCGGTGTGGGACTCGCGGAACCTCGGTTACAACGGCCCGAAGTTCAGCTGGGCGCCGGTGCCGGACCAGTTCACGTTGCAGCGGTTCAACGCGCTGGAATACAAGAAGGCCGGCCGGGGCCCGCTGCTCGCCGAGATGCCGCTGGTGTCCAGCCACACCCCGTGGGCGCCGATCCCGCAGTACCTGCCGGACTGGACCGGGCTGGGCGACGGCTCGGTCTATGCCCCGATGGTGGCCGAGGGCAAGAAGCCGAAGGAGCTGTGGGCCGAACCGAAGAATGTCCGGCCCGAGTACGGCAAGTCGATCGTCTACACCCTCACCTCGCTGATCGAGTGGGTGAAGCGCTACGGCGACGACAAGCTGGTGCTGGTCTTCCTCGGCGACCACCAGCCGTCGCCGATCGCGGCCGGCGCGAACGCCAGCCACGACGTGCCGATCACCGTGGTCGCCAAGGACCCGGCCGTGCTGGACCGGATCGCCGGCTGGGGCTGGGCGGACGGCCTGAAGCCCGGGCCGGCCACCCCGGTGTGGCCGATGAACACGTTCCGCGACCGGTTCTTCGCCGCCTTCGGCCCGCAGACCCCCGCCTCGTAGCCGCGGGCCGCCTTCGCGGAGCGGTGAGCGGCACCCGGCCTATCGAGCCGTGGCGACCGGGTGGAACTCGTCGAGCGACCCGCTGAGCCGCTCGGCGTGCACGGTGAGCAGCGGGCGGCCGAGCATGCCGAGTGCCCGCATCCGGTCGGCCATCGGGTGCGCCGCGCCGAGACGTACCGAGACGCCGCCGCGACCCAGCCGGACCCCGTTCAGGTTCATCGGGACGCGGCCGCGCAGCAGCCGGTGCGCCTGCACGCCGTACGCCAGATAAGACCAGGACGGCACCGACGCCCGCACCGGGACCGGCAGGCGCCGGCGGCCGTGCCGGATGCTCGCCCGCATCACCTCGGCGTCGCCGTCGCGCACCACCACGCTGGTCTCGCCGGGCCCGAACCGCAGGTCGGCGTCCATCAGCCACTTCGGAAGCCCCCAGAAGTCCTGCCCCGCCTCGCGGGTGAACGCACCGGTGACCGGCAGGTCGAGCAGGTGCAGGCCGGGTTTCCGCCCCGGGCCGGAGACGAGCAGGCCGACGCCCACCTCGTCGTACGTCCCGAGCACCCACTCGCCGTAGTGCACGCACAGGAGCAGGCTGAACGCCCGGCCGCGGACCTCCAGCGGCGTCAGCGGCGTCTCAGCGAGCAGCCGGCGCGCCTCGGCGGCCGGGGCCCGGAAGACGGCCGTGGTGATCCGCGCGTCGGGGATGGTCACCGGGAGCGTGACCGTGCGGCCCTGGATCGACCAGGTGCCCGCCGCCGTCCGCTGCGCCACGAGCCGACCCTATCCGCTGGCCTTACGCCGCACCATGGTCCAGCATCGATGACATGACTACGGTCGGTGTGCTGCGGGAGACCGCCGGACGCGAGCGCAGAGTGGCGCTCACCCCCGACGCGGCCGGCAGGCTGCTCAAACAGGACGTCCGGGTGCTGGTCGAGGCCGGCGCGGGGCGTCAGGCCTGGTTCGACGACGCCGGGTACGCCGATGCCGGCGCGGAACTGGTCACCCGCGAGCAGGTGTACGCCGGAAGCGACGTGCTCCTGTGCCTTCACCCGCCCGAGGACGTGGCCGCACTCGGGCCGGGCCGCCTGTTGATCGGGCTGCTCGGCCCGCTGACCGATCCGGACCTGGCCCAGCGGCTGGCCACCGCCGGGGTGACCGCCGTGAGCCTCGACCTGCTGCCGCGGACCCTGAGCCGGGCCCAGTCGATGGACGCGCTCACCTCGCAGGCCAACGTCGCCGGGTACAAGGCCGCGCTGCTCGCCGCGGAGGCGTACGGCGGGTTCTTCCCGATGCTGATGACCGCGGCCGGCACCACCCGGCCGGCGCAGGTGCTGGTGCTCGGGGCGGGGGTGGCCGGGTTGCAGGCGATCGCCACCTGCCGGCGGCTGGGCGCCCTGGTCACCGGCTACGACGTGCGGCCCGCGGCGCGGGCGGACATCGCCTCGACCGGTGCCGCGGTCCTTGACGTGACCGGGCCCGCCGCGGACGGCGCCGACGGCTACGCGGGCCGGCTCACCGAGGACGAGTCGGATCACCAGGTGCGCGCGCTGGAACCGGCGATCGCCCGCTTCGACGTGGTGATCACGACCGCGCAGGTGCCGGGTGGCCGGCCGCCGCTGCTCCTGTCCGCCGCCGCGCTCGCCGCGATGCGGCCCGGCTCGGTGGTCGTCGACCTGGCCGCCGGGCCGGACGGCGGCAACGTGGCCGGGTCGCTGCCGGACACCCGCGCGGTCACCGAGGGCGGCGTGACCGTGATCGGGTCGGCGAACCTCGCCGCCACCGTGCCGGGTGCGGCCTCCACCGCGTACGCCCGCAATGTGCTCGCCCTGCTCGCCCACCTGATGCCCGGCGGGGTCGTGACGCTCGACCTGGAGGACGAGATCCAGGCCGGGGTGCTGGTCTGCCACGGCGGGCGGCTGCTCCATCCGAAGGTACGCGCCCTGGCCGACAAGGAGATCCGCCGATGACCCCGCTGCTGCTGGCCGACCTGACGGTCTTCACGCTGAGCCTGCTGGTCGGCTTCGAGGTGATCAGCAAGGTGCCGGCGACGCTGCACACGCCGCTGATGTCCGGCGCGAACGCGATCCACGGCGTGGTGCTGGTCGGGGTGATGCTGCTGGCCGCGTCGGTGAGCACGGCCGCCGGCTACGCGCTGCTCGCGGTGGCGGCGTTCTTCGCCGCGATGAACGTGGCCGGCGGGTACGTGGTCACCGACCGGATGCTGGCGATGTTCCGGAGCAGGAGCCGCTCGTGAGCACCTTCGACACCGTCGTCCACCTGGTCTACCTGGCCTGCGCCACCTGCTTCGTGGTGGGGCTGCACCTGATGAACGCGCCGGCCACCGCGCGCCGCGGCAACCGGGTGTCGGCCGCCGGCATGGCCGCCGCCATCCTCACCACGGCGGTCGTGCTGGTCCACGGCGGTCACATCACGGCGTCCGCGTGGTGGGCGCTCGCGCTCGGCGGCGCCGGCGGCACGATCGCCGGCCTGGTCGCCGCCCGGGTGGTGCGGATGACCGCGATGCCGCAGCTGGTCAGCCTGTTCAACGCGGTCGGCGGCGGCGCGGCGGCGCTGATCGCCCTCGGCCACCGGACGGACACCACGACCGCCGAGGTGACCGCCGTGCTCGACGTGGTGATCGGCGGCGTGACCTTCAGCGGTTCGCTGATCGCCTCGGGCAAGCTGGCCGGCCGGGTGCCCGGCCGGCCGCTGGTCGTGCCGGGCGGCCGGCTGATCTCGGCGGGGCTCGCCCTGGTCACCGCGGCCCTGGGGGTGCTGGTGATCGGCTTCGACGGCGGCGTGGCCGGGCTGGCCGGGATCGCGGTAGCCGCGCTGGCCGCGGGCGTGCTGCTCACCCTGCCGATCGGCGGCGCCGACATGCCGGTGGTGATCTCGCTGCTCAACGCGTTCACCGGCACGGCCGTGGCGATGGCCGGCTTCGTGCTGGAGAGCACCCCGTTGATCATCGCGGGGGCGCTGGTCGGCGCTGCCGGCGCGATCCTCACCAAGCTCATGGCCGACGCCATGAACCGGCCGATCGGCGCGATCATCGCGGGCGGCTACGGTACCGGGGACGCGATCGCGGTCACCGCGGGCAGCACCGCCGGGGTCCGCGAGATCACGCTGGACGACGCGGCGATCCAGCTGGCGTACGCCGGGAAGGTGGTCATCGTGCCCGGCTACGGGCTCGCCGCCGCGCAGGCCCAGCACGAGGCGGTCGCGCTGGCCGAGGCGCTGACCGCGCGCGGCGTGCAGGTCAGCTATGCCATCCATCCGGTCGCCGGGCGGATGCCGGGCCACATGAACGTGCTGCTCGCCGAGGCGAACGCGCCGTACGAGCAGCTGCTCGACCTGGAGGAGAGCAACCCGGGCTTCGGCCGCACCGACGTCGCGCTGGTGGTCGGCGCCAACGACGTGACCAACCCGGCGGCGCGGCGCCCCGGCAACCCGGTCTCCGGCATGCCGATCCTCGACGTCGACAAGGCCCGCAGCGTCATCGTGATCAAGCGGTCGCTCGGCCACGGCTACGCCGGCATCGACAACGAGCTCTACAGCGACCCGAAGACCGCGATGCTCTTCGCCGACGCGAAGGCGGGGCTCGGCGGGTTGCTGGCGGGCCTGCACGCGTACGCCCCGTAACCGCCGTCGACCGTCACGGCAGGAACTGCTCCTCGAACCTGGTGACCTTCCCGTTCTTCACGGTCAGCCAGAACGGCAGCGCTGTGATGTGCGGCGGGGTGACGGTCACTTCTTTGCTCTGCTTCTTGAGCGCCGCCGGGAGGGCGGCGAATCCGATCTTCTTGGTGTCCGTGCCGCCCAGCGTGGACAGCACGAGGCACTGCGCGCCCGCGGCGACCGGCAGGGTGCGCAGTTTGGTGTTGTTGTTGATGATCAGGTAGTCGTTGTCCGGGCCGTCGGGGCCGTCCGGATGCTGTTTCTTCCACTCCGCCTTGGCCGCGTCGCCGGTCAGGAACTCGATCAGGTCGAACGTGACGGTGCTCCCGGCGGTGTCCAGGGCGGTGAGGTAGACCGCGCTGCGACCGTCGGGCAGCACCGGCGCGGGTGTGGCCGGCGGCTTGCCGGTGGGCGCCGTGGCGTCGGGGGCGGCCGAGGCCGGGCCCATCCCGGTGGCCGCGCTCGGTGTGGTCGCCGCGTTTCCGGTCTTCGCCGACCCGCCGCACCCGGCGGCCGCGGCCACTGCGAGTGCGAGCGCGGCCGTGCCGGCGGCGGCACGGACCGGCAGGTTCGGGTGTTTCATGTCTGCTCCACAGATGTGTTCAGGGTGCCGGAAGGTGGCCGCATTTCGAAGGATGGCCGCCCCAGTATGGCCAGCCGCGCAAAGCCGCGGACCGGCGGCGCACCGGGCCGCCCCGCGAGCCTTGGCGCCCGGCGGCGAAGGGCGCCGCGCCTCTGGACCGGCCGCCCCCACCGGGGTCATGCTGCGGTGAGGCGTCGCGGGCGCCCGGCCCGCGCCGAGATGGTCACGGAGGTAGTGATGATCGCGCGCATCGGCGACCGGATCGTGGTCAAGGGCGTGCACGTCGGGGACGCCACCCGGATCGGGGTGGTCACCGCCCTGCGCCACCCCGACGGCACGCCCCCCTATCAGGTGCGGTGGCTCGACGACGGCCACGAGGGCCTGATCTTCCCGGGCCCCGAGGCGCACGTGCAGCCCGCCACCGAGGACGAGTGACGCGGGCCGGCGCCACCGGCATGTCCTAAAGCACGGCCGCCCCGGGCCGATGAGAACGGCAGAACCCACCTTCATCGGACCAGCCGGGGCGGCCGCGCCGTGCGGCCAAGCCGAAGGACGGAGAGCCGTGGCGCAGGCGCTGGTCTGGATGGTGCTCGGCGGCGTACTGGCCGGGGTGGCCTATCTCGCCGGCTCCCGCCGGCAGGCGAGCCGGGCACTGCGCGCCGTCGCCGCCGACCTGGCGGCGCTGACCGCCGAGACGGCGGCCGGGCCGGCCGACGCCGGGTCGGTCCGCGCGCGGCTCGCCGGCGTGGCCACGCTGCTCGGCGAACGCGAGGCCGAGCTCGCGCGGCTGCGCGCCGACCAGGAGACCCAGCTGCGCAACGCCGAGCGGGACCAGCGCAACATCAGCGACCGGCTGCGCCGCCGGGCCAAGGAAGCGATCGACGATACCGGCGCGGTGATCAGGGACCGGCTGGGCTCGGTGGTCGAGCAGGTGGGCGCGGCGCGCGAGGCGGCCACGGCCACCCACGAACGGGTGGCGGCCACCAACGCGGCGGCGGGGGCGATGGTACGCCGGGCGCGCAGCGCCGATGACGCGGCGAAGGCCCTCAACGCCAGCCTGCACCGGGTCGCCGGGATCGCCAGCGTGATCTCCGAGATCGCCTCGCAGACCCGGATGCTGGCCCTGAACGCGACCATCGAGGCGGCCCGCGCGGGCGACGCCGGCAAGGGTTTCGCGGTCGTCGCCGACGAGGTGAAGAACCTCGCGAACACGACCGCGTCCTCGACCGAGCAGATCGCCGCGACCATCGCGACGCTGGAGTCGGACGTCGCCCAGATGGGTCAGACGCTCGCCGCGATGGTCCAGGACATCGGCGAGATCGAGTCGGCGATGGGGCTGCTCGACGGGATCGCCGACGACCAGCAGGAGATCGTGCAGCGGCTGGACCGCACGGTCGACGCGACGATGGCGCGGATCCAGGACCTGTCCGAGGTCGCCGAGCGGCTGGAGCGCCGGCGGGCCGAGCGGCTGGCCGCCTCCGGCCGGGTCGTCCTGCGGGTCGGCGGCCGCGCCGAGCCGGTACCGGGCACGCTGATCGACCTGAGCACGAGCGGCCTCGGCTGCCGGGTGACGACGGGCGCGGCGGTCGCGGTGGGCGCGACCGTCCGCGCCGAGTTGGACCTGAACGGCGCCTGCACGGTGGTGGGCGAGGTGGTGCGGCGCCGGGACCGGGCCGACGGCACCGCGCTCGGGATCCAGTTCACCGAGGTGGACCCGGAGTCCCGCCGGCGGATCGCGGACTACGTCAGCGCCGCGCTCGACGCGTCCTGACGCCACCCAGGCTCCGACGCGGGCTCAGGCGCCGAGGCAGACGAAACCGGTGCCGGCCGAGACGGCGGCCAGCGCCGCCGGCGCCGGCCGGCCGGCCGTGATCCCCCGGTGGAAACGCACCATGACGTCGCGGGCGGCGTCGTCGGCGACCCGGCTGACGCTGGCCACCACGGTCGCGGTGCCGGACGCGAGCAGCGCGGACGCCATGCCGAAGGATTCGTCGCCCGGGCGGCACTCGGTCAGCCCCAGCTCGCAACTGGACAGCACGACGGTGGCCGGCGGCCGGCCGAGGCGCTGCAGGTCGTAGCCGAGGACCGGGCCGCCGGCCAGGTCGAGCGTGGAGAAGAGCGCGTTCTCGGCCTCGTGCCGGCCGTGCGCGGCCACGTGCGCGAGGGTGGCGCCGTCCAGGGCCGCGAGGGTGGCCGCGGGGGTGGCGGCCGGGCCGGTGAGCGTGATCGCCGCCGGATGCAGGGCGGCGATATCGTTGATCTCGTCGAGGCCGCGCAGGTTGCCCGGCCCGGCGACCAGGGCCACCGGGCCGGCCGGCCGCTCCCGCAGGCGGGCGCGGGCGGCGAGCCAGGCGGTGGCCGACGGTGCGACCGTGACCGGCCGCCCGGCGCAGGCCGGCAGCAGCGCCCACGGCGCCGTCATCAGCAGGCCGGTCGGCACCAGGACGAGGTCCCGGTCGCCGATCAGCGGGGCGAGCGGGTCCAGCACGGCGGCCTGCAGGACGGCGGCGTCCCGGCGGGTGGCGGCGGCCACCGCGGCGGCGAGCCGTTCCGGCATGTGCCGGCCGGCCCCGGTGTCCAGGTCGGCGCGCAACCGCAGCACGGCCTCCTCGGCGGCACGCCCGGCGCCGAGCGGCACCACCCGCCCCGCGTCCCCGGTCACCACCAGCGCGTGCAGCTGTTCACCGACCGCCAGGTACGCCACCAGCGCCGCCCCGCCGAGCCCGGACCGCACCGCCGCCAGCGTGGCCGGGCCGGCGGCTCCGTCGGCCCGCCGGCCCGGCACCGACCAGGCGTGTTCCCGGATCCGCCGCTCGAGTGTCTCGGCCCGGCCGCGCAGCGCCGCGACCGGGCGCCCGTCCACCTCGGCGGCGCGCAGGGCGTACCGGGTCTGCCGAAGGTCTTCGAGGGCCGACGCGACGGCCGGGTCGTCCGGCGGGCGCACCGCCGGCAGCAGCAGCGCCTGCCCGCGGACCCGTTCCGACCAGCGGTGCACGGCCGGCACCGAACCGGTGGCCAGCGCGGCGGCGAGCCCGGCGCGGGCCAGGTCGCGGCCGTGCGCCGAGGCGCCGGTCTGCAGGTCGAGGCAGCCGAACCGGGCCCGGTACCGGTGCAGGATCGCCATCCCGGCGCTGAGCTGCCGCGCGGCGGTCCGGCGCCCGGCGGCCTGGTCGATCTCGGCGCGGGTGAGGCAGCGCAGCAGCCGGGTGTCGAGCCGGTCGAGCCTTCCGGGCGGCCCGTAGCGCGCGGCCAGCCGCTCGGCGGCCCGCGGCGACGTGGGCGCCAGGGCGCGGGCCGCGACCAGCGCGGCGACCCGGGCGTCCTCGGCCAGCCCGAGCCGCCACAGCTGCCCGGCGAGCCGCCGGCCCCGGGCCGCCACGTCGACGGACGTGCGGGCGCCGGCCTGGGCGGCGCGTAGTGCCAGCAGCGCCGCGAGGGCCGCCCGGCGGTGGTTCTTGCGGTGCTGGAACAGGGCGCGGGCCTGGCCGGCCCACTCCGCGGCGGCGGCCGGGCGGCCGGCCAGCAGCGCGGCCTCGGCGCGGACCTGGAGCGCGGCCGCGCAGGTGTGCTCCTGGCCCTGGGCGCGGGCCTGGCCGACGGCGACGGCCAGCTCGCGGTCGGCCTCGCGGAACAGGCCGGCCGCCAGCAGCGCGCGGGCGCGTTCGATGGCCAGGCCGGCCAGCCGGCCGGTGGCGATCTCCTGGTAGGCCGGCCGGGCCGCGGCGAAGACGCCGAGCGCGGCCGGCAGGTCGCCGGCGACCACGTCGAGACAGCCGCGGTTGACCTGGACCAGCAGGGCGATCAGCGGCAGGTCGAGCCGCCGGGCGATCCGCAGGCCCCGGGTGAGGTCGTCGCGGGCGGCGCCGACCCGGCCGGCCTCCAGGTGCAGCAGGCTGCGGTTGTTCAGCGCCTTGACCAGATCGAGCGCCTGGTCGCGCTCGGTCAGGCCGGCGATCGCCCGGTCGAACTCGGGCAGGGCCAGGTCGTTGCGGCCGTTGCGGCGCAGCAGCAGGGCCCGCTGGGCGAACAGCACCGCGCGCCCGTCGGCCGGCAGCAGCGGCTCGGCCTGGTCGAGCAGCCGGAAGCCCAGGTCGACCCGGCCGCGCTCGGACTCCGACCAGGCGAGGCTGACGAGCACCCGGCCGCGGGCCGGCGGCGGGGCGTCGGCGGCGAGCCGCAGGGCCGCCCGGAGCCGGCGCACCGCCAGCGCGGGCCGGCCGTCCACGCTGGCCGCCAGGCCGGTGGCATAGAGCCGCTCGGCCCGCGGCGGAAGCGAGCCGGCCGGTGCGGTCAGAGCAGCAACGATGGCGTCACCACCCGGGCTGCCTCGGCGTCCGGCCCGTGCACGAGAAGCTGGGCGAGGCCGTGCGGGACCTCGTCGAAGACGAACCGGCCGGCCTCGTCGGCGGTCACCGTGCGGGCCGGGTCGGGTTCCGGGAAGCGCAGTTCGACCCGCAGCGGACCGCCCGGCGCCAGCCAGCCGTCGATCCGGACCAGGTTGTCGTCCCGCTCGACCACGGTGATCATCACGGTGCGGCTGTCCGCGCCGAACGTGATGGTGCGGGTGCGTTCGCTGGCCCGGGCGCCGGAACCGGTGAACTGTTCCGCGGTCAGCCGGGCCACCTCGATCTCCAGGTCGTCCAGCGCCAGGGCGAACAGCACCCGCTCGTCGAGATCGGCCGGCGGCGGGTCGAACCGGCCGATCCGCTCCAGGATCTCCCGATCCAGGTCGTCGAGCGGATCGTCCGGCCGCCCCATGATCTCCCGGTCCAGGTCGTCGAGCGGGTCGTCCGGCGGCCGGGCGGTCATGGGGACGCCCAGGCCGGGTCGGCCAGCAGCATCTCGCGGAGCTTGGCCAGGCAGCGGCCCCGGGTCGGGCCGATGCTGCCGTGCGGCATGCCGAACGCCTCGGCGATCACCGCGTAGTCGGGGCGGTCCACCTGGGCGACGATCCGCAGCAGGTGGCGGCACCGCTCGGAGAGCCGGGCGAAGTGCCGCCACAGCACGGTGTCACGCTCGTCGGTGAGCAGGCTCTCGTCGGGTGCCGGGCCCGGGTCGACCGCGGCGTCCAGCACCGCCGAGCCGTCCGCCAGGTCGCGCCGGGCCCGCTGCTGGCGGTGCCACGCCTCGCGCCGGGTGGTGGTGATCAGCCAGGCGGTGACCGCCCGCGGCGTACGGATCTCGTGCAGCCGCCGCAGCAGTTCCAGCCACGCGGTCTGCACCACGTCGGCGGCGTCCTCGGCGGTCAGGCCCTGCCCCCGGGCGACCCGCCACAGCACCGGGTCGAGCGCCCGGATCAGCTCGCGCAGCGAGTTCCGGTCGCCCGAACGGGCACGCTCGAGGAGCGTGCCCAGGTCGGCGTCAGTCGACATAGGAACGGGCCCGTTCGCCCGCGAAGGTGGCGGCGGCGAACGACGTGCCCTTCCATCTCGCCCACCGGTTTTCCGGCAGGATGCTCAACACGTCCTCGCCCGGCCGGAACTCGTCCACCCACGGGCCGCGAGCGCTGAACTTGGCGGGATGATCCCGATCGGTGCCGGCGCCGACGGCCGTCACGACCTCCCAGGCGGCCGGGAAGGTCTGGTCGTAGTTCCCGGTGTTCCCGGCCGAGGCGACCAGCCGGACACCGTCCGCGGCCACCGCCTCCACCGCGTCCTTCAGCGCGGCGAGGGTGGGCTCGTCGCCGGTGTCGCCGGGACGCCGGCCGAAGGCCATGCACACCACGTCGACCGGGCGCTCGGCGCTGCGGTATTTCTCGCGGAGCCAGGTCAGGGCCTCGATCACGTCGGACTCCTCGATGCGGCCGTCGTGGCCCATGACCCGTACCGAGAGCACCCGGGCGGTGGGCGCGGCCATCCGGATCAGGCCGGCGATGAAGGTGGCGTGCCCGGCGTGCTGGTCGTTGCCGGTGGCCCGGGTCGACGGCGGGTCCCACGGTTCCGGCAGGCTCGGGTCCGCGGCGTCCAGCAGGAACGGGTCGTCGGCCGGGGTTTCCGGCAGCCATTCGTGCGCGCGCACGCCCGTGTCGAGCAACGCGATGACCGGCCGTCGCGTCCCGGCCGGCTGCGGCTCCCACGGCGGCCGGTCGGGGGCGACCGCCGGGTCCGTCTCGGCCGCGCCGAAGGCGGCGTGCGGGATGTCCCGCCCGGCGAGGTCCATCGTGCCGTTCTGCAGGAGCGGAACGCACTGCACGTCGCCGGCCGCCCCGGCCTCGACGATCCGGTCGCGTACGGTCGCGGCGTCCCCGCCGGGCACGGTCGCCACCAGCCGGTTCCCGACAGTGCGCGGGGTATCGAGCGGGCGGCCGTGGCCCCGTACCGCGAGAATCTCGTTGATCTGGTCGAGCTTGACGTCGCCGCCGAAGGTGAGGGTGTACGTGCTGTACTCGATAGGCATCTGAGCCTCCACGTCTGGGCCGGAACTCGGGCACCCCTGAAGGGCCCGCGAGTCGTGCGCAGATACCCATCGTGACCCACCCGCCCCGCGCCGCACCGTCAGCCGAACGTCCAGGAAGGACCCCCTGATCGTGAGCCCATTGCACGGCATCCGGGTGGTCGAGCTGGCGAGTCTGGCGCCCGCCCCGTTCGGCTGCATGATGCTCGCCGACCTCGGCGCCGACGTGGTGCTGGTCGACCGGCCCGGCGGCAACGCGACACCGGATCCGTTGCGGCGCGGCCGCCGCGCGGTCTCCCTCGACCTCAAGACCGGCGCCGGGGTGGCCGCGCTGCTGCGCCTGGCCGAGCGGGCCGACGTGCTGGTCGAGGGATTCCGGCCGGGGGTCGCCGAGCGGCTCGGGTTCGGCCCGGCGGACCTGCACAAGATCAACCCCCGGCTGGTGTACGCCCGGATGACCGGCTGGGGTCAGGACGGCCCGCTCGCCGCGCGGGCCGGGCACGACATCGACTACATCGCGACCGCGGGCGCGCTGGCCCCGCTGGGCCGCCCCGGCGAGCCGCCGCTCGCCCCGCTCAACCTGATCGGCGACTTCGCGGGCGGCGGGATGCTGCTCGCCGTCGGGGTGCTGGCCGCGCTGCTGGAGCGGGAGCGGTCGGGCCGGGGCCAGGTGGTGGACGCCGCGATGGTGGACGGGTCGGCGCTGCTCACCACGTTTCTGCACGGCATGCTCGGCGCCGGGCGATGGCCGTTCCCGCGCGGCGGGAACCTGCTGGACGGCGGGGCGCCGTTCTACGACACGTATCGCACCTCGGACGGCGAGTTCATGGCCGTCGGCGCGCTGGAGCGGGCGTTCTACCGGGAGCTGCTCGCCGGGCTCGGGCTGGCCGGCGAGGAGCTGCCCGACCAGTACGACCCGGCCGGCTGGCCGGTGCTGCGGGCCCGGTTCGCCGCCCGGTTCGCCGAGCGCACCCGGGCCGAGTGGACCGAGGTCTTCGCCGGGGTGGACGCCTGCGTCGCCCCGGTGCTGGCCCCGGCCGAGGCGCCGGAGCATCCGCACAACCGGGCCCGGCGGGCCTTCGTCGAGGTGGACGGGCTGATCCAGCCGGCGCCGGCGCCCCGCTTCGGGCGTACCCCGGCGGCCCACCCCGAGCCCTGCCGCCCGGCCTCCGTCGAGGAGATCCTCGCCGGCTGGTGACGGCGGCAACCGGACCGCTCCCGAATTTCTCCCCCGAACAACCTCTCGGTGGCCTGGCCCACGGCCGACAGGGCAAATGTCCGACCACCGTGGAGAGGGAAATGCGGAAACTGCAGAATATCGGCGTCGCCAAGCGGCTCGCGCTCATCGTCGCCATCGGAACCGTCATGCTCGCCGCCCTGACGGCGATCACCCTGAGCAGCCAGAGCAGGCTCGCCGAGCAGAGTCACGCGATCAGCCGGATGCAGGCCGGCCTGGCCGCCCTCAACCACCTCAACACGCGGCAGAGCGAGCTGAAGGTGGACGCGTATCGCGCCGCCCTCGGCCACGACGTCAGCCAGGACGTGCGGGACGACGTGCGGTCGGCCACCGAGGCGGCCGACGCCGTGGTGGCGGCCGGGATGCCGGCCGAGGTGACCGCCGCGTTCGTCAAGGTGCGGCCCGATTTCGTGGAGTTCGGCGACTTCATCACCGAGTTCGTCACCGACGCCGTCGCCGACCCGGCGTCGGTGTCCGGCCGGGTCGACGAGATCGCCGAGCGCAACAACGTCACCGACGACCACCTGGACGCGCTGACCGAACGGGTCACCGCGGACGCCGCCCGGGAGCGGGCGGAGATGGACGACACCGTCTCCTCGACCCGGACCACCGCGATCGTCGTCGCGCTGGCCGGCCTGGTGCTGCTCATCGCGCTGGCCGTCCCGCTCGCCCGGTCGATCCTGGTCCCGGTGCGCACGCTCGGCACGGTCATCGAGGCACTCGCCGACGGCGACCTGACCCGGCGCAGCGGCATCACCAGCCGCGATGAGCTGGGCGTGATGGCGGCCGGCCTGGACCGCTCGCTGGACCGGTTCCGCGCCTCGTTCGGCACCATCGCCGCCGACGCGGACAAGCTCGCCGCCGCGTCCGCCGAGCTGTCCACGGTCTCCGGCAACATCGCCCGGGCGACCGGCGACACCAACGCGCGGACCGCCTCGGCGGCCGACGAGGCCGAGGAGATCTCCCGCAACGTGCAGTCGGTGGCGGCCGGTTCGGAGGAGATGGGCCTGTCGATCCGGGAGATCTCGCGTAACACCAGTGAGGCGGCGCAGATCGCGGCGGTCGC
>Ga0070668_100000609_pt1 | contig 23968 bp, 23 predicted proteins | sample KBSS43metaG_FD_64661 | JGI IMG/M metagenome (GOLD analysis project Ga0070668, IMG submission 64661) | Switchgrass rhizosphere microbial communities from Kellogg Biological Station, Michigan, USA - KBS S4-3 metaG | ecosystem: Host-associated > Plants > Roots > Rhizosphere > Soil ...
TCAAACCGATCACACGGTAATTTTTCTTCAGCAGTAATTCAGACAGATAAGCACCGTCCTGCCCGGTGATCCCGGTGATTAAAGCAACTTGGCTTGCCATCAATGAAATCTAAATGTAAAATTTATAAAGAAATCCTAAACCCAATATAAAAGATCTTGTAGATGATCCATGTAAAAATAAGGCCCTTGACAAGAGCACCCATGGTAGTCAGCAAATCGGTTTCAACACTTATAGAGTAGAAAAAAAGAAATGGTAACCACAATATGATAGTAGGTTGCTTTTCCGAAAACTTTACGATGGAAGCCATCATAAAGTTGAAAAAAAGCCCATAAAAGAACAAGTAAACGATTCCACCTGCCACATCAAAATTTGCATAGCCCTCGCCTAACGGACCCAGGTTCATGCTATACCCTGTTAAATTGAATCCCCAAAAACGCCTTAAATTAGCCTTCCCGCCCACATCAGGCTTATCGGGCCAGATAAACCTGGGAACAATAGTAGCAGCAACCGATTGGGCAATTGTTTCTCCATAAGAAAAACTGTACCTGGTTGGAACCCGTTTCATCGTAACCGCTACAAGCCAGCCCTGATTCATCCTGACAGATGTGAAAAACAGGTTGTCCGGATCCAGCAGTAAGTTTACATCCGATATTTTACTGCCAATGAGTCGTCCAAAATAAACAGGGTCCGCTCCTTCACCTTCAAGCCAGTTTCTTTTTCGATAATCCATTTTTATGGATTGCAATAATATGATGAGGAAGATTCCCAGGCAGGCAAATCCCAATTTCAAACCGAAACTCAGTTTTTTTCCTAACACAATTAAAGTAAGGCTACACGCAAGTAAATAAATAAATTCCCCAAACATGCCTTCGACAATTGTTTGGCCAATCATCAGCACGAATACTCCTGGAACTATTAAATTTTTATGCTTATATGGAGAATAAATCACATAAAAAACACCGACATAAGTCAGGTGAGCCATAAAGAAAAAAACCTGCTTTAAGCTATCAGGAGCTAAAAAATCCAAAAGACCTGATGCAAGGCCAATTGCAATTAAATATAGTCCCAGGTTTGGCTTATCAAACAGGTAATCGCGAACTTTTTGCATGTATATGCCAGGCCTTTCATTAAAACGCAGATTTTTCAATGGCAGGCGAATGCCGATGGCCATAGCCAATACTGCCGGAAGAGCAAAGGTGAAATATTCATCCGAACTGATAGGCATATATTTCAACCACAACCGGGCCATATGATTTTCCCTCGTATATACATGATAAAAGACGACCGGCATGACCAGGCATGTAAAAATAGCCGCCTGTACTGCGAAGTCAAGAATTACAACCCTTTTGCCGAGGTCATAGATAAGCTCCAGGAACGCATAGACAAATATGGAAATACTAACGGATTCCAATATGGTTAAATCGGAATATAACCAAAGCAGGAAAAAAACAAAGAAACAGAAAAGGGTAAAATATTTTTTCATTGCCTGGGCGGCGTTTTCAGAAATGATCGTGCAGATTCAAAAGCAACTGCGAAGTTCAGATTTTTACGAAAATCATCCTTTGCCTTTTTTGATAGTTCATGCCAGTTTGGCTTTATTTGCTTGATAATCAAGGAAAGATCCGGAATAGACAAATCAGTTGAGAAAGCCCAGGGATATTTCTGCAAAACCTCTGTATAGTGATGATCCCTGAAATATAGAATGGGCAAACCAGCCGCTGCATACTCATATATTTTATTGGAAGCCATCACAGCGGTAGAATACAGCGTATTGACAGGCTTGTTTATAGCCAGACCGAGATGATGTTTCCTTGTAATTTCCTGTAAGCCCTCGTATGGCACGGCATCCAAAATGTAAGATCGATTGCAAATTCCCAGTTCCTTAATTCTGTCTTTCAGTTTTCTTATATAAACTTCCTGACCAGGACCAACCATTGTCAATAAAATTGTTGGATCAGATTTTACAAAATCAAGCAATTCTTCCAAACCATGCTCGTCACTTATGCGACCCTGATAAAGTAGTTTCAAATCGTCATTGAGCGATAAATTTGGTGTCTGATCAGGCTTCATTCTGTGCATTGAAGGGTAATTCGGCACTACGATCCACTTACCCTTTAACATGTCTGTTGGGTAAAAATTTAGTCGGGCCTCCGCAGGTAATGTAAAAAGGTCTATCCGGCTGAAATATCTTTGTTCAGATCTCACAGCAAAATATCCAACCGAATATTTTCGCATTGAAGTCAGTTCGGCAACGTCATGACTATGATACCACAACTTAATAGTATATCCGAGAAAAGGCCGGATCAGCCGAAAAGCAAATAGACTGATCGGGTCGTTGCACATTATCCAGGTCGATTTTCTCCGTTTCAGCGACCGGTACAAGGTTCGGGTAAACCTAAGAAATGATCTGATTTTCCATCCAGTCGACGCCTTCTCAGACTCGTCTATTTTCATTGCTTTACCAGAACTGAACATCTGAACTGCAGTTGGATACTTCCAACTGGACGTATAAAGATTTCTTGTGACAATTTGAATATTTGCAAACTCCCTGGCCAACTCATCTATCGCATTGAGCAATGGAGGATAAAATTCCGGGTGCGTATATATGGCCACGGTTATGCACTCGTCATTAGCCATTTACCTGCATTTTTTGAAGAGTATTATAAACAGTTGAAGCACGGTCTTTATAAGAATAAAAGGAATTTAAAGATCGTAACCTGGATGCGGTTCGAAATTCTTCAGCCTTTTGCGGGCTGCAACCCATTAAATATTCAACATGTTGCAAAAGTTGTTGGGTATCCCTGTAAAGAAATATCTCACTATCCTCTTTAAAAAATAATGTGTGTTCTTCGCTGTAGGGAGCCAGTTGGATACCTCCGGCCCCGGCGATTTCAAATGTCCGCATATTATGCGAGCCAATATTGTGTTGCCTGAAAATATTCAGTTGCACACGGTATGACCTCATCTTTTTCCAGAAGGAGAATCCATATACCGCATCGTAAACGGATACATTAGCGTGCTTTCTGAGTATTGTTTTATTCCAGCCATGTCCATATACATCAACGGCATATCCCTGATCGGCCACTACCTGGACCGTTAGCTCTCTTCTCTTGTCAGGATTACCCAAAAAACATACTCTATGCAATTCTGGTTCCCGGGAAATTACCTGAAAATCATCCTCGGAAAGGTCATAACCAAATGGAAGAAAAACAACAGGTAAATGAAATTCCTGTTCAATCTTCTTTTGAAGTTGCTGGTTATAGCAAAAATGCAGGTTATATAGCCCTACGCTGTCTCGAACATTTTTATTTCCGCCCCCGGAACTGGCAATTACAAAGGGATGGTCCGGATTATAATTTATTAACTTGTTTTTTTTTCTTAGTATTTGAAGTGTGGAAGGATAAATTTCCATTCCTTTAAAAACCCATATCCAATCCGGCTTTAAGTTATCAGTCTGCTCAATCAACCCCCGGTTGACTTCTGGATAACCGGTGATAATCTTTGTTTTAAATAAAATTTTCCTGATAATATTTTTGGAATGCTTATCGAATACTATATCAGGTGCCTGATATAAATGGATATCCGCTCCAAGTTCCGTTAAATATTTTTTATAAATTCGCTCAATAGCCCAGGGCTTATCGCTGCCAACAATTAGGATTTTCATTTCAGTTTTTACCCCCGGCTAACTGTCTTTTTATATTGTCCGACACGACGTTAATTGAAAAATTACGGACGATTTCCGCGGAAGATGCTCCCGCTTTCATTTGAAAGCTTTCATTTTCCAGTACTTCCTTAATATATCCTGCTAATGATTCAATATCTCCCTCCGGGAACACAAAGCCGTTCTGACCCTGTTTGACCAGATCCACACTACAACCAGTAGTATCTGATATAATCAATGGTTTACTAAAATTCATTGCCTCATTTACGGCCAATCCCCAGGTTTCCCCAATTCCTGAACACATGACAAATACATCTGCCACGGAATAATAAAATGGAATTTCTGACTGATTTACAAATCCGGTCAGATACACGAGCTTTAAATGATTTTCTGAAATGAATCTTTCCATTTTTTTTCTCATTTCTCCCTCACCAACCATCACTAATGCATAGCGGTCACAGTTTAATAATTGAAAGGCCTTTAAGAGATCGAGGGGATTTTTCTTCTGAATATATTTTCCGGAATACAGTATGATCTTCTTTTCGGCCGGAATTCCAAGTCTTGTTCTGACATCTTTTCCATTTGCCTGTAACTCTCTCGCCCTTAATGAAAAATAATCGTTATCCACTGCATAAGGAGTGAAGGTCAATCTTTCCGAAGAAACGCCGTAATATTCGAAAAACTTCCGGTTTTCTGTCCCTATATATAAGCACCTGTTAATAAAAAACCGAAACAGCATATTTTTCAGGAAAAATCTTTTTAGATTCATTTTGATTCCTGTCTTTTTCTGTTCCTGGTTTAGTGGGCTTTCGGCCCTGAGCCAAACCTTGCATCCAAATATTTTGGAAAACAAAATCACCATGATATCAGAACTATAGCTCCAGCCGTTCACAATGACAATTGCTCGTCTATGCCTCCATATCGCCTTTACCACACCAGGATTAAAAACATCGAAAAAACCATTATTAAGCGGTCTTCTCTTCACATAATTTTTAATAAATTTAAATTTGTAGCCAGACAGCAAATCCGTATCCCACTTTACCGGCACTCCGAAACCCTTGTCCGGATCCCCTATGATGCTGGAATCCGAATAATAAAAAACAGACAATTCAGTCTCTTTTCCAAGTTGCCTGAACAGTGGAGCAAAATATTGTATCGGATGACTTAAAAACCAGGTTATTTTGCTCACTGCGATTAGTCTCTATTTCTTAAAAATGCCTTTTTTTTCAGTAGGAATCAAAAGCATCGTTCCCCATACGCCATCAGTATCACTATAATTTTTTCCTTTTTGTAAAACCCATTTTTGATTATTTATTCTAAATGCATCATACTGATATTCGTTCAAAAGCCTTCCAATCGCATTATCCTCATCCGGTGTATGCGACTCCATTAATATAATCGGCCTTTTTGTCCGCAGACACTGATCGCAACCCTTTAATGCGAACACGCCTGCACCTTCGATATCCATTTTTATAAGATCCGGATATTTCCCGAGCCCGTTAATTCCAAAATATTCATCAACACTCGTAGCTTTCACTTTGGTCATTGTACCGGTTTCGGAATTTTCCGACCAGCTGCCCAACATAGATGACTGATGATGATTACGTGCAATATAAAATTCAACCTCCCCTGGCTTATCCGAGCAGGCGGCTTCTACAATCTCGACGTTTCTGATTCCGTTACGATTTATATTCTTTTTTAACACGTCCAGAATCGATACCGAAGGTTCAAACGCGTATACTTTCGATCCGGGAGAAAGCTTCTTTGAAAAATACAAAGAATAAAAACCCATATTCGCGCCAATGTCCGCAACAATCGTGTCCTGCTTGTCAAATTCAAACAAGCTAATGGCATTATCCAACACTTCCAAAGAATCTGTTTCCCAGAATCCCATGAGCGTTTTGAAATTAATATCACTCCTGTAATATGATTTAAGTCCTTTTAATTTGCCAAACCAAATTGTATAAAACTTGCCTTCACGGTATATCGTTTTTAAAATCCTTCTGTATACAGGCGAACTAAATTTCATTGATATATTTCTTTGTCAACAACCCATCAATAAAATGCCCAATTCTTGTCAATTGCTCGCTATATGCATTGTTTCTCGCGTATGCTTTCCTTTTGTTAACAAGCATGACATTATTCCATTCGTTCAGATTCCTGATCGTATCATAAAATAAGGCAGGAAGTAATCTATTGTCTTCCCGGCTTTCATTCATCCTGATCAAATCAGGATACTCCCTGTAAGTTGTGATATTGTTAGAAATGATCACCTTCCCGGTACTCAGATACTCCATCACTTTATGATAGTTGGTCCCTTTACTTTGATCAAGCTTCATATCATAGCAAATTAACAAGGCATCCATCTTGTTAAGAGCAGCGGCCAGTTCATGCGTTTTCAACACCCCATGAAATCTTACATTGCTGAAATCCGACAATCTTTCAATAAACTCCTTAGTCTCACTTTCTTCGGATGCTCCAATATTTGAATCTGCAATAATATGCACACCAAAAAAATGAAAAATACATTCCGGATTGCCGTAAACTATTTGCAGCAATATTTTCCTGTCAAGATCAGGACGGAGGAAATTTCCGGATAGTCCCACATTTATTTGCCGGCCAGAAGCATTCTGATGATTCGGCTGATCCAAAAATTCTTCCGACAGCCCATGATTAATAAACGCGGATGGTATTTGCCAGTTCTTGTATTTATCAATAATTTCACGGGTAACAGAAAACAGAACATGGGCACCTGCTGCCGCCGCGAGCGCATTTTTATCCGGCGGTTCATCTACAGGGTGGAAAACTTTAAAAATACTCCCATCAAAATATGCCAGTGGAAATAAATTGCCGATATCAAATGACCAGATAATATCTATAGGTTTTCGAATCGCCTGAACGATCTGCCTTATTTGCTTTTTTATGAGCAGGTGGAAAAGCCTCCTTGAGTGGAACTTTATGCGATACGGAAAATACAATTGTTGATCGATAATATAAAGACCTTGTTGATGCTCATCGGGTCTGATTTGAATGCGGCTTCCACTAATGCTCCACCGTTTGTTATCCGGCGGATTTAAATAATATACCTCGTTGCCGCGTTTGGCCAGCTCGATCGCATAGTGATGTTTTGCGAGCAACATCCTGCCCCAGGCCTGGGGTGTGAGGATAAGAATGACTTTATTTGAAAGAGCGGATGGAATCTGCAACGTATTTTATCATTTCTTCTGTTAACTCCGGATACATTGGCAGAGAGAGAATCTGGTCCTGAAGTTTTGTGGCAACCGGGAAATCGGCATTCGTATAGCCAAGGTATTGATAGGCCGGCAGGTTTGGCAAAGCTGTAGGATAATGAACAGAGGTTTCGATTCCCCGTTCAGATAAATGATCTGCCAGCTCTTTCCTTTGATTACAAAGAATCACATATAGGTGCCAGGTATGCCTGGTATTGGGCCTTTGTTTGGGAAGAATTATTCCCGGAATTCCGCTCAGCCACTTACTATACAAAGCCGCATTTTGAATTCTTCTTTCCGTCCAGGATGCCAGATGAGGAAGTTTCGCACTCAGGATAGAAGCCTGCAGGCCATCCAACCGGCTGTTAATTCCTTCAATCTGATGCTGGTGTTTCTTTAAGGCCCCGTGTTGAGCATACATTCTGCACTTTTCTGCCAGTACCCCGTCATTTGTTATGATACAACCAGCATCACCGTAAGCTCCAAGGTTTTTACCAGGATAAAAGCTGAATGATCCAGCATGTCCGAACGTGCCTGCTTTTCTGCCATTAAATTCCGAAAAATGTGCCTGCGCACAATCCTCTATTAAAAACAAAGAATGTTTATCACAAATCTCTTTAATGAATTCGATATTGCACATTTGACCCTGAAGGTGTACTGCAATTACCGCCTTTGTCTTTGTCGATATTTTCTCTTCAAGCAGCTTCTCGTTAATACTATAATACTCTACGTCCACATCAACAAACACAGGCCTGGCACCTGTCTGGCTGATGGTCTCTGAGGTGGAGATCCAGCTATTTGCCACAGTTATTACTTCGTCCCCGGGTCCAATACCCAACATTTTCATTAAAATATAAAGAGAATCTGTGCCGTTGGCACAACTTACTACATGGTCAATACCGTACTTGGCAGCAAAATCCCTTTCAAACTGCTTTACAAATGACCCGCCAATAAAAGCCGTATTTTCAATCGTTTTACTGATGGCGCTGTCTATCTCAGCCTTTATGGATTGATACTGAGTCTTGAGATCTACGAAGGGTATATTCATTGAGTTTCGGTTATTCCGATAGTCCTTATAGCTTCTTTAGAACAATGATACATGTCATAAAATGACTTGCGGTCAATTTTCAGGGGCACAGCATCAAAGTTGCCAATGATGGAAGACTTCTTCTCACTTGCCAACTTCAAAAACATGCCCTGATATTTTTCAAAAACAAGCGGCTGCCTGGTATTCACCGCTGCATAAAAGTCAGGATGAAAGGGTAGTATAACAAAATGAACTCTTACTCCCCTTAGATTCAGAAAGTCTATCAGACCATTTAACAAAATTACCTTAGCTGAATCCGGCAATAATATTCCCGTTTTCAGGCCCGTAAGCCTCGCATCAGACGCCACTTTAACTGTATCAGGATGAGTATATGAATACGGATAGCATATCGTTCCATCAGAAAATCGTCCGTAATTCAAAGGACGTTCAAGCCCTACGTCACTATAGGTCTTTGATGACCTTGCCAAAATAAAATCGACAGATCGCTTGAAATAGGAAAAGGAAATCAGGGAAGACAATTTATGAAGTTCGTTCGATTCCTCATGACCGGTTTCAATATTTCGCCGTTTAATGTACCTGTCTATAAAATAATCATGGTAATTACTCAGATTTTGCCACTCGGTAGTTCCACCGGTGCCGACTAAATCCGGATCCAGATTAATGAAAACCTCTGAGGGTAATTGATGTAAACTGTCAAGCAATCCCACTACGCCGACCAGGTCGTGAATATTTGCATGTGACACACTACAATTGAGCACCTTTTTGCCAGGGAAAAAGTCTTTTCCTATTTCCATGACGCGGCTGGACCCCAGGATAATAATATCAGGGGTTTTAGTCAGTCTGCAAATTCTTTCTTCCTGCAATAACCGCTCATTATAATTCGAAATATTGTCAACGTTATGCCCGCGGGAAAGTATAGTGGCAATTCCAGATATATATTGCTTCGATGAGAAAATATTTGCCGGATCAACCAGATAATTCGTCAGGCTCACCAATAGGGCAACCGGCAAAACAATCACTAAGAGTTTAAGTATAAAGACGCGTATCAAAATTGAAAGTAAATAAACTCGGTGCGGTTAAACACGCCAAAATAGATAAAAACCAGGACCATTCCGTAGTAGAACGACCAGCGTGCATAGGCAGGCTTTAAAATGAGCCAATCTTCAAATTTTTTCTTTTCCTGCAAATAATGAATCAGGGTCATGACCAGAATAAAAAAAACAGCAGTCAGAAACTCCCCTCCGGGCTGATCAAGATACAACAGAGATAACCGGGCATAGTCTTTATTGCTGAATACCAGACGGAGTTGTTGCGGTATATCACTCAATAAATTACGAACTATATAAAATGCCTGCGAAATATCCCTTGCACGGAAGAAAACCCATGCAAAAACCACCAGCGCAAAAACAACTATCCTTTTAAATATGATTGCAAACCTGTCCGATGCCTGTTCCAAATTAGGAAACCGGTGATATACTTTGTTTTCGGCCACCAGATACAAACCATGTAACAAACCCCATATCGCGAAGGTCCAATTAGCCCCGTGCCAAATACCGCTTAGTAAAAAAACTACCATTATATTAAAATACCAGCGCCATTTTTTCACCCTGTTCCCTCCTAAGGGAATGTATACATAGTCTCTGAACCAGGTGGATAGTGAAATATGCCATCTGCGCCAAAATCCACCAATACTGGTGGCCATGTAGGGTCTGTTGAAATTCGTCATTAAATCATATCCCATACACCTGGCCGAACCAATTGCTATATCGGAATAGCCCGAAAAATCGCAGAAGATCTGAAACGCAAAGAATATAGTCGCAGTTAACAATGGCAATCCTTTATAGTCAAACGGATTTCCATAAACCTGATTCACAAAAAGCGCCAGACGGTCTGCAATAACGACTTTTTTGAACAGGCCCCACGCAATTAGAATTAAGCCCCTTCGAAAATTTTCGTAATCAAATTTCTTCACTTCATGGAACTGGTGAATCATGTTTTGCGGCCGTTCGATGGGACCAGCTACCAGTTGCGGGTAAAACATCACGTATAAAGCATAAATTCCAAAATGCTTTTCTGGTTTTTGATGGCCACGATACACTTCAATCGTATAGCTCATCGCCTGAAAGGTGTGAAACGAAAGTCCAATAGGCAAAATGATGTTTAAGATGGGAATCTGTCCGGTTGATTTGAAGGATGCGAGAACAAAATTTATGTTCTCTGCCAAAAAGTTGTAATACTTGAACACGACCAGGATACCCACATTAGCAAAAATGCTTAGCAGTAATAACTGTTTTTTCTTTCTCCTCTTATGCTCTTTGTCAATCCAGATACCGGCAAAATAATCGATCACGATTGTGAAGAACAATATGAATATATATGCCGGAATAAAAAACATATAGAATACGCAACTCGCGATCAACAACAATAACCAGCGAAAACGATGAGGGAGTAAAAAGAAAAAAACCGTTACGAGCGGAAAAAAGAGGGCAAATTCGACAGAGTTGAAGAGCATGAGATTACCGGCTTATGAGCCTGGCCGGATTTCCAGCGTAATTACCGGGTTCTATGATGTCTTTTGTAACAACTGAACCTGCTCCGATAACAACATGATCACAGATTGTAACAGGAAGAAGTGTTGCATTGGAACCAATAGAAACATAATTTCCGATTCTTGTGGCATGCCATTTAGTTTTATCACCTCCTGCCGGACCTCCATCCTGGAACAGATCATTGATAAACATCACACCGTGCCCTATAAAACAATGGCTGCCTATACTTACCAGTTCACAAATAAAACTATGAGACTGAATCTTGGTCCTTTCTCCAATTACTGCGCCCTTCTGAATTTCCGTAAAGGGTCCAATAAAACAATCGTCCCCAATGCTACATCCGTACAGATTTACCGGTTCGATAACTTTCACATTTGTACCAAACTGTACATCTGTTATTCCGGCCTTAGAAAGTAGCGGTCTGTTCAATTTCCCGTTTTGGCACTTTTATAAATCTTTTCAATTATCTCCACTGTTTTCAATCCCTCCATTCCACTGGTCGCAATCGATGCACGGCCATCTAAGACATTTACCAGATTTTCATACACTTTATCATGATTGGACATGGAGCCAACGTACTGGCCATAATTGTTGGCGGGATTCCCCGGAGGGAGATTGCCGATGGGCTCAACTTCAAGGCTCTGGTATTCCAGTTCATTAAGATATTGCCCGCCTATCTTTATAGTACCCTTTTCTGCAAAAATGGTGAGCGAACCCTCCATATTTTTTTTAAATGCATTAACTGTATAGTTAATAGTCCCGATCGCACCGTTTAAAAATTTCAGAATGACCACACCAGTATCTTCAAACTCTATAAGGCCCTGGTGATCAAAATTAGCCGTATGCGCCTGCACCGATTCCACGTCACCTATAAACCAATACAGGAGATCTATAAAATGACTGAACTGAGTATATAAGGTTCCGCCATCAAGGTCTTTTGTTCCTTTCCATGAATTCTTATAGTATTCCGTATTTCTATTCCAAAAGCAATTAAGCTGTATACTATAGATCTTACCAAGCTTTCCCTGGTCAATCAGGTCCTTTACCGCGACAACCGGGGGATTAAACCGGTTTTGTTTTACAATGAAAAGTCTTTTATTAGCCCGTTCTGCCGCCTGGATCATCTCTGAACAATCCTTTGCGGAGATGGCCATTGGCTTTTCGCAAAGCACATGAACGCCGGCTTTTAATGCCTGAATACTATGTGTTGCGTGCAGGCCATTCGGAGTGCAGACCGAGACGACGTCCAGTTCAGGTTTCACCCTAAGCATGTCTTCGAGACTTGAAAAGGCTTCTGTTTTATATTTTTCTGCAAGATCCCGCGCTTTATGAAAATCAATATCACATACAGCGGCTAACTGGCCTGTTTTAGCAATGTGTTCCGCATGACGTTGCGCAATTCGCCCGCAACCTACTATGCCAAACCTCCATTTATTGTTCATCTCCCGATTAATTTTTTAATGGACCGGCGGATAGGCTCCGTCCTGATCAGCATATCCATATACCTTGCTTTCAGTTTTCTATCCGATTTAAAGTCACTATGCCTTTTAACCGGCAAATGCATTATTTTATCAAATTCTATATTATTCAACCCAAATTTCTTCATTACATACTCCTTGTCGGACTGCAACTGTGCCGGTTCATAGAGCGGCTTATCAAGTTCAGTCAGCGCCTCCTCTCTTGTCATTTGATTTGAACAGATTAAGGTGGACAAATGTGCCTTCCTTTTATCAATGTGAAACTTCTCGGGTAATATATAAGCCTGGTAAAATTTGGTAAACTGCGACTCGTAATGTTTCCCGCCATAGTCCCTCCAGCCAAGCTCTTTCTGGATAATATCCTTTACGGCCTTTTTATTGTAAGGAATATAGTTGAGAATGGATACCGGATTTAAGCGGAGAACATTATTATAATACACAGCTTTTTTAAAATCAAAATAGGGATAAGTCTTCAATTTTACTTTGCCATACTTCGAATGAATGTCTTTCAGGTTCGACCAATCCATTTTATCATATAACCAGGAAGGCGGCATAATGTATTCAGTCACAATATTTGTTCCGCTGATAATGTAACCAGTTCCATGTTCCTTGGCCAATTTATACATGGAAGCGAAAATCGCATGGTCAGAAACCACCTCAATATCAACCACCGATGCATAGAGGTAAGCGAGCTGGATATCCCGAAATTCCTCCCAGTCCACCACCAGGCTAACCAGGTCAAATCCGCATCGTGTAATGATATTTTCAATGTTCTTAACTGCCAGTTCAGAATCCCATCCATTGTCCAGGTGCACTGCCAGCGGTCGCAACCCATGCTGTTTTACCAAATAGGCTACATAAGTACTATCCACGCCGCCACTAAGACCAATCAGGCAGTCATATCTCTTTCCTTTCCCATCCATCTTAATACGATGCACCAGTTCGCCGAGCTTTCCCCGACCTTCATCACCCATCAAAACACCTTTTCTGGCAGCATCCTGATATTCATAATAATAATTACATACACCCCTTTCGTCAAAACGGACATCCGGATCAGCAATATTGTCCATCACCGTAAGCGCACATTGTCTGTAGTTTGGATCGTTTTTATCTACAATCATAAGCTAATAAACGTTTCAAAGCCAGTCATACACATATTTTTCCAAATCCTGCTGTGAAGGATAGCTGATCAATACCGCACGATGCGGCCGTTGGAAAACAAAAAAACTACCTGCACTAACAGCTGAAGCACCGTATTGAACAGCTCTTTTAAAATCAGAAAGAGAGGCGGCCCCCCCAATCGCTATCATAGGAATGTTAACCGCATGCGCAACTTTTTCTATCATTTCCAGATCATATCCTTCAAACCCACCGTCTCGTTCGATGGAATTCAGGAGTATCTCTCCGGCCCCTGCTTCTTCCATCTGTTTCGCAAAGAGTATGGGATTTAAGCCGGTGGATGTTTTACCGTTTTCAACATAAACCACAGGTTTCCCGAAAAAATTCTTTTTGTAATCAATGGATACTACTACACTCTGACTTCCAAACTGCCGTGCGATCTCTGTGACCAATTCAGGATTTTTCACAGCTGCACGGTTAAGGATTATTTTCTCTACTCCTACAGAGAGGATATCCCGCACCTGATCAGCATTGATTATGCCACCACCATATGCAATGGGCATAAATGCCTCGCTCACAATCTCTGCAATTCTGGCTATGTTTGGTGGCCGATTCTCCCTGGTGGCGTCAATATCAATTATGGCCAGTTCATCAACTTCTTTTTCATTGAAAATGCGAACGGCATTTATAGGATCGCCTACATATCTGTAGTCTTTGAACCTGACCGACTTCACCAATCCCTGTTTGTGAATCAATAAAGCCGGTATGACACGCACACGTTTCAAATACGGGCAAAGTTTTCAAGAAGTTTCATGCCAAATCTGTGGCTTTTTTCGGGGTGAAACTGGGCGCCAAAAATATTCTTTCTCCCAACAGCCGCTGTAAAATCATACCCATAATGGGCGGACAATATTTCATCTGATTTATCCTCTGGTACCACATGGTAGGAATGAACAAAATAAAACCGAGGTTGCAAATCCAGATCTGATGTTAAGGCAGACTCTTTTTCAATTCTGACATTTGTCCAGCCCATATGCGGAACTTTCAGATCTCCTATTTTCTCTTTCACAAATTTTACAGTCTTTCCGGAAATCCAACCCAAACCCTGTTCAGAACCTTCTTCACTGCTTTCCATCAACATCTGCAAACCAACGCATATACCTAACAAGGGCGTTTTATCATCAATCACTTTGCGGGTGACCACCTCTCTCAAACCCGATCTGTTGAACTGCGTCATGCAATGGTCAAATGCCCCGATGCCGGGCAGAATTATTTTGTCTGCCGTCTCAATTGAAGCCGCATCCGAAGCCAGTTTGGCATCAAACCCTGCTTTCTTAAGCATATTCTTTATAGAAAACAGGTTACCAACACCATAGTCAACGATAGTAATCATCTTGTTTTAACCATTCCCAGGTTTTTCTAATTCCCTCGCCCAGTTTTGTCACTGGATTGATCTTTGTATTCTGTACAATTTTTCTGTTATCCAATACATTTAATCTCACATCAAAAGGTCGTTCCGGCAGGTGATTTATCTGCAATACATTTTGAACATCAAGTTCAGCGTCTATTTTCTCCAAGATTTGCAGAACAGAATACCCTCTGCCGGAACCCGCATTATATATTTCTCCATTTTCTCCAGATTCTGCCAGTTTAATCAGCCAATTGCAAAAATCGTCCACATAGATATAGTCTCTGATATTTTCCCCCCTGCCATAAACAGTAAATGGCTTGCTTTTCATTATGGAAGCCATGGCTGTAGAGACAATACCCTGACCACGGAACGGTAACTGTCCGGGCCCGTAAACATTCGAGGGACGTACAATATGATAGGGCATATCATTTTGCCTGCAATACATCTGTATATATTTTTCGGCAGCCAATTTTATAATGCCGTAATGTGAAGCAGGGTTTGTAGGATGAGATTCGGAAATCAGGTCCTGGGTAGCGTTCCCGTATACTGTTCCGCCAGAAGAAAGGTATACATATTTTCGGGCGTTGATACTTTTAGCAAAATGGAGATTGTCGATTACCAAATTCAAATTTTCTGAGAAATCTTTCCCCGGATGAACCGGATTTGTGTTGGAAATTGAATTGTAGGACAAGTCAAAAACCAGGTAATCGGCTTTGCCAGTTAAGCCCTCCTTAATCTCGCGAAGACTATATTGCTGAATGGAAAAATATTTACTCTCATTGTTTACGGCCGCCGGCAAACTTCTTCCGATGACAATGGTATCTTCCTGATTCACCATTTTTGTCAGGTTGGAACCGATAAATCCATTTCCGCCCAATATAATACACTTCACACCTGAAATCATATAACCGGCGTTTTTAAGAAAGCGGCCAATTCATTTGTTAATTTTACTGCATCACATTGCTCTTTTGCCCTTGCGTAGGCTCGCTCTCGCTTTCTCTGCTTTTCCGACTCGGACAAGTAGTAAAATTCCGAAATGGCAGAAGCAAGCTGAGTGCCCGTAACATCGGGTGGCAATATTTTCCCTACCTCCTCGTCTACGATTTCGGCTATTCCGCCCACTTTTGTTCCCATTACAGGAATAGCAACTGAGAGAGATTCCATAATGGACATGGGTACCCCTTCGCTTGCGCTCACGTTTACAAAAAGATCAAATGTATTTGCCGTATAAAAATCCAACAACTTACGGGAATCAATAAATCCTTCAATAATAAATTTGTCAGTCAATCGATATTTTTGAATAAGCTCTTCAATTTCCTTTCGCATATTACCATCTCCAACGTGTCTCCAGACAATCGGGAAATCTATATGCCTAAGGCTATCAACCATAAGTTCCACCCGTTTAACGGGTGATAAATATGAGCAGCTTACTACCCTTAAAATACCATCGTCAGAACTTCTGCTCTGCTTTCCATTCCCAATTGTACCCAGGCGGAATAATTTATTTTTAAAATTTAAATCCGGATACAACATTTGAATATGCGCCCGTCCTGCTTCTGAAGACGGAGCCACTGTGTCAATACTCCCTAAAAGGAGGCGTCGATAGGGAATATAGTTATTATTGACCGTTTCAAATAAATCATAGCGGTGCATGCGGACAAATGTTTTGAAGCACCTTTTGGTATGAATAAACGGAAGGAATTCTGCAGATCCCTTCCCCCAAAAAAAATACAATATGGTATCCTTGTTAAGGTTTTTTTCTACCTCTCTGACAATCTCGTTTTCCATCAATCTGATAACCTGGAGGCTGGAATAGAGCCAACTGCTAAATTTCGCTCTGCTTTTATAGACTTTCTTAACAATAAATTCCTCGAAAAACGCCTTCCTGAACCGGCTGGACAATACCTTTCGAATTCCGGCCGGATATTTAAAAGAGAAGGAAGACTCCCGGAACAGAGGCCCTGAAAGCTTCACACCCACTGGTAAGGGTTTTGGGGAATTAAAATTGCCATCATAGGAAAAGGGAATCACGATAATCTCATCAAACTGATTCACTAATATTTCCAATTCATTCGATTTCCAAAGTTCACCGATGCCATACGGGTAGGAGGCTGTAAAATAGTAGAGCTTCATTTGTCCTTAAGCACCCTGAATCCTTGCCGGACTATAAATTTTATTGTAAATCCGATCTGTCAATGAAAGAATTATCGCACAAAATATCTTCAATCGGGAATTCTGGATGTTCTTTTTCTCACGCATGGCTGTTTCCAGCGGCTTTCCCAGATTACTAATCCTATAGTGATTAAACAATACTTTCAGCATTCTAATTTGCGCTTTCCCGGCTCCAGTCACATGATTTTTACTGAGAAAGCTGAATATTGTCATTCGCTCATGGAATGTGTCTATTTTGGAATGTTTTGCCCTGACGGAAATAGGCGTTAAACGGAACTTATTCAAGGGTTCCGCGATAAAATAGATATCAGATCTAAGAAGCATTTTTATCCAGAGAAACCAGTCCCCGCAAAGTTTCATGCTTTCCTCAACCCCTCCGGTTCGGAGATAAATGTCCTTCCTAAAAAGTACAGCACTTGCGTTAGGTATGGTATTCTCATAAACCATCTTTCCCGCTATTTCACGAATGCCTTCATTAAAATATGAGTGTTCAAAAGCTTTAGAAAACCGGTTATGGCCGGCAAAGCTCGAATAACTTTTCCCTGATTCAACTTCAAATTCTATGCTTTGTGAAAAAACAATACCCGCTGAGGGATACTCTTTCATCTTTTCAATTGCCTTTTCCAAGAAAGTCGGCTCGCAAGAGTCATCACTTTCCGCTATCCAGATAAAAGATCCCTTAGCGAGATTAATCCCCTTTGCCCATTGTCTAAAGGGCGAACCGCTATTATGAGCATTGTATTCGATATGAGAAACTCTTTTATCTAAACGATACAATTCGATAATCTCTCCGCTATTATCAGAGGAATGATCATCGAGAATTATAAGCTCAAAATCCTGGTAAGTTTGATTAAGAATAGAATCGATCCTCTCTTTCAGATAATTCTTATGGTTATAATTCGGCAAGATGACTGATACTTCAACCATTCAAAACTGCATCTCTTGTGGCTTCCAAATACTTAGTACCCCACTTCATGTCCGGTTCTAAATGATTACCCTCAGCCCATTCGTTCCAGGCATTGATAAATATTAAATTCTCTTCGCCGGATGGAGGCTTAAAATTTCGACAATGAAAACTTAGCCATTCCTTGTACTTTTCTGGGTTTGCATTTTTAAAAATAAAAGACATTTCACCCCTCCTGGCTGTATTGTCCCATGATGGAGTAACCCCCGGAAAACGAATATAGTCATCAGGATATTTGTAAGTTTCTTTTAAATAATTTACAAATTCATTGTAGTCAATATGCGAAAATTTTTTCTTTATAAGAATATCCTGCTTCTTTTTATCTCCGGAAAGATGATACCATTTAAGAATGGACCGCTCGAGTACATTATTCTTGAAACGGGGAGTTAAAACATTTTCCCTGTATTCACCAAGGGTTTTAGAAAATGGCTGAAATTCAACTGCTGCATCAAATCCATCCTTCATATATTCAGCACCTTCATTTCCAAAACTATCTATCCGGCAAATATATAATTCAAGACCTGCCTTCGCTGCTTCTTCCCTCCATATCGCAATTGTCTGTGCAGGATTTGGAAGTAACGTTGTCTTATAAACAATAAAAACCGGTTTATCATGGATGCGGATATATCTTATATCCTGAAAAAAAGGTATGAGGCTTTGAATATGATTTCTGTCATCTTCAAGGCTATAGTTCTGTTTTAGTAGAATTTCATCCTCACTTCCATCCCATATTCTTGTCCAGTTTTCATTTGCCCAGCATAACATGAAAGGAAATTCTGGTTTGCCACTTTCAAATACTTCCTTGAAGGGACGCTCGAGAATTCTCCTTCCGTTAAACCAGTAATGATAATAACAAAAGCCATAGATACCGGACTCTCTTGCCATTTCTGCCTGCCTTTCTCTAACTTCAGATAATCTAAGGTCATAGAAACCCAGTTCGCCGGGCAAATGAGGTTGGTAATGTCCTCTAAACCGGGGTTTGGCCTTGACAACATTTGTCCATTCCGTAAAACCTTTACCCCACCAAATATCGTTCTCCGAAATGGGGTGAAACTGTGGAAGAAAAAATGCGATGGGTCTTAATTTCATCTCAATAGGACTTTGTCATTCCAACCAACACTCTGTTTAATATATATCTTAAATAATTTGATTTTCTCTGCATACCTAAAACTTCCTGAAAGCGAGTAAACTTTGGATCATTTAGTGGCTTGTCAAAAACCGATGTTTTAAAATATTTGATAATGTTGTGTACAAAATTTTTCGAAAACGCATCATCCTCGCTACTTCTGGTCGTTAACCCACCGCCGTAAAATTTTGCAATAATATTATTAACATACAAAAAATCGGTTTTTGCGAAACAGCGCAGGTTAAAGTCCCAGTCAGCACAAAGTCTGTATTCAATATTGTAGGAGCCAATTTCCTTTTTGACAAAATCGGACCGATAAAAAATACTTTGGTGGCAAATGTTCTTGTTTAGGATCTTGGCTTTGTCAAACGGCCCATCGTAAATCTGGTTGTCTTTTGCCCAGGCAGAATCACCCACCATACACACATTACCATATACTACTTTGTTCTCAGGCAGTCTGAGGATGTCCGAAACAGATGCAAATACCTGGTCATTGTACAATCGGTCATCAGAACCCAGAAACAACAACCAGGATCCGGTGGAGATGGCCATGCCCTTGTTCATTGCGTCATAGATGCCTTTATCCTTTTCGGAAACAAATTTTATTCTTTCGTCATACTCATGGTAATCTTTGAGCAGTTTCACAGATCCGTCTGTTGATGCTCCGTCCACGACAACTACTTCGAAGTCTTTGAATGATTGGTCACCAACGCTTTTCAATGTTTCCGGAAGTGTCTTAGCTGAATTCAGAGCCGGGATGATTATGCTGATCAGAGGAGGGTTCACGAGTTAAATAAACACTCAGACACCTGTAGGGGTGAATGAATTTCGTTTTCGGTTAAATTTCAGTTTCACTGGTGAAGGACAGATATTCGGGCCGAACAGTTTATCCTGTATACTTCCGGGCAACCATGAATATTTCAGTCTTTTATCGCGATTTCTTTCCAGTTTCCGGAGGGTTTCTTTGTCTGCAGAGGGCAATGTGGCAATTTCCGCATCAATGATACGGTCACACTCCGACAAGTACTCATCGTAATGAACCACGGACAACTGGCCACTGTTTCTCATCCTGAATGCGCCAATCAAAGCATCCGTTTCGACGAGGTCGGCATACCGGAAAAACCTCATCCAAAGTTCAAAATCTCCGGCATACTTGTATTTCCGGGAAATTTCAGCTCCTGCTTTTTCCCAGAGATTTCTTCGCCAGAAAGTAGATTCCTGCTGGATAAAGACTCCGTCCCGGTAACTTTTGAGGTAAAAAGAATATTTCGAAGAACGTTGCTTTCGATGATCGACAATACGGCCCGTTGCGTCAATCACCGTCGGGTAGCCCTGCAGCCAGTTTAGTTCCCTGTTATTTTCAAAAATATCAGCCACCGTAAAAAGTGATTTCCGATGGAGGATATCGTCGGCATTTAACCATCCCATGATCTCTCCTGTAGACCGCTGAAATCCCTTTTGAAGGGCATCGTACAGCCCGTTATCCTTTTCAGAAACCCAGGATGAAAGGTTGGCACTGTATTTTTCGATGATGCTTACTGTCCTGTCTGTACTGGCACCATCAACAATAATATATTCGAGGTTTGGATATCCCTGGTTCAATACGGAGAGTATGGTTTCTTCCAGGTATACCTCCTGATTAAATACCGGAGTTATTAGTGTAATTTTCGGGAACTCAGCCGGCATACGAATTATTCTGAAATACGGGATGCTCTTTTCTTATAAAAAATGCATCACATTGCCAGAAGGCCTGGTCTGTCGGCCTGCGCATGATATCTACTACGTCGAACAAACGAAATCCCTGTTTGTCCATGTATTGGCAAAGTTGCCAGAACAACAGGGAACCCGGTGCAATATAGAAACCGTAACATTCTATGATCAGGAAAAGCGTTTCCTGCATTGTCTTTTCAGCACCCTGCAATATCGGCACTTCAAATCCGTGTGTATCCAGCTTTATGGCAAATGGAGGTTTCAACTGGTCACGGGAGACCATCGCGTCAATGGAGTCGATTTTTACTTTCCTGATCCTGCCCGTCGATCCCGCCGAAGCGATACCGCTCCCGTCCAGGTCATCGGAAACGTAAAATTCCGTTTCTCCCTCTTTACTACCGGCCGCAGCAAATACCAGTTCGATCTGGCCAGGGTGTGTGTCCTGCAATTTCTTCAACACGTCCCTTCGTTCTTCGAGGGGTTCAAACAACTGATAGCGGGCTTTAGTCCATACTTTAATGGCTTTTTCAGTCCATGTTCCTTCAGCAGCGCCGACATCGATAATGCTTTCTGGGATCAGTCCGATGGATTTTAGCCGTTGAAAGCCATCCTGCATACCATTGCCGTATCCATCTGGTAGCTGGGGGCTATGGCTGCCCGTCCGGCTTATCTCAAAACCAAGCTTATGGACACTCTTTTTTATCAGGCTTTTAAACATTCCCGGATCTAGTTATTAACGATGGATCTGTACACAGCGGCCGTCTGAAGCCGGCATTTATCCCAACTGAATTTTTTGAACTGCTGACGACCTCTTTCAATCATTCCGTTGCGCGCTTCACTATTGTAAAGGGCTGAATGTAATGCATCCTGTACCTGGTTAATTTTTTTTGGATCAAAATATATCGGTCCATTGCCGCCCACTTCTTTAAGAGACCCACGGTCGCTTGACACCACGGGGCAATCTGTCGCAAATGCTTCAAGCAGCGGAAACCCAAATCCCTCATACAGGGAGGGAAAAATAAACACCCGCGCATTTTTATAAACCCATGCCAGTTCGTTATCCGTCTTTAAATAAATGTGTCTCACCTGCGAGCCTATGCCAAGTCCGCTGAAAAACTGGTGTTCCTCTTTTGAAAACTCATGTCCCGTGCAAAGCAGTTGCAGGGTCCTATCCTGTTTGAGGAGATCTGATATGGCGAGCGCGGTAAAATAAAAGTTCTTATATGCCCACCTGGCGCCAGTGTATAATATATAATTTTCGATTCCGTCAAGTCTGGATGGTCTGGAAGCGATAATCTGGTCGAAATCGGAAGCCAGTGGAATGGCATGAACTTTTTCCTGATCGGTCTTAAACAAGCTTATCAAATCATTTTTCGTAGTTTCAGAAATCGTAATTACAGCCGCCGCTCTATTGCATAGCAGTCTCTTATTAGTACTGGTCTTATCGCCTGGCGAATAGAACTCACTGCAGATCTCGTGAATCATATCGTAAACCGTCACCACAAATGGCTTCCTTACGGCATCGAGAAAATAGGGGTCAAAATAGGTAGGATGAAAAAGGTCAAAATCACTCTTTTCCAGTTTCGCAATTGTCGCTGAATAGTTGTCTTGTAAAACGGCCTCAGCACTTATACCGGCTTTACGCTTGATATATCTCATTCCCCTGGAGAAAAGATCGGTTTCTGCCATTCTTGGAATTTCAGCCTGCGCTACGTCTCCGGTGATCCTTTCCACCAACAAGTCTGTGCCGCTCATTTTTAAAAGCTCATTGAAATACCGGCTTACACCGCCAAATTTCTGCAATTCAAATATCTGGTTGTCAAAAAGTATTCTCATCCTATCCAACTCTTTCCATTCGACCGCTTCTAGTATTAAAAACCTCCAATCCAGAAATGGCTTTCAGCCTATTCTCATTCCTAATATATGTCAGTCTACCTTCAGCATCTCTACTCTCCGAGAACTTTGATAGCACATAACCTTCTTCCGGATTTAACGGTCGAAGACCCTTCAATTTATCTCTCCTTACAAAATACGCATTATTGCCGTTTGAATTACAACCAATGAAATCATAGCCCTTCGTTGAAGCAAGATCATATGCTGATAATATTGATGTCCCGAAATAAAGGTTTGAAAAATGAGCTTCCGTTCTATTAAATTTCGGATTATATGGAATTGTCCATGGATTGGTTACGCCGAACACACTATTATATTCCAAAATAACGATAATAGGCTGGACAACTTGGATAGCCTTCCAAACCCAATAGTCATTCCCGTCTATGTCAATATGCAAAAGTCCGATATCCCCCGTAAAACCGTATTTGGATATGGTATCATTTATATTTTCTGCATTCACAAATGAGCAGACAGCTGTTAAATCAAATTGCCAACTAATATCTTCTTGTTTTACAGCCTCGATATTTCGTTCCGACCCATCTATAATCAATCCCCGCCAATTATCATTTACTAACAAAAACCTTGTGTTCGCTTCCCAATAGCTTTCAACTCCAAATTCAATAAACTCCTTTTTTTGAATATCCAAATAGTTAATCAAATAATTTATAATTCCGTCATCACCCCATTGAGAATAAACCTTAAACTCGGATTTGCGTATATCTTTCCTTATCTCGTCAGAGTAAAGTAACAAATTCATTTTACTAAGCATCTTACCGTTAGATATTTTCACCTGCTCCAGATTATTACTCAAAGATGAAATACTGGACTCCAACCGCGCAATATTTCCAGTATCTGGCCTTAGAAAAGATCTTAAGGAATCAAAATAGTTTCTCATGTCAGGAAATGAGCTTTCGCACTATCTTTTTTAGTAAACTCCCAATGCTTTCTTCTGAAACTTTCAATTTTTGCTTATTATATTCTTGCAACAAATCCTCAGAAATTGAAATAGGAATCCCAGTGTCTTTGCTATCTAATAATTTTCTACAAATCAATGAAGCACCATATATGTCCTTGATTCCAAAAAGTCTCGGATCTATGGTTGCGTGTTGGCAAAACTCCGTATGTTCGTTACTAAAATTTGGATAAAACACATTCCTATCGATGAACAGATCTTTCAGCCTTTTTAAATCCTCCTTATAAATCTCATATTGCTCAAAATCCTTCGCCATTCCGAGCGTTGTGCTCTTCTCAAAAAGCTGATTCGTAGAAACCATATTGACAAGAAGGTTTCGATAATTAATATTAAATGCCTTATTATCTAGTGCATAATTTTCTTTGAATTTTAGCATCTCCAGCCATACAAAAGTAGACAGTACCAGTTTTTGAAACACTGGAATTTTATATTTTTCATAATACATAATCATATTATGCTTTTGCAAATATTCTTTAACTATGGAATGATTTGGATTTACCATCCCTAATGCCCCATTACTTTTGGCGGAGGAGCCCAAAATAACAAATGGCTTGTCTGTAATAAAGTAATTTTCTGTTTTGTAAGCTATAACAAAGCCAGAGTACATGTCAATTGAAGCCGAATTTTGAAAAA
>Ga0070668_100000611_pt1 | contig 23925 bp, 17 predicted proteins | sample KBSS43metaG_FD_64661 | JGI IMG/M metagenome (GOLD analysis project Ga0070668, IMG submission 64661) | Switchgrass rhizosphere microbial communities from Kellogg Biological Station, Michigan, USA - KBS S4-3 metaG | ecosystem: Host-associated > Plants > Roots > Rhizosphere > Soil ...
GAACAGCAGCCGGGCCTTGAGCCGCAGCGCGGACTGGTTGTGCAGCAGGTGTTCCCACCAGCGGCTGACCACGTACTCCGGGATGTAGACGACGATCAGGTCGCGAGCATGGTCGCGGTGCACCTCGGCGACGTAGTCCAGCACCGACTCGGTCAGGTCCCGGTACGGGGAGTCCACGACGGTCAGCGCGACCGGGATGTCCCGGTCGTTCCAGTCGTCCTGCAGGCGGCGCACGTCCTCCGGGGTGATGGCCGCGGTGAGTGCGGTCAGCGTGTCCGGGCGGGTGGCCCGCGCGTACGCCAGCGCCCGCAGGGTCGGCCGGTGCAGCTGGGACACCAGCACCACGGCGTGGATGCGGCTGGGCAGCACGATCCCGCCGGGCTCCGGGGCCAGTTGCGCGGCGACCCGGTCGTAGTGGCGGCGGATCGCCCGCATCATCACGAACAGCACCGGGATCGCGATGACCACCAGGTACGCGCCGTGGGTGAACTTCGTGACCGTCACGACGACCAGCACCAGCCCGGTGAACACCGCACCGACCGCGTTGATCAGCCGCGCGCGGTGCATCCGCCGGCGCACCACCCGGTCCTGCTGGCCGGCCAGGGCCCGGTTCCAGTGCCGCACCATCCCGGTCTGCGACAGCGTGAACGAGGTGAACACGCCCAGGATGTACAGCTGGATCAACGCCGTCACCGACCCCTGGTACAGCCAGATCAGCCCGCCGGCGATGATCGCCAGCAGCAGGATGCCGTTGGAGAACGCCAGCCGGTCCCCCCGGGTGTGCAGCTGGCGGGGCAGGTAGCGGTGCTGGGCCAGGATCGACCCGAGCAGCGGGAACCCGTTGTAGGCGGTGTTCGCCGCCAGGATGAGGATCAGCGCGGTGGCCGCCTGGATGTAATAGAACATGATCGAATGGCTGCCGCCGAACACCGCCGCGGCCAGCTGCGCGATGATCGTGCGCTGCGCGTCGGTGGCACAGTTGCCGGGGAAGCCGATCAGGTCGCACGTGTTCTCGACGTACCGGACGTGGGTCATCAGCGCCAGCGCGGTGATCCCCGAGAACATCACGATCGACAGGACGCCCATCAGGCCCATCGTGCGGGCCGCGTTGTCCGCCTTCGGTGGCCGGAACGCCGGCACCCCGTTGGAGATCGCCTCCGCGCCGGTCAGCGCCGTGCACCCGGAGGAGAACGCCCGCAACGCCAGCAGTACCAGCGCGATCCCGGTCAGCCCGACGTGCTGCGGCTCGGGGTTGATCTGCCAACCGGCGCTCTCCGGTACCGGCGGGTGCCCGACAATCATCTGGATGAAACCGGTCGCGATCAGCACGAGGACCCCGACGACGAACAGGTAGGTGGGCACGGCGAAGATCCGCCCGGACTCGCGCACCCCGCGCAGGTTCATCGCGGTCAGCAGCACCACGAACGCCAGATTCACCGGCACCCGGTACGGGTTGAGCGCCGGCACCGCCGAGATGATGTTGTCGACCCCGGCGGCCACCGACACCGCCACGGTCATGATGTAGTCCACCAGCAGCGCCGCCGCCACCACCAGACCCGCGTTCGGGCCGAGGTTGCGCGAGGCCACCTCGTACGAGCCGCCGCCGCTCGGATAGGCCTGGATCACCTGCCGGTAGGACAGCACCACCACGGCCAGCAGCGCCACGATCGCCACCGCGATCCACGGCGCCATGAACAGGTACGCCATCCCACCCAGCGTCAGGATCAGCAGGATCTCCTGCGTGGCATACGCCACCGAGGACAACGGGTCACTGGCGAACACCGGCAACGCGATCCGCTTCGACAACTGCTGCTCACCCAGCCGGTCGCTACGAATACGCCGACCGACCACGAGCCGCTTCATCCCACCCCACATGGGCCCAGGCAATCCCATCGCCGGCCCACCCGGCGCGATCTTGCTTCCGCCTTAACGCCGGCCCCCGCAATCTTTACGACTTCTTCACGCCGGGCCCGCGCGGAAATGACTGTGGCCGGCATGCACGCCGGCCACAGTCACCTGATTTGGAAACAGCCCGATCAGTCCTTCAGGAGCTGCCTGGCCATGACGATCCGCTGGACCTGGTTGGTGCCCTCGTAGATCTGGGTGATCTTCGCGTCGCGCATCATGCGCTCGACCGGGTAGTCGCGGGTGTAGCCGTACCCGCCGAGAAGCTGGACCGCGTCCGTGGTGATCTCCATGGCCGCGTCGGAGGCGAAGCACTTCGCCGCCGCGCCGAAGTAGGTCAGGTCGGCGTCGCCGCGCTCGCTCTTGCCGGCCGCCACGTAGGTCATCTGGCGGGCCACCTCGAGCTTCATCCCCATGTCGGCGAGCATGAACTGCACGCCCTGGAAGTCGGCCACCGGCTTGCCGAACTGCTTGCGCTCCTTGACGTAGCCGATCGCGAAGTCGAGCGCGCCCTGGGCGATGCCGATCGCCTGCGCCGCGATGGTCACCCGGGTGTGGTCGAGGGTCTTCATCGCGGTGGCGAAGCCGGTGCCCTCGGCCCCGATCATGCGGTCGGCGGGGATGCGTACGTTGTCGAAGTAGACCTCGCGGGTGGGTGAGCCCTTGATGCCGAGCTTCTTTTCCGGGGCGCCGAAGCTGACGCCGGGGTCGGACTTCTCCACCACGAAGGCGGAGATGCCGCGGGACCGGGCCGCCGGGTCGGTGACCGCGAAGACCGTGTAGTACTCCGAGACGCCGGCGTTGGTGATCCAGCGCTTCACGCCGTTGAGCACCCAGAAGTCGCCGTCGCGGACCGCGCGGGTGGTCATCGAGGCGGCGTCCGAGCCGGCCTCGGGCTCGGACAGGCAGTAGGAGAACATCCCCTCGCCGGAGGCGACCTTGGGCAGGTATTTCTGCTTCAGCTCGTGCGACGCGGAGAGGATCAGCGGCATGGTGCCCAGCTTGTTGACCGCGGGGATCAGCGACGACGAGCCGCAGGCGCGGGCCACCTCCTCGATCACGATCGCGGTGGCCAGGGCGTCGGCGCCGGCACCGCCGTACTCGACGGGGATGTGCGGGGCGTGGAAGTCGGAGGAGCGCAGCGCCTCGTACGAGGCCTTCGGGAATTCGCCGGTCTCGTCGGCCTCGGCCGCGTTCGGCGCCACCCGCGCGTCGCAGACCTCGCGCACCGCCGCGCGGATGGTTTGGTGGTCCTCCGGCAGCTGGTAGACGTCGAAATCAGTCATGGCACTGGCTCCCTCGCGGTGAAGCGGTACAAAGTCCCAAGGCGATGTTACTGGCGCGTAGCGTACGCCCACCAGGCATCGCTCGTTATGCCAGGCGTGATGCTTCCGCGCTTGTCCTTCCTGGGCACCGGCTATCTCGGTGCGACCTACGCCGTGTGCTTCGCCGAACTCGGTTACGAGGTGCTCGGCTTCGACATCGACGAGGCCAAGATAGCCAAGCTGGCGGGTGGGCAGGTGCCGTTCCACGAGCCGGGTCTGGACGACCTGCTGCGCCGCAACCTGGCGGCCGGTCGGTTGCGCTTCAGCACCTCGTACGCCGAGGTGGCCGACTTCGCCGAGGTGCATTTCATCTGCGTGGGCACGCCGCAGCGCCCGGACGGGATGAGCGCCGACCTCAGCTACGTCGAGTCGGCGGTGGCCCATCTCGCCCCGCTGCTGCGGCGCCGGGCCCTGATCGTCGGCAAGTCGACGGTGCCGGTCGGCACCGCCGCCTGGGTCGAGCAGCTGGTCGCCAAGCACGCCGATCCCGCGCTGGCCGTCGAGGTCGCCTGGTCGCCGGAGTTTCTCCAGGAGGGGTACGCGGTGGAGGACGTGCTCCGCCCCAACCGGATCGTCGCCGGGGTGCGCTCGGAGTGGGCCCGCGACCGCCTGCACGCAGCCCACAAGGGGGTCTTCGACCTGGCCGCCACCGAGGACCGCGAGGTGCCGCTGCTGATCACCGACTTCGCCACGGCCGAGCTGGTCAAGGTCGCCGCGAACGCGTTCCTCGCCACCAAGATCAGCTTCATCAACGCGATGGCCGAGGTCTGCGAGGTGGCCGGCGCCGACGTCACCCTGCTGGCCCGCGCGATCGGCTACGACCCGCGGATCGGCCACCGCTTCCTGCAGGCCGGCCTGGGCTTCGGCGGCGGCTGCCTGCCCAAGGACATCCGGGCGTTCCAGGCCCGGGCGCAGGAGCTGGGCGCGGGCGAGGCACTGCGCTTCCTGCACGAGATGGATCTGATCAACATCCGGCGCCGGGGCCGGGTGCTCAACCTCGCCGCCGCGTTGCTGGACCGGCCGGTCGGGCCGGCCGGACCGGACCTCTCCGGCACCCTCGTCGCGGTGCTGGGCGCGAGCTTCAAACCCAATTCCGACGATGTACGCGACGCGCCGAGTCTCGCCGTCGCGGCGGCCCTGCGCGCGGCCGGGGCGCACGTACGCGTCTACGACCCGGAGGGCATGGACAACGCCCGCCTCGCCCAGCCGGCCCTGGACTACGCCCCGACGCTGGAGGCCGCCGTGACCGGCGTCGCGCTCGTGGTGGTGGCGACCGAGTGGGCCGAGTTCCGCAACGCCGACCCGGTCGTGCTCGGCGAGCTGGTGAGCGGGCGCGCGGTGATCGACGGCCGGAACTGCCTCGACCCGGAACAGTGGGTCCGGGCGGGGTGGACCTATCGAGGGATGGGTCGCCCGCCGGCGTGACGACGTCTGAGGTGTTTTCTATAGATCTCCGACCGCGTGCGCCTGTTCTAATGAGGTGTCGGACCGGCATGCTCTGAATGACCGGGCCCACTCGAGGAGGTGCCGTGGCGCAGGCTGGACAGCCCGACAGCTACGACGATGAGCTGGCCCGCATCGAAGCCTCGATCGCGGAGCTGAAGATCCGCGACATGGAGGCGGCCGCCCAACGGTCGCAGATCGCCGCGAAGATTCAGGCCGCGCAGTTCCAGCGGGACATCCTGGCCCACGCCAACCAGCAGCGCAAGGCGAAGGTGAGCAAGGCACGGCGGGTCCGGCGCCGGCCGCCCGAGGAGTTTCCGCCCCCGCCGCCGCCCGGTGCCCCGCCGGCCGATCCGCCGCCCGCTCCGCGGCGCGGCCCCCGTCCCCGGCCGACCGGCGCACCGCCGACCGGCGCACCGCCGAGCTGGGCACCGCCCGGCGCGGCGCACACCGGGCCGCCCGGCGTCGCCACCGACGGGGTGACCCAACTGGTCGACGACCCGCCGCCCACCGAACCGGTGAGCCCGCCGGCCCGGCCCCGGGCCGGCTTCACCGGCGGCGACCTGCACCACCCGCCCGAGGCGTCCTCGCAGTCGGTGCAAAACATCCTGCTCGCGCTCGGCGCGCTGCTGATCGGCGTGGCCGCGGTGGTCTTCGCCGGGGTGGCGGTCACCGACCCGCTGGCCCGGGCGACGATCCTGGCCATCGCCACCGCGATCGCGCTGGCCGCGGCGCCCGGCATCGCCGAGCGCGGGCTCAGCTCGACCGCCGAGACGGTCGCCGGGGTGGGCCTGGTCCTGCTGCCGATGACCCTGTACGCCTTGCACGGCAGCCCGCTGGTCGGTGGCCCGGACGTACCGATCCCGCTCTACCTCGGCATCACCTTCGCGATCACCTCGGTGGCCGGCTTCCTCTATGCCGGGCTCACCCGGCTCGGCGCGCCGCGGTATGCGACGGTCATCGCCGTCCAGCCGGTACCAATGCTGCTGGCCGAGCCGATGATCGAAAGCCCGGCCGGCTGGGGGCTGGCGCTGACCGTCGTGGCCGTGCTCGACCTGTTGCTGCTCACGACCGTGATCCAGCGGGGCCGGCTGGTGCCCCGCTGGCCGCTGGGCCGCCCGAACGCGGCCGACCGGGCCACCGACGAGGCCCGGCAGGCCGGAGCCGCCGACTTCGTACGCCGCTCCGAGGCCCCTGACGAGGACGCGCCGCCGCGGCCCGAGTCGGCGCCCGAGGAACCTGACCTGATCATCCCGGGCCTGTCCGGCCGGCGCCGCCGCTGGCTGCCGACGCGGATCTTCCCGGGCCCCCGCCCGGCGGGTGCGCCCGCCGCCGGTTCGACACCGGTGGCCGCGCCGGCCCGGCCGCCGTCCGCCGACTGGCTGCGCGAGCTCACCTTCGCGCTGCTCTGTGTGGCCAGCGCGGGCGCGCTGCTCTACTCGTCGGTGGCGTTGCTGCAGGCCCGGCTCGTGCCGGACGCGCTGCGCTCCGGCCTCATCCTGGTGCTGGCGGCGCTCACCGCCGCGGCCGCCGCCTGGCTGCTGGACAACGTGATCGCCCGGAACATCGCCGGCGGGGTACTCGTCCTCGCCGTGATCGGCGCGGCCGCCCGGATCACCGACGTCGTGTCGCCGCACTGGACGCTGGTGGTCGCGGCCGCCACGATCGCCCTCGCCGGCGCGGTCGTCGCCCTGCTGCCGCAGCCGGTGCGCACCGGCCCGGAGATCGCCTCGGCGATCGCCCTGGTCATCATCGGGCTCGTCCTGACCGTCGACGTGCTCCGCGCGGGGCTCGCCCCGCTGCAGGCCGCCCGGCCGGTCTGGCATGCCGACACCGCCGACCACGCCCGGCGGATGGCCGAGGCTGTCGGCCCGCAGGGTTGGCTGCTGGCGTTCAGCGCGCTGTTGGTCACCATCGCCGCCGCGCTCGCCCTGCCACGCACCTTCCGGCACGAGGGCGCGGTCATCGGCATCGCGCTGACCGCCCTGTCGGTGCCGGCCTCGCTCGGCCTGCGCTGGTCGGAGGCGCCGTGGCCGCTGGTCGTCGCGGCGGTCGGGATCGGCGCCGCCGGCCTGGCCGCGAGCACCCGGCGGATCGCCGTCGTGCACGTCGCGGCGGCCGGCGTGGTCGGCCTGTTCGGCGCGGGCGCCGCGCTCAGCGCGCCCTGGCTGACCGCGGCCGTGCTCACCGCGCTGGCCGGCGCCGGCGTGATGATCGCGGTGGCCGCCCGGCAGATCCCGATCCGGCTCTACGCCTGGCTGGTCGGCGACTGGGCGTCCGGCGCCGCCGCGCTCGCACTGCCCGGGGCGGTGGTCACCGCGTCGCTCGCCATCTCGGACACCGGCAACGGCCCGCCGCGCACCGAGGCGGTCACCGTGCCGGCGCTGGCCGTCGGCTTCCTCGCGGTCGCCGCCACGCTCAGCTACGCAGCCGTCTTCCAGGTGGCCCGCCGCGAGATCAGCGTGCCGCTGACCGCGGGCACCGGCCTCGGCGCGGTCGCGCTGGCCATCGCCGCGCTGGTCGCGCCGAAGGCCACGACGCCGGACCTGTGGGTGGGCGCGCTCCTGCTGGTCGCCGCCGGCCTGTTGTTCTTCGCCAAGTCGATCGACAACGGGCGGCGCAGCGACCGGGTGCTGGACGGGCCCGACATCGCCGCCGCGGCCGCCACCGTGGCGATCTGCGGCGCCCTGGCGCGGGTCTTCGCCCTCGCCTTCCCCAGCGCCCCGCTCGCCGTGGCCGGCGTGGTGGTGCTGATCGTCGCGCTCGGCGTGGCCGTGCTGCCAGACGACTGGCGGCGCGGGCCGGTGCGCGGGCTCGCGGTCGCCGGCGCGGTGGTCGGCGCGATCGCCGGCTGGCAGGCGCTGGCCGGCGCGGTCCGCATCTTCGCGCTGCACGGCTCGGTCTGGGCGGCCGACCTCGCCCAATACCCGACGACCGCCGCGGCGGGCGCCTGGCAGGCACCGTTCGCCCTGGTGGCGGTGGCCTTGGCGGCGGCGATCGCGGCAGACCGGCCGTACTCGTACCTGATCTCGGCGATCTGCGGCGCGCTTGCCACGGTCGGCGCACCGTTCGCGCTCGGCCTGCCCTGGTGGTCGCCGCTGCTGGTGGGTGGGGCGGTGGCCCTGGCGTACGCGATGGGCGCCGTCGCCGCCACCGACCCGCGGGGCGCCCTGTGCCGGGCCGGCGCCGCCGCGGTCGTGCTGCTGCACGCGGTCGGCGCCGGGCTCGCCCGCCCCTGGTCGACCGCGGTGGGCCTGCTGCTGGTCGTGATGATCGGCGCCCTGGTCGCGGTGATGGCCCGCACCCCGGTGGCCGAGGTGGCGCCCACCGACCCGGACCTGCCGCCGCCCTCGCGGTTCTGGTCGGCGGCCCCGATCACCGAGGCCGACCTGGCCCGCGACGACACCGGCATGCCCCGGCACCGCGCCCAGATCGGCGGCGCGGCCACCGGTGCGCTGCTGCTCGCGCTGCCCGGCGTGCTCGCCTCGGTCGCCGCCGATCAGGGACAGGACGCCCAGGTGGTACTCACCGCCGCGCTCGCCGCGTCCAGCCTCAGCCTGGCGCTGATCGCGCTGACCGGCCGCTGGATACCGCAGTACCTGCCGTGGGCGACCGTCGGCCTGGTGCTGGGCGCCACCGTCACGGCGTTCGCCTCGGTGCCGACGACCTACCCGACCGCCCTGTACGCGGCCGCTGCCGCCCTGCTCGGCGTGCTCGCCGAGTTGCTGCGCGGCGCGATCCCCGCGCCCGGCCTGACCGTGGCCCGCGACCGCTACTGGTCCGGCAACCGGTCGGTGCCGCGCTGGACCAGCGTGCGCCCGAGCGGGCTGCGCGGCCGGTGGCTGGTCGACCCGGCCACCAGCGCCGTGATGATCGCGCTCGTGCCGACGATCCTGGCGCTGTTCTCCATCGCGCCGGCCCTGAAGGCGGCGCTGGTCGACCCGTTGGAACAGGTGCGCCACATCTGGGACGGCCCGATCCCGGCCCTGTCCCAGCCGTCGTCCGGCTATGTGGACGCCACCAGCGTGCTCGCCATCGTGCTGCTCACCGGCGCGGCGGCGTTGGCCGCGATCGGCTTCGGCAGCCGGGCCTCCGAGGCGGTCCCGGTGATCCTGCCGGGCATCGCGATCACCCTGCTGATCGCGCCGATCGCGCTACGCGCCCCGTTCCCCACGGCGACCTCGGCCGCCCTCGTGGTCTTCACCATCTCGATGCTCGGACTGGCGCTCACCCCGCCGCCGGCCGCGACCCGGGCGCCGCTGCTGCGCACCACCCGCAACATCGTCTTTGTGATCGGGCTGCTCGGTGGCAACGCCGGCCTGGCCGGCAGCCTCGCCCAGCAGCCGCTGACCCTGTTCACGCTGGGCAGCGCGGTCGGTGTCGGCCTGGTCGCCGCGCTGGCCGGCCGCAGCCGGAGCGCCCGCGTGCTGGGCTGGCTGTTCGCCGCGGTGATGGCCCAGCTGTTCGTGCTGACCGCGGCGATCGCGGCCGGGGTGGAGCGGCCCTGGGCGGCGTTCGGGGTGCTCGCGGTGGGTGCCGCGCTGCTCATCCTGGAAGCGACAGTGCCGAGGCTGGGCCTGCCGCAGTACCGGGCCGAGGCCACCACGGTGGAGTGGAGCGGCTACGCGTCCGCGTTGCTCGCCGGCTTCCTCGCGTTCGACTCGCCGGCCCACCTGGCCGCCCTGCTGGCGGCGTGGGGTGCGGTGCTCGGGCTCGCGGCGTCGCGGGTGGGCCGGCCGGCCGGCCAGCGGCGGGCGTTGTTCTGGACGGCGGTCGGTTTCGAGATCGTCGGCTGGTGGTTGTTCATCGCCCTGGCCGAGGTGGCGCTGCCCGAGGCGTACACGCTGCCGTTCGCCGCGCTGGCGCTGGTGGTCGGCGTGGTGGAGTCCCGCGACCGGCCCGAGCTGAGCAGCTGGGCGGCGTACGGCCCGGCGTTGCTGGCGGCCTTCGTCCCGACCGTGGGCATCGTGCTGGCCGGCCGCGGCGGCGACCTCCGCGAGGTCCTGCTGCTCCTCGGCGCCGTGGCCACCCTCATCATCGGTTCGCGCAACCGCCAGCAGGCTCCCGTGGTGGTCGGCGCGGCGGCCACCGTGGTCGCCGCCATCCACTTCGCGATGACGCTGGTGGGGCCGTGGCTGGTGCTGGTGCCGGTCGGGGTGATCCTGCTGGTGGTCGGCGCCACGAACGAAAACCGCCGTCGTACCCGGGAGGGCTTGCGGGACGCGCTGGTGCGGATGCGCTGACCGCCGGCCTCAACGGGAATCGATCGTCACCCAGGTGAGCCCCTGGATGGCGCGGTCGACCTCGGCCAGACGGAAACCGCAGCCGTCGGCCGGAATCGCCGGGATCACCACCTGGCCCGTCGCGTCCGTCAGCGCCAGGAACATCGGTCCCTGCGCCATCGCGGGGCAGGCCACGACGTCGCCCCGCGGTCGCGACGGCGGCATCCGCAGCGCGGCGACCAGGGTGTTGAGCGGCCCGTCCGTACGCTGCACGCTGCGCCACGACCAGCCGCCGCCCTCCCCGCCCGGCGTGGTCATGGCCACCGCCTCGAAGGTGCAGAGAGCAGCCGAAACCGGCTGGAACTCGGCGGCGAGCGGGGACGCTGCCGGCACCGGCCGACGCGGATCCACCGCCGGGCAGGACGCTTGCGGCGGGAGCAGGTACCGCGGCTCACTCACCGTCTGCGCGCACCCGGCCAGAACCATCGCAGCGACAACCATGCCAAGTCTTCGATACGTGGCCACGGGGATGCGACGCTCGCCGACCCCCGTCCGGTTCCCGGCCGGACATGCCAGTCCCGGCGGCTCGCCCGTTGCGCGCGCGACCGATACCGTACGACCGTGGTCGCACCCACCGATCCGGATTGCCTCATCTGCGCCAAGCACCGGGGCGACGGCCCGCTGGTCGGGCCCGTGATCTGGGCAGACCGCCACCTGCTGGTCACCCACCGGCCGGTCGGCGAGGACGGCACGACCGTGCTCGGTCACCTCTTCGTCGAGACCCGCCGGCACGCCCCCTATCTCGCCGACCTCACCGAGGACGAGGCCGTCTCGGTCGCGCGCACGGTGCGCCGAGCCGCCCGAGGGCTACGGGCCGAGTTGGCCGCCGACTTCGTCTTCTCCGCGATCGTCGGCATGGGCGTCGCGCATTTTCATCAGCACCTGTTCGTCCGGCACCCCGGCACCCCGGCCGAGTACGACTGGATGGCCGGCCACGATTGGCCGGCCGCGCCGCGCGGCACAAGCTCGACGGTGATGGAGCTGTGCGATCGGCTGCGGACCCACCTGAGCCCCTGATCAGGCCGGCCGCAGCAGCTCACGCACGAACGCCGGTGCCGGGTTCACATAGGAACCGCCGGCCGCCACCACGGTCGGGACCGTCTCGTCGCCGCCGGTGACCCCTCGTACGGTCGCCGCCCCCGTCGGGTCGCGCCAGATGTCCACCCAGTGCAGCCGGCGGGCGTCGCGGCCCAGGGTCGCCCGTAACCGCATGCAGAACGTGCAGCCGGGCCGCCAGTAGACGATCGGCCGCCCGTCGTGGGCACTGCGCTCGCGGGCCTGCGCGTCGGTCACCGACGGCGGGAACGCACGCGGCGACAGCACACCCGCAACGACGACGAAGAAGACGAGCATCGTCACACCGGCGCCGACCGATCCATCCGCCAGCAGCGCGGCACCCATCCCGAGGCCGCACACCAGCATGACCGCCGACAACCGCCAGCGCCGCACCATGTGCCGAGGCTACCGCCGGCGGGCGGCGGCGGACATCAGCCGAGGAGGCGGTCGCGCAGGGCGGCGTCCTTCTCGGCGACCACCTTTTCGAGGCTCGCCAGGTAATTTTCCATTTTTGTGCGCAATGCCGGATCGGCGGCGGCAAGGATGCGTACGGCCAGCAGCCCCGCGTTGCGCGCGCCGCCGATGGACACCGTGGCCACCGGGATGCCGGCCGGCATCTGCACGATCGAGAGCAGCGAGTCCATGCCGTCCAGGTGTTTCAGCGGCACCGGCACGCCGATCACCGGCAGCGGGGTGAGCGCGGCGACCATGCCGGGCAGGTGGGCGGCGCCGCCCGCACCCGCGATGATGGTCTGGATGCCGCGGCCGGCCGCGTTCTCCGCGTAATCGACCATCTTGCGCACCGTGCGGTGCGCGGACACCACGCCCACCTCGAACGGCACCTCGAACTCGGCCAGCGCGACCGCCGCGGCCTCCATCGTGGGCCAGTCCGAGTCGCTGCCCATGATGATCCCGACCACCGGTGCCATTTACTTCCCTTCCTGCAGCCACTGGGCGGCGCGGACCGCGCGGGCCCGCACCGAGGTCATGTCGTCGCCGAGCACGGTCACGTGCCCGATCTTGCGGCCGGGGCGGACCTGCTTGCCGTACAGATGGACCCGCGCGCCCGGGTCGGTCGCGAACAGGTGGTGCAGCCGCTCGTCGATGGAGATGCCGCCGGGCGCGCCGCCGAGCACGTTCGCCATCACGACGGCGCGGGCGGTCAGCGCGGTCGAGCCCATCGGATAGTCGAGCACGGCCCGCATGTGCTGCTCGAACTGCGACGTCCAGGCGCCCTCGATGGTCCAGTGGCCGGAGTTGTGCGGGCGCATCGCCAGCTCGTTGACGACGAGGCCGTCGCCGGTCTCGAACAGCTCGACGGCCAGCAGGCCGACCACGCCGAGCTCGGTGGCCAGATCGATGGCCAGCTGTTGCGCCTCCAGCGCCCGGGCCTCGTCGAGGCCCGGCGCGGGCGCGAGTACCTCGACGCAGATGCCGTCGCGCTGCACCGTCTCCACGATCGGGTAGGCGGCGACCTGCCCGAACGGCGAGCGGGCCACCAGCGCCGCCAGCTCGCGGCGCAGCACGACCCGTTCCTCGACGATCAGCGGCGTACCGGTCGCCATCAGCTCGGCCGCCTCCTCGGCGGACCGCAGCAGCCAGACGCCGCGGCCGTCGTAGCCACCCCGGGTGGCCTTGGCCACCACCGGCCAGGACTCCCCCGCGAAGGCCGCGATGTCCGCCGCCGTGGAGACCCGCCGCCAGCGCGGCACCGGTGCGCCGAGGGCGGCGAGCCGTTCCCGCATCAGGCCCTTGTCCTGCGCGAAGACCAGCGCCTTGGAGCCGGGGAACACCTTGACGCCCTCGGCCTCGAGCGCCTCGATGTGCCCGGTCGGCACATGCTCGTGGTCGAAGGTGAGGGCGTCGCATCCCTTCGCGAACTCGCGGAGCGCGGCCAGGTCGGTGTGCGTGCCGATGCGCACATCCGCGGCGACGAGCGCGGCGCTGTCGTCCGCCGACTCGCTGAGCACGCGCAGCGACTGGCCGAGGGAGATGGCGGCCTGGTGGGTCATCCGGGCCAGCTGGCCACCGCCCACCATGCCGACTACGGGCAGACCGGTTCGGGTATCCATCGCCCGCCAAGCCTAGCGACGTCCCAGCTCAGCACCGACACCGGTGGTTGTCCACCGGCCTCCGGGGTTATCCACAGGCCAGTTCTGCGGCGACCTGCCGGACCTAGAATCGGGGCATGAGTGCCGAAGCAGTGGGCCGATACATGCCGGCTGTCATCACCCTCGATGACCTGGCTGCGATGATCGCCGCCGATACGCACGGCCGCCGATACGAGACCAGCCCCGAGGGAGTCCTCTCCGTCGTGCCACCCCCCGACAGCGACCATGCCGTCATCGCCACCCGACTGCTGCTCTGGCTCGCCGCAGGAGAGTGGCCAGCAGAGCAACTCATGCAGGCCGCGGGGATTCGCATCCCTGGTCCGCAGGGCGACGGCGGCCGGATACCCGACCTGACCGTTTGGTCGCGGCCCCAGGTTTCCTCGGTGTGGCTGCCGACGGCCGATCTCGTGCTGGTCGTCGAGATCGTGTCACCCGGCTCCGAGGCCATCGACCAGCTCGTCAAGGTGGCGGAGTATGCCCGGGCCGGCATCCCGCGATATTGGACGGTCGCCCGCGACGAGGCGCAGACCGTCACCCTCTATCGGCTGACCGACCGGGGCATCTACGAGACCTCGGCCCAGCTGCCGCTCAAGGTTCTCCTGCAGGCCTCGCCGAGCGAACACCTCGACGTCAAGCCGTCAGCCGGCTGATCAGATCGGCCGGCGTGGTGACCGGGCGGTCACAGACAAAACCCCGGCAGACGTAGGCCGTCGGCGCGCCGCCCAGCAGGGGGCGGTCGGCGAGCAGCGGGACGCCGGGGCGACCCGGTTCGCCGGTGACGATCACCGTGCCCGGTGGTGCGTGGCGTAGCGCCGCCTCGACCAGCGGGGTCGCCGCCACCGGGTCGGTGGTGGCGATCGCGATCTCGTAGGGGCCGGTGAGGGCGGCCTCGGCCGCCGCGGCGGAGTAGCCGGCGAAGCGGGGATGGCCGGCGATCAGCGGGCCGGCCGCGGCCAGGGCGGCGTCGGCGGCCTCGCGATAGGCGGTCTCGCCGCTGAGGGCGGCGAACGACACCAGGGCCGCGCAGATCGCCGACAGGCCGGACGGGGTGGCGTTGTCGGTGGGGTCGGCGGGGCGGGTCACCAGGCGTTCCGCGTCGTCGGCCGTGTCGTAGAAGCCGCCCTCGCCGGTGGCGAAGCGGGCCAGCGCGACATCGAGCAACTGGCGTGCCAGGTCGAGCCAGCGGCCGTCGGTGGTGAGCTGGTGCACGGCCAGGAAGGCCTCGGCCACGCAGCCGTAGTCGTCCAGCACCCCGGCCGGCTCGCCGACCTTACCGTCGCGGGAGACCCGGCGCAGGCGGCCGTCGACCAGATGGCGGGTGGCCAGCACCTCGGCGAGCTCGACCGCCGCCGTACGGGAGGCGGGCGCACCGGTCAGCGCGCCGTGCTCGGCCAGGGCGGTGATCGCCAGGCCGTTCCAGGAGGCGACGACCTTGTCGTCGCGGGCCGGCTGCGGGCGCTCGGCGCGCGCGGCGAGCAACCGGGCCCGGACGTGGCGCCAACGCTCGACCAGAGCCGGCTCGGCCGCGTCGATGTCGCGGGCCAGGACCAGCACGCTGCTGCCGTGCTCGAACGTGCCCTGCTCGGTGACCCGGAACAGGTCGGCCGCCCACCCGCCGTCGTCGGCGCCCAGCACCTCGGTGAGCTGGGCGGGCGTCCATGCGTAGGTCAGCCCCTCGACGCCGGCGGCGTCGGCGTCGAGGGCCGAGGCCAGCCCGCCGCCGGCGGTGGCGAGGTCGCGCAGCAGGAAGGCGGCGGTCTCGTCGGCGATCCGCCGGGCGAAGGCGTCGCCGGTCAGCCGCCACAGCTGGGTGTAGGCCCGGAGCAGCAACGCGTTGTCATACAGCATCTTTTCGAAGTGCGGCACCGTCCAGGTGGCGTCGACGGCGTAACGCGCGAAGCCGCCGGCCAACTGGTCGTAGATGCCGCCGCGGCCCATCCGCTCGGCGGCGTGCCGGACGATTTCGAGCGCCTCGGCGGAGCCGGTGCGCTGGTGGTGGCGCAGCAGGAAGAGCAGGTTCATATGTGGCGGGAATTTCGGGGCGCCGCCAAAACCGCCATTTGTCTGGTCTTGATCCTTCTCCAGCTGGGCGGCCGCGCTCGCGAGCAGCTCGGCCGAGATGGGGGCCCGGGGACCGCCGACCAGTTGGGCGCCGCCGATCGCCTCGACCACCGCGGTGCCCTGCTTGATCACCTGCTCGCGCTGCTCGCGCCAGGCGGTGGCGACCGAGGTGAGCAGGCGGCTGAAGTTGGGTTTCGGGAAATAGGTGCCGCAGAAGAACGGATCGCCGCCGGGCGTGGCGAAGACCGTCATCGGCCAGCCGCCCTGCCCGGTCATCGCCTGGGTGGCGGTCATGTAGACGGCGTCGACGTCGGGCCGCTCCTCGCGATCCACCTTGATCGCGACGAACCCCTCATTGATCAGCTTGGCGACGTCGTCGTCCTCGAAGGACTCGTGTGCCATCACATGACACCAGTGGCAGGCCGCGTAGCCCACCGAGATCAGCACCGGCACGTCGCGGCGTTTCGCCTCGGCGAACGCCGCCGCCGACCAGGGCCACCAGTCGACCGGGTTGTCGGCGTGCTGGAGCAGGTAGGGCGAGGTCGCGTCGGCGAGGCGGTTGGCCATGCACCAACCCTCTCACGCGCCACCGACCGGAACGGGCGTCAGGAGGCGTCGTCGGCGCGCAGCGTGCGGATGTTGTTGGGGGCGGCGGCCTCGGCCAGCTGGGTCAGCGCCTGGACGATCCGGTCGGCCGGCATCGGCCGGCAGAAGTGGTAGCCCTGCGCCGACGGGCAGCCGAGGGCGATCAGCGCGGCCCGCTGTTCGGTGGTCTCCACGCCCTCGGCGACCACTCGGACGCCGAGCCGGGCGGCGAGCTCGACCGCCCCGCGGACCACCGCGCCGGCGGCCGGCGAGTCGATCATGTTGTCGACGAAGGAGCGGTCGATCTTGATCTCGTCGACCGGGGCCCGGGTGACGATGGCGAGCGACGAGTATCCGGTGCCGAAGTCGTCGAGGGAGAGTTGTACGCCGCTGCCCCGCAGCTCGGCCAGCACGTCGTCGACGATGTCCTGCTCGCTGACCGCCACCGACTCGGTGATCTCCAGGACCAGCTGGGACGCGGGCGCCCGATGCCGCCGCAGCGCGTCCGCGACCTGCGCCGGGAAGCCGGGGTCGAGCAGGCTGCGGGCCGAGACGTTGACCGACACGGGCACGTCGACGCCGGCCGCGTGCCAGGTGGCCGCCGCCGACAGGGCGAGGTCGAGCACCCGGCGGGTGAACGGGGTGAGCAACTCGGTGTGCTCGACGGTACGGATGAAGTCGTTGGGCGAGAGCTGGCCGCGGCGCGGATGCCGCCAGCGCACCAGGGCCTCGACGCCGGTGGGCGCGGCCGTGATCAGGTCGACCGCGGGCTGCAGGTGCAGCACGATCTGGTCGTCGGCGGCCAGCGCGTCCTGCAGCTCGGCGAAGACGGCCAGCCCGTCCGTGGTGACCGCGTCCTGGCCGGCGGCATAGGTGGCGACCGCCACCTGCTCCCGTTTGGCCTGGCCGAGCGCGAGCGACGCGCGGCGGACCAGCTCGGTCAGATCGGTGCGGCCGGCCTCGGCGACCGCGACGCCGACCGCCACCTCGACCGCGAGCCGGACGCTCGACACCTCCATCGGCTGCCCGAGGTCGTCGACCAGCTCACGGGCCCGGCGCAGCGCCGTCGGGAGCGGGCTGGGGCCCTCGTGCCGCACCGCCGCCGAGTCGGTCAGGGTGGTGATCGCCGGGATGAGCAGCGCGAACTCGTCGTCGCCGATGCGTGCGACCAGTTCGTTCTCGCGGGTCAGGTCGGTGAGCCGCTCGGCGATCAACCGCAGCACCTCGTCGCCGCTGCGGTGGCCGAGGGTGCCGTTGACCTCACGGAAGTCGTTGATGTCGAGCAGCAGCAACGCCACGTACCGATGCCGGTCCAGCGAGCGCAGCAGTTGATCGCCGTCGGCCACCAGGGTGCGCCGGTTGAGCAGGCCGGTGAGCCCGTCGCGCAGGTTGTCGTAGGCGACCTTTTCCTCCAGCGCGGCGACCCGCGCGCGGGCGGCCGCGTCGTGCAGTGCGCCGCCGAGCGCGTCGCCGTACGCGGAGATCGCCGCCTCGTCCCGCGGCACGGGCAGGGCCGGCTCGGACAGCCAGACGGTGAGCTCGCCGACGGTCTCCCCGGACACCGCCATGGACCGGGTGATCGCCGGGCCGGGCAGACCCGCGACCGCGTTGTCCTGGCCGGGACCGTCCTGCGCGTACCGTCGCTCGCCCGTCCCGGCGTGCACCTCGATCTCGACCCGGCGGGCGCCGAACACGTCGAGCGCGCCACGCAGGCCGGCCTCGGCCACATCGGACTCGGTGCCGCCGGGCAGCGCGGCGGTGGCCGCGGCGAACGCCTCCCACATCCGGCGTTCCTCGGCGGCGCGCAGGTGGTAGCGGTAGGTGCGTTGCAGCAGCCACAGCCCGGGTAGGAAGGCGATCAGCCACAGCGGACCGCGGACCAGCGCGAACACGGCGCCGAGGCCGACCAGGACGTTCCCCACGAACATCGGGATCTTGGCGTACAGGACGCGCGGGATGATCTGGGTGGCGCTGGCGTCGCGGTGCAGGGCCAGGGTGAGCACGGCCAGGCCGGACGTGCTGATCAGGTACGCGAGGGCGCCCGCCACCAGTCCGGCCTGCATCCGGACGCTGAGCAGCGGTGCGTTGCCGGCCACCAGCGAGGCGACCGCGGTCGCCCCGGCCCCGCCGAGGCTCAGGGCCGCGGCCAGATGCACCACCTCGGCGACGCTGCGATGGTCGTGCAACCAGGACAGTACGGCCCAGGCGAGGCCGGCGCCGAGCATGGTGGCGGCGGGCAGCCAGCCGGCCGGCGCCACCACGAAGCCGATGATGAAGGCGGTCTCGCCCCAGGAGATGGAGACGACGCCGCGGCCGAGCCGGAACTGCAACCTGGCGACCTGCCCGGCGGCGGCCAGCACGACCGCCAGGACCGCACCGGCGGCCAGGGGCAGTGGCCGGTCGGCGGGCCGGTCGGCCGGCAGCAGACATCCGATCACCGCGGCCAGGACGGCGGCGCCGGCGATGGCGGCAGCGAAGATCCGCACCGCCCGGGAGCGGCCCGCGAGGCCCGCCACGGCCATCAGGGACCGACGGCCATCGATCTCCACGGCCGGCCGGGCGCTCATGAATTTCCCCTGTTCACGAGCGGCACTGGCGGATGCACGTGCATCTGCAGGGGAGAAAACTGGGGGCGGGGAATGGTCATTTTCAGCGCCCCCTTCCGCGCAGGGTTTGGGGCGGTGAAGCCCCACGGGCGGAAGGCTAAATCAATCCCGATGAAGACAACAGGGCTTGACGCACGACGCGTATTGGCCTTTGGTCAGACCAATACGGTGCGTGCCGTCCGGTTTGCCGCCCACAAGGCCGGTGACGAGGTCAAACGCCGCGCGTGTCGCCGTCGGCGGGAGCTCCATCACTCTGAGTAGTATTGCCCGTGACCTCGCCTTCCGTACCGGAGGGGGCCGACTCCGATCGATCCTGATCGACCTCGGCGGAAATCGGCGCGGCCCCGGAACGGTCGAGGTCGGCGTTCAATCGAGCTATCTCGGCCTCACGCTGTGTCTGCTTCCCGTCCGGAAAACTGTCGGGAAGCCGACGCAAGCGCTTGTTCATATTGCGGATCAGCAGAACAGTCGCTATGGAGAGCAGCACGATGATGAACAAGCCCATCGGCCCGGCCAGGCCGCCGGACCGGGTGTCGCCGAAGTTATTGACCGCGAAGAGGTCCATCTGCCGAGCGTAACCCCCGGACGGCCAAGGTGAACCGGCAGGTTCAGCGGGCGTCGACGGACTCGCGGACGCCGGCGAACAGGTCGGACTCCGGGACCGGGCTGTCGACCAGCGAGCGCACGAGCTCGAAGTCCTCGGTGGGCCACACCTTCTGCTGCAGGTCGATCGGGATCTTGAACCAGAAGCCGTCCGGGTCGACCTGGGTGGCGTGCGCCCGCAGCGCGTCGTCGCGGACCTCGAAATACTCACCACACTCGACTCGCGTGGTGATCCGGTCGCCGCGGTCGTCGCGGTCGGACCACTTCTCCAGCCACTCCGTGTACGGCGACTCGAGGCCCGCCGCCAGCATCCCCTCGTGCAGCGCGAGCATCCGCGCGCGGGTCCAGCCGGAGTTGTAGTAGAGCTTGAGCGGCTGCCACGGCTCGCCCAGCTCGGGGTGGACCTCGGGATCGCCGGCCGCGTCGAACGCGACCATCGAGATCTTGTGGCACATGATGTGATCGGGGTGGGGGTATCCGCCGTTTTCGTCATAGGTCGTCATGACATGCGGCTTGAACTCGCGGATCAGCTTGATCAGCGGCAGCGCGGCCTCGGCCGGATCCTGCAGGCCGAAGCAGCCCTCGGGCAGTGGCGGCAGCGGATCGCCCTCGGGCAGGCCGGAGTCGACGAAACCGAGCCAGGCCTGCTCGACGCCGAGGATCTCGCGCGCCCGGGCCATCTCGGCGCGGCGGATGTTGGTGATGTCGGCGAGCACCTCGGGACGGTCCATCTTCGGGTTGAGCACGCTGCCGCGCTCCCCGCCGGTACACGTCGCGATCAGCACCTGCGCACCCTCGGCGACGTAACGAGCCGACGTCGCCGCCCCCTTGCTCGACTCGTCGTCAGGATGCGCGTGCACTGCCATGAGGCGCAGCTGCTCAGCCACTGAAAGACTCCTCGGACCGGGCCGCCGCTCGGCGGGCCGATGTCGGTTGCGAAAATGAACTCTGCCATTCTGGCTGATCCCACCGACAAGAAACGCACGAGAGGTCGTCAGGTGAGCGAGACGCGCACCACAACGCCGGCGTTCCCGCCCGGCCGGTACGGCCGGCGGCGGTCCGGCCGGCGCCGCTCGATCGTGCCGATCGCCGTCCTGGTCCTGGTGATCGCCGGCTCGCTGGCCCTCTCCACCCGGCTCTACCAGCAATACGGAAAGACCGACTACGAGGCCCAGATCGTCGGCTGGGACGCCAAGCCGGCCGCCGACCGGCTGACCATCGAGTTCAAGGTGCGGGTTCCGGCCGGCGAGGCGGCGTCGTGCGTGCTCCGGGCCCGCGACTACGACGGCTTCGAGGTCGGCCGCCGGCAGGTTGTGGTGCGCCCGTCCGGCGACGCCACCACGATCGACGCGCGGGAGACGGTGACCACCACGGCGCGGGCCTCGGTCGGCGATGTGCTGGGATGTGAGCCAGCCCACTAGTGGCCTTTCCCCCTGAGGTTTGAACCGGACGAGATCGCGCAATCCAGGCGGCGTGCACACCGCTGGTAAGCTTGGTGATTCGCTCCGTTCAGCATTCGTCGTGATGTTGAGCTTGCCCCGTTCCAGCAAGGAGATCGACCGTGTCCAGTTCCGAAGCGCCCAAGACGTGGCTCTCTCAGGACGCTTACGACCGGCTGCAGGCCGAGCTTGACGAGTTGGTCGCCGCGCGGCCCGCCGTGGCCGCGGAGATCAACGCCCGCCGCGAAGAGGGTGACCTGCGGGAGAACGGTGGCTACCACGCCGCCCGGGAAGAGCAGAGCAAGCAAGAGGGCCGGATCCTCTACTTGAAGGAGTTCCTGCGCAACGCCGAGGTCGGCGAGGCCCCGTCCGCCGACAAGGTCGCGCCGGGTTCCGTCGTCACGATCTACTTCGACGACGACCAGAGCGACACCGAGACCTTCCTGCTCGGCTCCCGCGAGATCGCCTCGACCACCGACCTCACCGTGTACAGCCCGGAGTCGGCACTCGGCAAGGCGATCCTCGGCGCCGGCGAGGGCCAGACGGTCACCTACACGGCACCGAGCGGCGCCGACATCAAGGTCACCGTGGTCAAGTTCGGCCCGTTCGAGGGCTAATCTCCGTACGCGAGCTCGCGGCGCACCTGTTCATACAGCGCCGCGAGCTCGTCGTCTATCCGGGCCGCGTCGGTCTCGGTGAGCACGACCGCGGCGGGCATCGCCGGCCTGCGCTCATACATCGCGATGCGCAGCCCACCCGGCGGGTGGCTGGCGAAGAGCGAGACATCGTCACGCCGGCTGAGCTGGCGCAACGCCGGAATGTCCGTAGCCAGATTGGCGCGGGCCACCGCGGCGGCAGCGCGCCAGGCCGCGGCGCCGTTCCCGTTCCGCGCCTCCCGGCACACCACCGTGTCGATCGCCTCCTCGAGGAGAAGCAGCTCGTCACTGCGGATCGCGGCGGCCGTACCGCCCGCCTTGGCGCCGAGTTCGTCGGCGAGATACTCGGCGCGTTGCGAGTCGCGCAGGCTGATCCACACCAGCAGAAGGTGCGGGATGAAGATCAACCGGGACAGCAGCCCGAGCACCACCCGAGTGACCAGGGCCGCGATCAGGTCCAGGAATCCGCCGCCGGCCGTCACGTCGGCGTCCGGGCGCAGCAGGTCGGCAACCTCGCCGAGCGTGCACTGAGCAACCTGGGTGAGCAGGATGCGCCGCAGATCACCGTTGACGAAGTGGCCGAGTTCGTGGCCGAGCAACGCGACGCGCTCCTGCTCGTCGAGCGTGGCCCAGAACACCGCGCCCAGGCAGAGCACCCGCTGCCGGCGCAGACCCACCACAGTGGTGTAGGCGTTGAAGTCGTCGCTCAGCAGAACGACGTCCGGCATCGGTGCGCCGACCGCCGCGGCCACCCGTTCCACCAGGGCGAAGAGGGTGGGCGCGGTGGCCCGGTCGAGCACCTCGGCGGACTCGGTGTACCAGCTGAGCCGGCCGAGGCGCGGGCGCAGCACCCAGGCCACGCCCAGCAGCACCACGCCGAGCACCGTGAACAGCCCGAAGAAGTCGTAGCAGACCAGCCAGACCCCGAGCGCGGCGATCGCCAGCACGCCGGCCAGCAGGAGCGCCGAGAAGAGCAGGGTGGCCGCCCGGGCAACGGTCATCGACCGCCGGGTCAGCGGTCCGTCGGCCAGCGCCGCGAACTGCCGTTCGGTCAGCCGGTAGGCCACCCGGTGCAGCAGCCGATCGAGCCATTGCCAGCCGAAGGCACGGCTGCTGGCGTCGGGATCGAAGCGAGCGAGGTTCCACTCGCAGGACGGGCACCAGGGCACCGCGGACCATTTGGTGACCGTCGCGGCCGAACATCGGGGACAGATGAGGGCCGCGTCGGTCGATAGGGTCACGGCCGAGGATCATGCCGGATCGCCGGTCCGGCGGCTACCCGGCAAAACGGTCGATCAGGGCGTCGCGTCGGAGAGCAGCGAGACCCGGTAGCCCGAGTCGCGCAGCATCGAGATCAACGCGGCGGAGTGGTCCGGCCCGCGGGTCTCCACCGACAGCGCCACCTCCACCTCGCCGAAGCCGAGCCGCGGGCTCTGCCGCGAGTGCGCGACGTCGACCACATTGGCCCGCTGCGCGGCGATCGAGGTGAGCAGCCGGGCCAGTTCGCCGGGGCGGTCCCCGCAGCGTACGGCCAGGCGCAGGAACCGGCCCGCCGCGGCGAGGCCGTGTTCGATCACCCGCAGCAGCAGCATCGGGTCGATGTTGCCGCCGGACAGGATGGTCACCGCCGGGCCGGTGGTCACCGGCGTGTAGGCGCCGGTGAGCAGGGCGGCGAAGGCCGCACCGCCGGCCGGCTCGACCACCATCTTGTGCCGTTCCAGCAGCACCAGCAGCGCCGCCGACAGATCCTCGTCGGTGACCGTGACCATCTCGTCGACCAGCTTGCTGACGTGCGCGAAGTTCAGGTCGCCGGGCCGCAGGACGGCGATGCCGTCGGCGATCGTGACGCCGCGGTCGAGCTTCAGCGGCGCGCCGGCGGCCAGCGACGGCGGGTATGCGGCGGCGCCGCTCGCCTGCACGCCGACGATCTGGATGTCCGGCCGCAGCGCCTTGGCGGCGACCGCCACCCCGGAGATGAGCCCGCCACCGCCGACTGCCGTGATGATCGTGGCCACCTCGGGCAGCTGATCGATGATCTCCAGGCCGACCGTGCCCTGGCCGGCGATCACGTCCGGGTGGTCGAAGGGGTGGATGAGCACGGCACCCGTCTCGGCCGCGAACGACTTCGCGGCCTCCAGCGCGTCGTCGACGCTCGACCCGGCGTACTCGATCGACGCGCCGTACCCCTTGGTGGCCGTGACCTTGGGCAGCGGCGCGCCCTCCGGCATGAAGACCGTGGCCCGCGCGCCGAGCAGCTCGGCCGCGAGCGCCACCCCCTGGGCGTGGTTGCCGGCGCTCGCGGCGACGACGCCGCGGCGCCGCTCGTCCGGCGACAGGCGGGCGATCCGGGTGTAGGCGCCGCGCACCTTGTACGACCCGGCGCGCTGCTGGTTTTCGCACTTCAGCCAGGTCGGCGTCGCGCAGATCTCGGAGAGCGGGCGGGACGGGATCAGCGGGGTGGTCTTGACCACCCCGGTCAGCAACTCCCGCGCGGCCTCGATGTCGGCGAGCGAGAGCAGGTCCAGCGGCAGGGCACCAGCAGTCATGAGTCTTCAGTCCGCTCTAGGGTGGCGGGCGGGGTGGTCGGACGGGCTCGATCGTCCCACCCGGTCACCCGAAGGCGTGCCGCTGCCAGGGGTTGAGCACCTCGAACTGGCCGGCCACGGCGAGCAGCAGCAGCTCCGAGTCGGGTGGGCCGACCAGCTGGATCGCGACCGGCAGGCTGTCCGGGCGCAGCCCCACCGGGATCACGATCGCCGGCAGGCCGGCCACGTTCCACGGCGCGGCGTACGGCGCGTACCGCATGTTCACCGCCATGTTGTGCCGCCACGACCCCTGCGAGTACTGGTCGGC
>Ga0070668_100000614_pt1 | contig 23893 bp, 19 predicted proteins | sample KBSS43metaG_FD_64661 | JGI IMG/M metagenome (GOLD analysis project Ga0070668, IMG submission 64661) | Switchgrass rhizosphere microbial communities from Kellogg Biological Station, Michigan, USA - KBS S4-3 metaG | ecosystem: Host-associated > Plants > Roots > Rhizosphere > Soil ...
GCGCCGGATCCCGACGTCCTGGCCGACGTCCTGCTGGCCCCGCTGGCACCGGAGCTGTTCCTGCACCAGACCGGGCGAGGCATCTCCCCCGAACGCATCGCCGCGTCCTTGCGGGAACTGGCTCTTCGGTCGCTCTAGACGAGCCCGCGCGGCCGGGACCTTTTCGGGTGGTACCGCGGCTTCGGTTTCGGCTCTTCGCCACGGATCCGCGCGAGCGCGGCCTCGAAGGCGGTGAGCACGTCGGCGACGAACACGAGCCTGCCGACACCGAGCCGGCGCAACGCCGGGCCGTGGTCGGCCGCGACCGTGAGCGCGACGCCGAGCAGCAGCACCCGCCAGCCGGCGAACACCGCCGCGCGCACGGGTTTGCCGAGCGCGCGGAAGCCGATTTCGAGCCGGTGGCAGTGGAACGGCACGTGCCGTTCCTCGTCGGCGAGGATCCGGGCGGCGACCTGCGTGACGAGCGGGTCGCCGGTGCCGTCGCGCAGGGCCCGGTAGTACCGCAGCGCGACGACCTCGGCGATGAGCAGCACCATCAGCTCGAGCCGCAGCCCGAGCGCCCGCCGCAACCGCACGAACACGGTGTCCGACCAGTGCGCCGCGATGGTCGGCACCCCGGCTGCGCCAAGCAGTTCGGCGAGCATCCGGGCATGGTTCTGTTCTTCCGCGACGAAGAGCTTCACGGCGGCGAGGTAGCTGCCGCCACCGGCTTTGGCGATGAGGTTGGCACCGTCGCCGGCCTCGCCGACCTGGAACCGCTGAACGCTCCGCGCGACGTCGGGGTGCAGGTTCGCACCCCTTTCCCACGGCGGATCTTCGCGCTGCCGCCGGCGTTCCGCTTCGGCTTCGAAGTCCTTGAGCCAGTGTGCGTAGGTCATCGCATCGATGATGCCCGCCCGGCCGTGGACTTCGTGGGTGGCTTTCGTGGAGATTCGGTGAGCGTGCTCAGCGCGGCGCGCGGGCCGCGCTCGCGCGGTGGAGCGGATCCTGGCGCGCTGAGCGCGGCGAGGAACGCGGCCGCGGCCGGGTTGGGGTGGCCGCCCGGGCGGCGGACCGCGACCACCGGGATGCGGGCGTCCACACCGGACACCGCCACGACGCGGAGGCTGCCGATCCGCAGTTCCTCGCGGATGCTCGCCAGTGGCATCAGCGCGACCCCCAGGCCCGCCTCGATCAGGCGCTTCTGCGCGGTCAGGCTGTCGACCGTCGTGATCGACGGGTTCGTCAGGCCCGCCGCGGCCAGCTGGTGCTCCAGCAGGCCGCGGAACGAGCCCGCCCCGCCGCGTTCCGCCGGGAACCCCAGCCACTTCTCGTCACGCAGCGGACCCAGGTCCGGCAGGCGCTCGGCCGTGATCCGGTGCCCGGCCGGCAGCACGACGTGGAGCTCCTCCTCGCCCAGCGGGATCGACTCCAGGTCGGCGTCAGGGTGGTAGCGCACGCCGAGATCCGCCTCGCCGCGGCGGACGAGGGCGCTCACTTCGCGGCTGGTCGCCGTGCGCAGCTCGATCTCGACCCGGCTACGCGCGGTGAATTCGCGCATCGCGTCCACGACGTGCGAGTCGGCCAGGGTGCCGACGAGAGCCAGCCGGAAGACCACCCCGGGCTCCCGCACGGCCCGCTCGCCGTCGCGGATCGCGGCCAGCGCGGCCTCGGCGTACGGCAGCAGGGCCCGTCCCGCGTCGGTGAGCACCACCCGGCGGCCCGCGCGCTCGAACAGGGCCGCGCCGAGGCCGCGTTCCAGTTCGTGGATCCGGCGGCTCACCGCGGGCTGCGAGCGGTGCAGCCGCCGCGACGCCTCGGTGAACCCGCCCACCTCGGCGATGCAGACGAAGGTTTCGAGCTCGTCGACCGTCATCCGATCAGTATTCCTGATGGAGCCTGCGACGAACTATGCATTTGTCCGATGCCGGTCCGGCGGGCAGGGTGAAGCCATGAGTACCCGAGCCGACGGGTTCCGCGCGCTGCACGAGCGCCCGGAGCCCTTCCTCTTGCCGAACCCGTGGGACGCCGGAACGGCCCGGTTGCTGGCCGGCCTCGGCTTCGAGGCGCTGGCCACGACGAGCCTGGGCGTCGCCAATGCGCTCGGGCGCCGCCGCGCGACCCGGCAGGACATCCTGGACAACTGCCGGGAGATCGCCGCGGCGACGCCGCTGCCGGTGAACGCGGACCTCGAGAACGGCTTCGCCGACGACCCGGCGGAAGCAGCGAAGATGATCGAAGCGGCCGCCGAGGCGGGCGCGGCCGGTGCGTCGATCGAGGACCACACGGGTGACCGCGACACGCCGATCTACGACTTCGGGCTGGCCGTCGACCGCATCCGCGCGGCGGCGGAGACCGCCCGAGCCAGGTCGGTGGTGCTCACGGCACGCGCCGAGAACCTGCTGCACGGCGTCGACGACCTGGGAGACACGATCAAGCGCCTGCAAGCGTTCGAAGAAGCGGGCGCCGACGTGCTGTACGCGCCGGGACTGCGGACACTCGACCAGATGCGCGCCGTGGTTTCGTCGGTGGGCAAGCCCGTCAACGTGGTGATGGGTTTCGCGGACCCGTCGATCACCCTCGAGCAACTGGCCGGGATCGGGGTGCGGCGGATCAGCATCGGAGGTGCGCTTTCCCGGCTGGCGTTGAAGTCCTTCATGGACGGCGCACGGGAGATGCGGGCGGGCCGGTTCGGGTTCGTCGCGGACCTGCCGCCGATTTCCGAGCTGCACCAGGCCTTCGGCTGACCAGGCGGGGCTACCGCCTGGTCAGCCGGACACCGTCAGCTACAACCCGAGGTCGCGCCGCAGCCTTCGCAGGCGTAGCACGAGCCGGCCGGGCGCATCTTCGTGCCGCATGTCATGCAGAGCGGGGCGTCCGCCGCCTTGCCGAGGCGGAGTTCCATCAGCTCCGTCGTCGTCTGGGCTTCACGGTGCAGGCGCTCGGGCTCCTCGGCGTGGGGCTCCGGCGAGGAGTCCACTGTGGACTGCAGGGTCTCGAGGTCGACGCCCGGGCCGCCGTAGCCTGCTTCGACCTCCGCCGACCGCTCGTCCGCCGAGAGGATGCCCAGCTGCGAACGCTTCTCGTACGGCAGGTAGTCCAGCGCCAGCCGGCGGAACAGGTAGTCCATCACGCTCGTCGCGATGCGGATGTCCGGATCGTCGGTCATGCCCGCCGGCTCGAAGCGCAGGTTCGAGAACTTCGAGACGTAGAACTCGAGCGGGATGCCGTGCTGCAGGCCCACCGAGATCGACATCGAGAACGCGTCCATCACACCGGACAGGGTCGAGCCCTGCTTGCCCAGCTTGACGAAGATCTCGCCGAGGCCGTCGTCCGGGTACGAGCCCGCCGTCAGGTATCCCTCCGCGCCGCCGACGGTGAACGACACCGTCTGGCTCGGGCGCTTCTTCGGCAGGCGCTTGCGCACCGGCCGGTACTCGACGACCTTCTCCGGCTCGGCGGCCGCCGTCTCCTTCTTGCCGGTCGACAGCGGCTGGCCGACCTTGCAGTTGTCGCGGTAGATGGCCAGCGCCTTGAGCCCGAGCTTCCAGCCCTGGAAGTAGATCTCCTCGACCTCTTCGACCGTCGCCGACTCCGGCATGTTGACCGTCTTGGAGATGGCACCGGACAGGAACGGCTGCACCGCGGCCATCATCCGCACGTGGCCGATCGGCGCGATCGACCGCTGGCCGACCGCGCAGTCGAACACCTCGTAGTGCTCGGGCCGCAGCCCCGGCGCGTCGACGACGTGGCCGTGCTGCGCCACGTACTCGACGATCGCCTCGACCTGCTCGTCCTGGTAGCCCAGCGCCGTCAGCGCGCGCGGCACCGTCTGGTTGACGATCTGCATCGAGCCGCCGCCGACCAGCTTCTTGAACTTCACCAGCGAGAAGTCCGGCTCGATCCCGGTGGTGTCGCAGTCCATCATGAAGCCGATAGTTCCCGTAGGAGCCAACACACTGGCCTGCGCGTTGCGCCAGCCGTGCTTCGTCCCGATGTCGATGCCCTTCTTCCACTCCTCCGTCGCCAGCGCGCGGACCGCGGCGTCGTTCGAGTGGTAGGTGCGGACGAGCTCGTTCGCCGCCGCGTGCTTGCGCATCACGCGCTGGTGCGCCTCGGCGTTGCGGGCGTAACCCTCGTACGCACCGACCGCCTGGGCCAGCTCGGCCGAGCGCCGGTAGGACACGCCGGTCATCAGCGACGTGATCGCCGCGGCGAGCGCGCGACCGCCGTCGGAGTCGTACGCGTGACCGAGCGCCATCAGCAGCGCGCCCAGGTTCGCGTAGCCGATGCCGAGCTGGCGGAACTTCCGCGTGGTGTCGGCGATCGGCTCGGTCGGGAAGTCCGCGAAGCAGATCGAGACGTCCATCGCGGTGATCACGAACTCGACGGCGCGAGCGAACAGCGGTGCGTCGAACGTGCCTTCGGGCGTGACGAACTTCAACAGGTTCAGCGAGGCCAGGTTGCAGCTCGAGTTGTCGAGGTGCATGTACTCACTGCAGTTCGCGACGACCGTACCGCCGACGATGTACGAGTGGTTCCGCGGCTCGGTCAGGTTGAACGTCGTCTCGAACCCTTGAGAGACCCGCGAAACCAGGCGCACGGTCTCGTCCACGTCGTAGAACTCGTGGTTCGCCAGCACGTCTGCGAGCTTGGCCGACTTGGCGGCGTGGTCGAACCCGACCAGCTCGGCGAAGGAAGCGATGTGGCGTCCGGTGATGCGGAGGTCGAACGCGGGCCCCCCGCTGCCGTAGGTCCGTTCCTCGCCGTCCTTCGTGGTGTACCGGAAGGATTCGGCCTTCTGCTCCGAGTTGTAGATGCGGCCGCGGATGCCCAAGCTGGCCAGCAGTTCCTGCACGCCGATGAGCAGTTCCTCGGACCGGCTGCCCAGCCCGACGTACCGGGTGCCCTTGACCGCCTGGTTCACCACGCAGCCGTCAGCGTCGAACAGGCCCCGCAGGAACGCGGTCACGATGTCCTCGGGCGCCTGATAGATCGCGTCCGGAACAACCTTCGCGGCGGAGCGTTCCTTGGAGACGCCAAGTCCACGCATGAGCAGGGCGAACCGTCCCCGCATCGCCCGGAGCTGGGCGGTGCCGTTGGCCTGCAGGCTGGGCTTGCCGGCCGTCCCGGTGATCGCGGCGAGCAGCTCACGGTGCCGCGGGAGGACGTTCTCGCGCTCCCATTCGGATCCGTACACCGTGACTGCACCCGCGTCGGTCAGGCAACCGTCGCCGACGAGCCAGCCGACGTAGTGCGCGAGTTCGGTGGTCCACTTCTCCGGCACGGCACGCAGTTCCTTGCCGCGCGCCCGCGTCGCAGCCTGGATCGCCAGCGGCGGAAGGGCCGCTGTCGCGTACGGCCGCGCCGCGTGCTCGATCGAGCGCACCACCTTGTCGGTTTCGCCGAGCTTGTCGGCGTGGACCCAGCCCTGATTTTCGGTCCAGACGCGGTGGTTGGGCGTGCAGCGAAGCCGGGAGCCGTCGCTGAACCGGAGTTCGACGATCTCGTTGGTCCCGGTGACCATGTAGCGCGTGGGCTGCGTGGCAACGATCCGCGATGCCGGAGTGTCCTTGTGGGTCACGTCGTTGGTGTAGACGGCGAACGTCTCACCCTGCGCGGCGCGCCGCACGAGATCTCCGATACGAACCAGACCGGCGTCGGTGACGACGCGCTGGTCCGCCGGGAAACACGGGTTGGACGCGGTGATCCGGCCGGACTCCGGGCAGGTGTGCCAGTCGTTGATCGTGCCGTCGTACTGGATGCCGGGGTCGGCGCACTCCCATGCGGCCTGGGCGATGCCGCGGAACAGCTTCTTCGCGTCGGTCCGGTCGATCACCTCGCCGGTGAGCCGTGCGCGCAGGCCGAAGTCGGTGCCGTTCTCCACCGCCTGCATGAACTCGTCGGACACGCGGACCGAGTTGTTCGCGTTCTGGTACTGCACCGAGGAGATGTCCGCGCCGGAGAGGTCCATGTCGAACCCGGCGTCGCGGAGGACCTTGATCTTCTCCTCTTCGCGCGCCTTGGTCTGGATGAACTCCTCGATGTCCGGGTGGTCGACGTCGAGCACGACCATCTTCGCCGCGCGCCGGGTGGCGCCGCCGGACTTGATGGTGCCCGCGGACGCGTCGGCGCCGCGCATGAACGAGACCGGGCCCGAGGCGGTGCCGCCGGAGGTGAGCAGTTCCTTGGAGGAGCGGATGCGGGAGAGGTTCAGGCCGGCGCCGGAGCCGCCCTTGAAGATGAGGCCCTCTTCGCGGTACCAGTTGAGGATCGACTCCATCGTGTCGTCGACGGCGAGGATGAAGCACGCCGAGACCTGCTGCTTCGAGGCCGTGCCGACGTTGAACCAGACCGGGGAGTTGAAGCTGAAGACCTGGTGCAGCAGCATCCAGGTGAGCTCGTGCTCGAAGATCTCGAGGTCCTGTGGCGTGGCGAAGTAGCCGTGGTCGCTCGCGGCCTTGACGTAGGTCTTCACCACGCGGTCGATGAGCTGCTTGAGGCTGCGCTCACGCTGCGGGCTGCCGACGGCGCCGCGGAAGTACTTGCTGGTGACGATGTTGGTGGCGTTGACCGACCAGAACTCGGGGAACTCCACGCCGCGCTGCTCGAAGTTGACCGAGCCGTCGCGCCAGTTCGTCATGACGACGTCCCGCTGCTCCCAGGTCACCTGGTCGTACGGGTGCTGCCCTTCGGTCGTGAAGACGCGCTTCACGCTCAGCCCGCCGGCGGCCTTGCTCTTCTTGCCGGCGGCCGTGCCGGCCCCGGTTCCCACGGTTTCGGTCATCGGTTGAACCCTCTCCCGCAGCAGGACGGCTCAATCGCCGTCTTCGCGCTGATCGCTCTCCTCCTGGGCAGCAGAACCCGCTATGGCCTCACGAAGATCGGCGATCTCCTTCTCGAAGTCTTCGACCGAGGAGAAGGACCGGTAGACACTGGCGAACCGGAGGTAGGCGACCCCGTCGAGCTCACGCAGCGGGCCCAGGATGGCCAGGCCGACTTCGTGACTCGGGATCTCCGCCAGCCCGGCGGAGCGGATCGACTCCTCCACGCGCTGCGCGAGCTGCTGCAGCGCGTCGTCGTCGACCGGCCTGCCCTGGCAGGCACGGCGGACGCCGCTCACCACCTTGTCCCGGCTGAACTGTTCGGTGACGCCCGAGCGCTTGACGACGGCGAGCACCATCGTCTCCGACGTCGTGAACCGCCGTCCGCACGACGCGCACGAGCGCCGCCTGCGGATCGCCTGGCCTTCATCCACCTCTCGGGAGTCGACGACCCGAGAGTCCGCATGCCGGCAGAACGGGCACCTCATCCGCCGATCACCTTCCCCTCCGCGCCGGCCGCCCCGGTCGACGTCCCCCGGCCACCACGCGTGGCCGTACCGCGATCACCCGGTACCCCTGCACCTGGTGATCGACTTGTGGACATCCGGTGGGTAAGAGCCGCCAGCTGTGGACAACTGCTGCCCAGTCTACCCCAACCTGTGGACCAACTACAGCGGTGTAACTACTACATATAGCGGGCGAGCGTAGAACTCGCGGAGGGCACGCGCAAGCGGACACCGCGCCGCGCGAGAACGCGGGAAGGACGTCCGGACAGTCCGCGAGGACTCAGGGCGCGGGAACGACGGCCGGGTCGCCGACCGGGACCGTGAGCGGCAGCCCGGGCACCAGAACGGCCTGGTCCAGGCGATTGAGCTCCTTGATCCGGGCGACAACCGCGTCAGGGTCGCTCGCTGGCGCGAATCGCAGGGCCAGCGAGGCCAGCGTGTCACCCTGCTCGACCGACACCGTCGCCGTCCGCCCGGGCACCGGAGCACCCGCGACACCGCCGGAGAAAAGACCCAATCCGGTGACCACGAGGCAGCTCGCGACGGCGACCGCGGCGAACCACGGCCACCGCACCGACGTCCGCCGGGGCGCCGCGCAGGGCGCACCGGCCGGGCGGCGGCCCGCCACGACCCGCGCGCGCGTCGGCGGGCGCTGCGCTTCGCCGCGGCGCCCGCGCAGCACGCGCACAGGACGGGGTGGCGCCGGGAGCGGGGTCGCCGGGCGAGCCGGTCCGCGTTCGGCCAGAATGGACATCCGAACCTCCTCGAAACCCTGGTGTCCGCCTGATTCCGCGGCCGGTGCCGGCCGGCGGATCAAGGTCGAACAGGCGTTCTATCGAACGCCCGTGCGAAGGTCTACCACCTGCCACCGACAAAATCGAGCGGACACGGCGTGTCGATCGAACAGATGTTTGAAATCGTCGTGCCCGGGGGCTAACGTCGGTGACCAGGGCATCTGCCGGGCAGATGCCGCCCGGCGAGGCTGCCCGCACCCGGCGGGCACCGGCCGGCGCGCAGATACGTGCAGCGAACGTCTGGGAGGCGACGCAGTGGCGAAGGAGAACAAGGCGGGCAGGACCAGTGGGTCCCCCGGAGGCGCCGGCAAGGTGACCTCCATGCCCGAGGTGTACGAAGTGGACGACGCCCTCACCGTCCGCCAGCAGCAGGTGCTCGACGTGATCCGCTCGTGGGTGAGCCGGTTCGGCTACCCGCCGAGCGTCCGCGAGATCGGCGAAGCGGTGGGGCTGACGTCGACGTCGTCGGTCTCGCACCAGCTGCGTGCCCTGCAGCGCAAGGGTTACCTGCGCCGGGACGCGAACCGTCCCCGCGCGGTCGGCGTGCTCTCGGCGACCGACGACAACCCCATGGGCATCGAGATGGACCAGCAGCCGGTCATGCCGAAGGCGGCGTACGTGCCGCTGGTCGGCCGGATCGCCGCCGGTGGCCCGGTGCTGGCCGAGCAGGCCATCGAGGACGTGTTCCCGCTGCCACGGGAGATCGTCGGCGAGGGTGAGCTGTTCCTGCTGAAGGTCACCGGCGACTCGATGATCGACGCGGCCATCACCGACGGCGACTGGGTCGTCGTCCGGCAGCAGCCGGACGCCGACAACGGCGAGATCGTCGCGGCGATGATCGACGGCGAGGCCACGGTCAAGACGTTCAAGCGCAAGGGCGGCCACATCTGGCTGATGCCGCACAACGAGGCGTACGAGCCGATCCCGGGCGACGACGCGACGGTGCTCGGCAAGGTCGTAGCAGTGCTCAGGCGGTTGTAGCGAGTCGGATGGGGCGAGGTGTGTCCACGGAAAGCGCGGACCATGGCCACTCGCTCCAAGTGTCTTCTGGGGGTGCAACCCCCAGACCCCGCCCGGGGGCAAGCCCCCGGACCCCCGCCTCGGTCGCCTTGGTCTTTCGGGCCCGGGTTTCGCACGGCCGGAGTGGGTGTTTCAGGTTCACCGGATCGAGTGGTCTTGGCCGTGGGGAGCCAAGCCCGCGGACATCAGCTAGCTCCGGCTTCGCTTCCGCAGCCTGCTGAAGCCGAACCAGCCGAGCCCGATCACCGCCAGCGTGATCCCGGCGGCGGGCAGGACGGGGAGCCCGGCCCCGTCCTCCGCCGAGCCGGACGACGCGCCGGTGCCGGTCGTGGTCTTCCCCTCCGCCGGTGCGCCGGACTGCGCGGCCAGAGCGGCCGCGCCCCGCACCGCGCGGAGGGGCTGGCCCACGCCTTCGCTGCCGGAGAGCAGCGTCCCGTCGGGATCGAACGCGATCGCCTCGCCCTGCTTCTCCCCCGGCAACGGGATCCGGACCGGGGTGCGCTGCAGCGCCGCCGTCACATCGCCGTCCGGGGCCGCGTACAGGTACGCGTCGGTGTAGGTCCGCAGCGCGACGACGCTGCCGTCAGCCGTCGACGCGGCGCCGGTGACCAGCACGGACCCGATCGAACCGACCGGGCCGCCCTGCGTGTCCGTCGTCTCGATCTTCACCGTGCCGACCTTCTCCAGGTTGGTCGGTCCCGGGCTCGCCAACGGGCCGGACGGCCGGTACACGCGCGCCTCGCCGAGGATGTCCTTGGTGATCAGGTACGGCGTGCCCGACTTGTCCATCAGCAGCGCTTCGGTGTCGTGCTGGCCGTCGGGGTAGGTGAGCCGGTGCAGCGTGATCTTGCCCTGCGGGCTCATCTCCAGCAGGGCGACCGTCAGCCGGCCCTTCTCGTTGTCGCCGGTGTCGGACAGCCACAGTGTTCCGTCGGGCGTGCGGGCCAGGTCCTCGACGTCGAAGGGGTCCGTCTTGTCGGTCAGGACCTTCTGGACCTTGCAGTCCCGCCCGAGCACGAACACCTGGACCTTGGTACCACCGTCGTTGATCGCGTAGAGCTTCGAGCCGTCGGACACCAGGCCGGACAGCTCGCCGATCCGGGAGTCCTTCATCGTGCACAACGGCTCCGGAGCGGCCGGAGCCGCGGAAGCCGGTACAGGCCCGCCGAGCACGCCCAAGAACACCGCCGCAAAAGCGACAACCAAGCGCACCCAGCCACCTCCGTAGTGTGCGACCAACTTGGTCGCACACTACGGAGACGTTCAGGCCCTGGTCGAGTTGGTCTCGAACTCGCGCAAAGCCGCGGCGAGGTCCGGGCGGACCCGCACCAGCAGACGCGTGCCGTCCTCGGCGTGCTCCTCTTCGAGCACCTCGCCCTCCGCGTGCGCCCGCGCGACCAGCTCGCCGCGCGCGTAGGGCACGAGGGCGTCGACCGTGACCTCCGGCCGCGGCAGGCGGTCGGCGATCACCTCGACGAGCTCGGCGATGCCCGCCCCGGTACGTGCGGAAACCGGCACCGAGCCGGCCAGCGCGTGCCGCAGCCGGGCGAGGGTGACGTCGTCGGACGCGTCGATCTTGTTGATCACCAGCAGCTCCGGCGGGAGCGGCTCCTTGCGCTTGCGCGTGATCTCGCCGAGCACTTCACGCACGGCGCTGACCTGCTCCTCCGGCGCCGGGTCGGCGCCGTCCACCACGTGCAGCAGCAGGTCCGCGTCGGCGGCCTCCTCCAGCGTCGAGCGGAACGCGTCCACCAGCTGGTGCGGCAGGTGCCGCACGAACCCGACGGTGTCGGTCAGCGTGTAGCCGCGCCCGTCCGCGGTCTGCGCGCGCCGCGTGGTCGGGTCGAGGGTGGCGAACAACGCGTCCTCCACCAGCACCCCGGCCCCGGTCAGCGCGTTGAGCAGACTCGACTTGCCGGCGTTGGTGTAGCCGACGATCGCCACGCTGGGCACCTCGTTGGCCAGCCGCCGCCCGCGCTTGGTCTCGCGGATGGTGTCCATGGCGACGATCTCCCGGCGCAGCTTCGACACGCGCTTGTTGATCCGCCGCCGGTCGGTCTCGAGCTTGGTCTCACCGGGACCACGCAGGCCCACGCCGCCGTTCCCGCCGCCGGCACGGCCACCGGCCTGCCGGGACAGCGACGCACCCCACCCGCGCAGCCGCGGGATCAGGTACTGCAGCTGGGCCAGCTCGACCTGGGCCTTGCCCTCCTTCGACCGGGCGTGCTGGGCGAAGATGTCGAGGATCAGCGCGGTCCGGTCGATGACCTTGACCTTGACCTTCTCCTCGAGCTGCCGCAGCTGGCCCGGCGAGAGCTCGCCGTCGCAGATCACGGTGTCGGCGCCGGTGGATCCGACGATGTCGCGCAGCTCCCGCACCTTGCCCGAGCCGATGTAGGTGGCCGGGTCCGGCTTGGTCCGCCGCTGGATGAGGCCTTCGAGGACCTCCGAGCCCGCCGTCTCGGCCAGGCGCGCCAGCTCGGCCAGCGACGCCTCGGACTGCAGGGCCGTGCCCTCGGTCCACACGCCGACCAGCACGACGCGTTCCAGCCGCAGTTGCCGGTACTCGACCTCGGTGACGTCGTCCAGCTCCGTGGACAGTCCCCTGACCCGGCGGAGCGACGCCCGGTCCTCGAGCTCCATTTCGCCCGTCGACGGGTCGCCGTCGTACAGGTCGTCGTCGTGGTCTTCGGTGTGTGTCAGTTCTGTCATCGTGCCTCCATGGTCCCACGATTCGCCGCGGGAACCGAACTCATTAGCTGCTGGGATAGGTGGCGAGGTAGACGGCGGTGCGCTCGGCGCCGGGACGGCGGGGGCGCGCGCGGAACTCCTCGAGCAGGGCGTTGAGCCGGGTTTCCAGCTCCGCCCGCTCCTCGGGGGCCACCTGGACGACCAGGCGCGACTGGTGCACGCCCTCGAATCCGGTTTCGGCGATCTCGGCCAGATAGGCCTCGAGCACCGCCTGCTCCACGTCCTTGTCACCGCATGAGTCGAGTGTCCACGAAAGCCCGGTCGAGAGATACGGAATTTCCTTCGCCCCGCGCGTGCCGCGCCGCGGGGGCTGGGCGGCGAGGAAACCGGTCTCGACGAGCTTGCGCACGTGGTGCAGGGTGGTCGACGGGTCCCGGCCGAGCCGTTCGGCGAGCTCCTTGTTCGTCAACGCCTCCGAGAAGGTCAACCGGATGATGCGCAGCCGTATTCCGGAGGCCAGCGCGGCGGCCTCGGCTTCGGTCGCGGAACGTCGTTTCGAAGGCAACACGCGCACAGCCTAGAGCGAACAGCGATTGACACTTTCCAATCACTCGCGCCAGACTCGGGAACCATGTCCAGGGGGTCACTCTTCTTCCACGCCGACTTCCGGCGGCTGTGGGCCGGCGACACGGCCAGTCAGTTCGGTGTGTTCGTCGGCAACACCGCCGTCCCGCTGCTCGCGGTCGTGACGCTGGCCGCGACGCCGTTCGAGATGGGCCTGCTGACCGCGGCCGAGACGCTGGCGTTCCTGCTGATCGGGCTACCCGCCGGGGTGTGGGTGGACCGGCTGCGCCGCCGCCGCGTGATGCTCACGGCCGACTTCACCCGCTTCGCCCTGCTGCTGAGCGTGCCGGTCAGCTGGTGGGCCGGGGTGCTGACGCTCGCCCAGCTGCTGGTCGTGGTGCTGGTCGTGGGCATCGCGACCGTGTTCTTCGACATCGCGTACCAGTCGTACCTGCCTTCCCTCGTCGGCCGGGAGCACCTCCTCGAGGGCAACGCCAAGCTGCAGGCCGTCCAGTCGACCGCGCAGGTCGCCGGGCCCAGTGCGGCCGGCGTGCTGGTCCAGCTGGTGAACGCGGCGAACACGGTGCTGGTCACCAGCCTCGGCTTCCTCACGTCGGCGCTGTGCCTGCTGCGCATCCGGGCGGTCGAACCCGAGCCGGAGCGCGGCGGCCACGCCCGGCTGGGGCCGCAGATCGCCGAAGGACTGCGGTTCGTCTTCTCCGACAAGCCGTTGCGCGCGATCGTGGCGACGACCGCGACGGCGAACCTCTTCGGTGGCGCGTTCACCGCCGTGCAGGTGCTGTTCCTGACGCGGACCGTCGGGCTGCCGCCGGCCGCGGTCGGCGTACTGCTGGCGGCCGGCGGCGCGGGCGGGATCCTCGGCGCGGTCTGCTCGGGCGCGCTGACCCGGCGGATCGGCCAGTCGCGGGCGATCTGGCTGGTCCCGCTGTTCACCTGGCCCGGCCACCTGCTGCTCCCGCTCGCCGCGCCGGGCTGGCGGCTCGGTCTCGCCGGGTTCGGCCTGGTCCTCGGCGGGTTCGGGATCATCGTCTACAACGTCGCGCAGGTTTCCTACCGGCAGGCGATCTGCCCGGACCGGCTGCTCGGCCGGATGAACGCCAGCGTGCGGTTCGTCGTCTGGGGCACGCTGCCGCTGGGCGGGCTGCTGGGCGGTGCCCTCGGCGAAGGACTCGGGCTGCGCGACGCGTTGTGGGTGGCGGTCGCCGGCGAGGTGGCCGCGGCGGGCTGGGTGCTGTGCTCGCCGCTGCGGCGCATGCGCGACTTGCCGACCGCGGCGAAAAGCGGTTCTCCGGCCGCCTAGAGTTGCTTCATGAATACCCCATACGAGCGCCCACGTGTCCCGGACAAGGTCGGTGTCGACGGTCTGGAGGCCAAGTGGGTACCCGTATGGGAGGCCGCGGGCCGCTACCGCTTCGACCGGACGAAGACCCGTGACGAGATCTACTCGATCGACACCCCGCCGCCGACGGTCAGCGGGTCCCTGCACATCGGGCACGTGTTCTCCTACACCCACACCGACGTGCTCGCGCGGTTCAAGCGGATGCGCGGGTTCGAGGTGTTCTACCCGATGGGGTGGGACGACAACGGCCTGCCGACGGAACGCCGGGTGCAGAACCACTTCGGCGTCCGCTGCGAGCCGTCGCTGCCCTACGACCCGGATTTCCGGCCGCCGGAGAAGCCGGGCAAGGACGTCGTCGCGATCTCGCGGCGGAACTTCGTCGAGCTGTGCGAGTCGCTGACCGAGACCGACGAGCAGGTCTTCGAGCAGCTGTGGCGGCGGATCGGGCTGTCGGTCGACTGGACGATGACCTACCAGACGATCGGGCGCGAGTCGCGGCTGATCTCGCAGCGCGCGTTCCTGCGCAACCTCGCCCGCGGCGAGGCGTACCAGGCCGAGGCGCCGACGCTCTGGGACGTCAGCTTCCGCACGGCGGTGGCGCAGGCGGAACTCGAAGACCGCGAACGCCCTGGCGCGTTCCACGACCTCGCGTTCACCGCGGCGGACGGCTCGGACGTCGTGATCGCGACGACCCGGCCGGAGCTGCTGCCCGCGTGCGTCGCGCTGGTCGCGCACCCGGACGACGAACGCTTCAAGCCGCTCTTCGGGAAGTCGGTGCGGACGCCGGTGTTCGGCGTCGAGGTGCCCGTGGTGGCGCACCACCTGGCCGATCCGGAGAAGGGCCGAGGCATCGCGATGGTGTGCACCTTCGGCGACACCACCGACGTCACGTGGTGGCGCGAGCTGCGGCTGGCCACGCGCGTGGTGCTGGGCCGGGACGGGCGGTTCCTGCCCGACGCGCCCCAGGGTGTCCCCGCCGAGACGTACGCACCGCTGGTGGGCAAGACCGTCCACACGGGACGCGAGATCATGGTTCGCCTGCTGGGCGAAGCCGGTGCACTGCGGGGCGAGCCGCGGCCGATCACGCATTCGGTGAAGTTCTACGAAAGGGGCGACAAGCCGCTGGAGATCGTCGCCAGCCGGCAGTGGTACCTCCGCAACGGCGGGAACGACGGGACGTTCCGGGAGAAGATGCTCGCCCGCGGCGACGAGCTGACGTGGGTGCCGAAGCACATGAAGGTGCGGTATTCGGCGTGGGTGGAGAACCTCGCCGGCGACTGGCTGATCAGCCGTCAGCGGTTCTTCGGGGTGCCGATCCCGTTGTGGTACCGCGTCGATTCCCGTGGCGAGCCGGACTACGACGCGCGCCTGCTGCCGGACGACACCGCCTTGCCGGTCGACCCGAGCAGCGACGTCCCGCCCGGGTTCACCGGGGATCAGCGCGGCGTGCCGGGCGGGTTCGTCGCCGAAGCGGACGTGATGGACACGTGGGCGACGTCGTCGCTCACGCCGCAGATCGTCGGCCGGTGGAGCGTCGACGACGACCTGTTCGCGCGGGTCTTCCCGATGGACCTGCGGCCGCAGGCGCACGAGATCATCCGCACGTGGCTGTTTTCGACGGCGGTGCGCGCGGAGCTGGAGCACGGGGTGCTGCCGTGGCGGGAGACGTCGATCGCGGGCTGGGTGCTCGACCCCGACCGCAAGAAGATGTCGAAGTCCAAGGGCAACGCGACGACGCCGGTGGACCTGCTGGAGCGGCACGGCTCGGACGCGGTGCGGTACTGGGCGGCGAGCGCGCGGCCCGGCGTCGACACGGCGGTGGACGAAGGCCAGATGAAGGTCGGCCGCCGGCTGGCGACGAAGCTGCTCAACGCCAGCCGGTTCGTGCTCGGCCTCGGGGTGCCTTCGCCGGACGCGGTCGCCGTCGAGCCGCTGGACCAGGCGCTGCTTGCTTCGCTGGCTTCGGTGGTTTCCCAGGCGACGGCGGCATTGGAAGCGCTGGACTACGCGCGGGCGCTGCAGGTGACGGAGACGTTCTTCTGGACGTTCTGCGACGACTACGTCGAGCTGGTGAAGGGCCGCGCGTACGGCGACCTCGGCGCGGAGGCAGCTTCTTCGGCGCAGGCGGCGCTGGTGACGGCGTTGTCGGCGGTGCTGCGGTTGTTCGCGCCGTTCCTGCCGTTCGCGACCGAGGAGGTCTGGTCGTGGTGGCAGGAAGGATCGGTGCACCGGGCGCCGTGGCCCGCGGTCGAGGCTTCGGACGGTGACCCGGAGCTGCTGTCGCTGGCCGGTGCGGTGATCGCGGCGGTGCGCCGGGCGAAGACGGACGCGAAGGTGTCGATGCGCTCGGCGGTGGAGACGCTGACGGTGACCGGCCCGGCGGAGGTGCTGGAGCGGTTCGCGGCGATCGAACCGGACATCCGCATCGCCGGGGCGATCGCGCGCATCACCACCCGCGACGGCGACTTCGCGCTGGAAGCGAAAGTCGGCGGCTGACGCCGGTGGGCCGCCGTCAGGAACCGGCGGCGGCCCACCAGGCTTCGTCGATCTCGCCGCGCGCCACGATCTCCGCGGGGCCCGACAGCGTCGACGCGCCGCGGGACACCGTCACCTCCACCCGGCCGCCCGGAATGTCCACAGTGGACACTCCGGTGTCGGTGCCCGCCAGGTGGAACGCCGCCGCCACCGCGGCGACCGTGCCCGTTCCGCAGGCGCGGGTCTCCCCCACCCCGCGTTCGTGCACGCGCATCCGCAGCGCGCCATCGCCGAGCCGGTTGACGAACTCGAGGTTCACCCCGTGCGGGAAGAAGTCGTGGTCGAAGTCGGGCTGATCGCGCAGGTCGAGGTCCGCGACGTCGTCGTCGAGCAGCGACACCAGGTGCGGGTTGCCGACGTCGACCGCCACGCCGGAGAACGGCCGGCCGGCCACCACCGTGACCGAGGCGCCGGTGATCGTCGCCGGTCCCATGTGGACGGTCACCGAGCGATCCGGGTGCACCACCACCGGGCGGTCGCCGGCGCGGGTGCCGATGACGAACTCGCCCTCGGTGGCGAGACCGGAGTCGACGAGGTGGCGGGCGAAGACGCGCACGCCGTTGCCGCACATCTCGGCGATCGACCCGTCGGCGTTGCGGTAGTCCATGAACCACTCGCCTTCGGACGGCACCTCCAGCGCGGCGGCGCGGACGACGCGCAGCACGCCGTCGGCGCCGAGCCCGCGGTGGCGGTCGCACAGCGCGGCGACCCTCGCCTCGGTCAGCTCGAGGCGGCCCGTCGCGTCGGGGAGCAGCACGAAGTCGTTCTGTGTGCCGTGCCCCTTGAGGAACTCGATTCCGCCCATGGGGGCAAGGTTACCGGCCCAGGGTATCCAGGACGCGTGCGGCCAGCCCGGGATCGGCGCCGTCGAACCAGTGGATCCGCTTGTCGCGCCGGAACCAGGACCGTTGCCGCCGGACGAAGCGCCGCGTCGCCTGCGCCGTCGCCGCGGCGGCCGCCTCGAAGTCGCCTTCGCCGTCCAGTTCGGCGAGCACCTGCTGGTAGCCGAGCGCCTGCGACGCCGTCCTGCCCTCGCGCAGGCCCCGCTCCAGCAGGCCGCGGACCTCGTCGACCAGGCCCGCGGCGAACATCCGCCGGACGCGCTCGCCGACGCGCTCGTCGAGGTCCGCGGGCTCCCGGTCGACGCCGACCAGGACCGTGCCGTAGCGGGCCGGGCCAGGCTTGGGCAGGTTCGCCGAAAACGGCTCGCCGGTGATCTCGATGACTTCGAGGGCGCGCACGATCCGCCGGGTGTTCGTCGGCAGGATCGCCGCCGCCGCGGCCGGGTCACGCTCCCCCAACCGGGTGTACAGCGCCGGCGTGCCGAGTTCCGCGGCTTCCGCGTCCAGCCGGGCCCGCACCGCCGGGTCGGTGCCCGGGAAGCGCAGGTCGTCGAGCACCGCCTGGACGTAGAGGCCGGACCCGCCGGTCAGCACCGGCACCCGGCCGGCGGCCAGCAGCCGTTCGATCTCGGCCCGCGCTTCACGCTGGTAGGCGGCGACGGACGCCGTCTCGGTCACGTCCAGCACGTCGAGCAGGTGGTGCGGGACGCCGCGGCGCTCGGCCTCGGTCGCCTTGGCGGTGCCGATGTCCATCCCCCGGTAGAGCTGCAGCGCGTCGGCGTTGACGACCTCGCCGCCGAGCTCGAGGGCCAGGTCCACGGCCAGCGCGGTCTTGCCGGTCGCCGTCGGCCCGACCACCGCCACGGGACGGGGTCCGGACGTGCTGCTCACGGTGGCCGACGATACCGGCGGGCCGACACGGAGCGTCCACCGGAAGTAGGATCACGAGCTTCGGATGGCCCATCCAGTACCACGGTGCGCGCTGAGCTGCTTGAATGCCGCGTGGGGCCGTAGCATCCGAGCACGGCCCGTGACGACCGCATTACCCGGCCCCGCCGACGGCGGGGCGCCCGCGCGAGCGGGCGTACAGGCGATAAGGAGCCTGCGATGGCCCAGGAGAACACTTCCACCGGTACCCCGGCCCCGCACCCGGTGCCGCACGCGCTGCACGCCGGGCACGCCGCCCCGCCCGTGCCGCCCGCCGAGCCCACCCCGTCCACCTGGGGCCGGATCGACGAAGAGGGGACCGTCTACGTCATCACCGCCGAGGGTGAACGCGCCGTCGGCGTCTGGCAGGCCGGCAGCCCCGACGAGGGCCTCGTGCACTACGCCCGCCGCTTCGACGACGTGCGCACCGAGGTCGAGCTGCTGGAGACCCGGCTGGTCTCCGGGGCCGGCGACCCGAAGCACGCGCTGTCGAGCGCCACCCAGCTCCGGGACGGGCTGGCCGAGGCCGCCCTGGTCGGCGACCTGGCCGCGCTCGCCGCGCGGCTCGAGTACGTCATCGGGCACGCCGAGAAGGCGCTGGCCAGCGCGAAGCAGGAGCGCGAGGCGGCCCGCGCGGCCGCCGTCGCCCGGAAGCAGGAGCTGGCCGACGAGGCCGAGAAGATCGCCGCCGACTCCACGCAGTGGAAGGCGGCGGGCGACCGGCTGCGCGCGATCCTCGACGAGTGGAAGACGGTCAAGGGCGTCGACCGCAAGACCGATGACGAACTGTGGAAGCGGTTCTCGAAGGCCCGCGAGGGGTTCAACCGCCGTCGCGGCTCGCACTTCGCCGAGCTCGACAAGCAGCGCGCCGCGGCCAAGACGCGCAAGGAAGAGCTCATCGCCGAGGCCGAGGCGATCAGCGAGTCCGACGAGTGGGGCGACACCGCCGGCCGCTACAAGGACCTGATGACCGAGTGGAAGGCCGCCGGCCGCGCGCCGAAGGACAGCGACGAGGCGCTCTGGCAGCGGTTCCGCGCGGCGCAGGACAAGTTCTTCGCCCGCCGGTCCGCGGTGTTCTCCGAGCGCGACGCCGAGTTCTCGCAGAACGCGGCGCGCAAGGAGGAGCTGCTGGTCGAGGCCGAGAAGATCGACGCGGCGGCCAACTTCGAGGCGGCGAAGAGCGCGCTGCGCAAGATCCAGGAGCAGTGGGACGAGATCGGCAAGGTCCCGCGCGAGCGCATCCGCGAGCTCGACAGCAGGCTGAAGGCGGTCCAGGACGCGGTCAAGGCGGCCGAGGACAGCCGCTGGCGGCGCAGCGACCCGGAGGCCCAAGCCCGGGCCGCGCAGTTCCGCGAGCGCGTCGAGCAGTTCGAATCGCAGGCGGCCAAGGCCCGCGCCGCGGGCGACGAGCGTCGCGCGAAGAAGGCCGACGAGCAGGCCGCGCAGTGGCGTGAGTGGCTGCAGGCCGCGGAGGCGGCCGTCGCCGACCGCTGAGGTCACTTCAAAGCCGTGAAGGGCACCTTGAGGGATTCCGAGTCCCTCATGGTGCCCTTCACGGCTTTCGAGACTCGGCAAGCGGACGGTTAACAGGTCGCCCGAAAGGGGCCGGTCGCCGCCACTTCCGGGGGTTTCGGGGCGCTTTCCGCCATCCCCGGTGCTCCACTCTGATCATGACCAGGACACCCCTCAGCGCCAGAAGGATCCTCTCCGCTCTGGTGATCAGCATCGCCGTCGCCGGGCTCGTCCCGGCTCTCGCCGCCCCGGCCACCGCCGCGCCGATCACTGCCTCCGCCGAAGCCGGCAAGGGCAAGGTGAAACTCGACGGGAAGCTCGGGAAGGACCACGTCAAGGTCGGCGAAAAGGTCGACCTGAAGGGCAACCTCAAGGTGCTCGAGGCCCGTGCCGACGGCACGCAGACCCTCGAAGCCGTCATCGTGCAGCAGCTGCAGGCCGGGGTGTGGGTGAACCTGGCCGACACCACGTGCCGGCCGAACGGGGGCTTCTCGTTCAGCCTCAGCTTCAGCCTGAGCGCCACGATCTCGTTGCGGCTCTACCACCCCGAGACGACGCTGTACGCCGCCGCGTACTCGTCGACGAACCTCACCCTCCGAGTCGGCTGAACCCGGTCCCCACCGGCCCTCAGGAGCGCGAGAACGCCGTCCGCATCCACTGCACGGCGAGGCAGATCATCGTGATCCAGGCGATGATCAGGCCGAACCCGGGTCCGCCGCCCGCGGCACCGCTGGCGTGCGACGACTGCTGCGACCAGATGGCCAGCAGCCCGTCCACCGAAGCGAACCAGCCGCCGGCGGCGCACACCCAGGCCAGCCACCACCGCCGCGTCACCAGGGCCAGCGCCGAAGCGAGGATGCCGACGGCGGTCGACGTCACCGCGAACAGCTGCGGGATGCCGCCGCCTTCGCCGGCCAGGACCTGCCAGCCCGCGTGGTCGCCGACCCACGGCAGGATCAGGCAGATCAGCAGCACGAACGTGAACACGGCGATGGTGAACCCGCGGCGGCCCAGCTCCACCGTGCGGGAGGCGCGCTCGCCCACCTCGTCGATCTCGGCGGCCAGTTCGGCCAGCTCACCGTTGCCACGCGGCTCGGTCACAGCGCACACCCACTCACCGGTTCGGGCCGGGCGGCCGGGGCACCGAAGCCCGGCAGGCCCAGCGTGACGCCGCTCGTCTTCGGCCGCAGCCCGGCCTCCGCGTTGTCGCCGGCCCGCGTCCGCCGGTGTGACAGCAGGTCGCCGTCGGCCACCAGGTGGTGCGGCGCGCCGTAGGTGACGACCGTCTCGACGACGTCGCCCGGGCGGACCGCCCGATCGACTGCCGGACCGGCCGGCGTGAAGTGCACGAGCCGCCCGTCGCGGGCGCGGCCGCTCATCCGGTGCGTCTCGGCGTCCTTGCGGCCCTCACCCGCGGCGACGAGCAGCTCGACCCGGCGGCCGACGATCTTCTTGTTCTCTTCCCACGAGATCGCGTTCTGCAGCTCGACCAGGCGTTCGTAGCGTTCCTGGACGACCTCCTTCGGCAGCTGGCCGTCCATCGTCGCGGCCGGCGTGCCCGGGCGCTTCGAGTACTGGAAGGTGAACGCGCTGGAGAAGCGGGCCTGGGCCACGACGTCCAGGGTCGCCTGGAAGTCCTCCTCGGTCTCGCCGGGGAAGCCGACGATGATGTCGGTGGTGATCGCCGCGTCCGGCATCGCCACGCGCACCTCGTCGAGGATCTTCAGGTACCGCGCCGAGCGGTAGGACCGCTTCATCTCGCGCAGCACCCGGTCCGACCCGGACTGCAGCGGCATGTGCAGCTGGTGGCAGACGTTCGGCGTCTCGGCCATCGCGTCGATGACGTCGGAGGTGAACGCGGCCGGGTGCGGCGAAGTGAAGCGGACCCGCTCGAGGCCGCTGATGCCGCCGGTCGCCCGCAGCAGCTTCCCGAAGGCGAGCCGGTCACCGAACTCGACGCCGTAGGAGTTCACGTTCTGGCCGAGCAGGGTCACCTCGAGCACACCCTCGGCGACGAGCGCCTCGACCTCGGCGAGGATCTCGCCGGGCCGCCGGTCGCGCTCCTTGCCGCGCAGGGCGGGGACGATGCAGAAGGTGCAGGTGTTGTTGCAGCCGACCGAGACGGACACCCAGCTCGCATAGGACGATTCACGGCGCGCGGGCAGCGTCGAGGGGAAGGTCTCGAGGGATTCGAGGATCTCGACCTCGGCCTCGGCGTTGTGCCGGGCACGCTCGAGCAGGGTGGGCAGCGACCCGAGGTTGTGCGTCCCGAACACGACGTCCACCCAGGGCGCCCGCTTGACGATCTCCCCGCGGTCCTTCTGGGCGAGGCATCCCCCGACGGCGATCTGCAGGTCCGGGTTCGCGACCTTGTCCGGACGCAGGTGCCCGAGGGTGCCGTACAGCTTGTTGTCCGCGTTCTCCCGGACGGCGCAGGTGTTGAACACGATCAGGTCGGGCTTGGCGCCGGTGGTCACCGGGACGTAGCCCGCCTCCTCGAGCTGGCCGGCGAGCCGCTCGGAGTCGTGGACGTTCATCTGGCAGCCGAAGGTACGGATCTGGTACGCCCTGGGTGCCTGGTTCTCGCTCATCGTGGTTCAGGGTAACCCTCGCCTGACCAGGTAAAGCCGCCGCCTGCCCCGCTCTCCCGGCTCCCGCCGGATTCCTCAAGGTGACGGGAATACGAGCTACGGCACGAGGACGATCTTGCCGAGCGTGGTTCGAGCGGACGACTCGGAGAGTTCCATGGCCGCCGCCACTTCGGTCAGCGGATAGCGGGCGGCGATCTTCGCGGTGAGCACTCCGTCGCGCAGGAGGCCGAAGACGTGGGTCAGGTCGGTGCGGATGCGGGCGCGGAACGCCTCGCGCTTCGCCGAGCCCGGCTTGCCCGCGCCCGACCACACGTCGAAGAAGCTCGCGTGCTTCCGGGTGGGCAGGTGGTTCCAGAACGCCAGCTTCGTCAGCACGTTCAGGAAGCTGAGCAACACGGGCGTGCGGTCGTCGAGCTTGCTCGCGATGCTGTAGCCGACCAGGGTTCCGGTGCTGTTGAGCAACCGGTAGGAGACGGCGATGCTCGCACCGCCGAGGTGATCGAACACGGCGTCCACGCCGTCGGGGGCCAGTTCCCGGACCCGGGCGGCGACGTCGGGGTCCCGGTAGTCGACCGGCTCGACGCCCAGTTCGCGCAGTGCCTCGTGGTGCCGTGGGCTCGCCGTGCCGATCACCCGGGCGCCCGCGTGGCGGGCGAGCTGGGCCAGCAGGGTGCCGACGCCACCGGCGACGCCCAGCACGAGCACGGTCTGCCCGGCTCGCACCTTCGCGACGTGGTGGAGCATCTGGTAGGCGGTCAGCCCGTTGACCGTCACCGTCTCCGCCTCCTCCGCGCTCACCCCGTCGGGTACCTCCACCAGGTCGGCGGCGGGGAGCAGGACGGCCGTGGCCCAGGCACCCGTCTTGGTCAGCGCGGCGAACCGCCTGCCGATCAGCGCGCGGTCCACGTCCGGGCCGACCGACTCGACGACCCCGACGAGGTCGTAGCCGGGCACGAACGGGAACGCGGGCTGGCCGTAGTAGCGGCCGCGGCGCATCGCGCTCTCGGCGAAGGAAACGGCGGTCGACTCGACGCGCACCAGGGCCTGACCGGCCGCCGGCGCCGGCAACGGGCGCTGGACCAGCCGCAGTCCGGACGGCGCGACCTTGCCCGGAAGCACCACTTCGGTGGCGGTCACGGTGGGGATGCTCGTGTCGGTCATGACCGGCTCCTCGACGTAGCGCGACTGTCCGTCGCTCTGTTAATGATCGTAACTATGCATTGGTCTGTCATATTGCGTCAACCCATAGCGCGAACCGGGGACCGAGGTCGCGGCGATGCTGCGCGCCGTGACCACCTGTTCGAAGCGTGACGACCCGTCGGCATCGCTACGGTCCATTACGATGCGACGATGACCAACCAGCCGCCGACGGTGAGCCGGCGCGAGCGCCTCCGGGCCCAGACGATCCAGGAGATCGAGGACTCGTCGTTCGCCATCATCGACGCCGACGGCGTGCACGCGCTGACCATCGCGGCGCTGGCCCGCGGCATGGCGATGTCCGCACCGGCGGTCTACCGCTACTTCCCGTCACGGGACGCGCTGGTCGCGCACCTCGTCACGGTGTCCTACCAGCAGCTCACCACGGCGATGAGCCAAGCCGCCGAAGGCACCGGGCGAGCGCCGCGCACGCGGGTCCGGCTCCTGGTCGCCGCCTACCGCGACTGGGCACTGCGCCACCGGCGGCGCTACGGGATGCTCTTCACCGAGCGCGCCGACGACGCGGCCGCCCAGCCGGCCGGGCCGACCCC
>Ga0070668_100000615_pt1 | contig 23889 bp, 19 predicted proteins | sample KBSS43metaG_FD_64661 | JGI IMG/M metagenome (GOLD analysis project Ga0070668, IMG submission 64661) | Switchgrass rhizosphere microbial communities from Kellogg Biological Station, Michigan, USA - KBS S4-3 metaG | ecosystem: Host-associated > Plants > Roots > Rhizosphere > Soil ...
GCGGTCTTCCGCAGCACCCGCAGCGGGCGCAGCATGAGCCGGGCGACGACGAGCATCAGCGCGATCGCGGCGGCCAGCGCGGCGAGCACCACGGCACCGCCGACCCACGCGGAGTTGACCGCCGCCGTGGCGAGGTCGTCGGCGCGGGTCTTGAGCTGGGCGAGCAGGTTCGACTCGACCGCGTGCAGCTTGTCGGCCGACACGGTGCTGTCCTTGCCGAGCGCGGTGGTGTCGATGTTCGGCGGCGTACCCAGCTGGGCGAAGGAGAACGCCGCGGTCTGGATCCGGCGGCGGTCGTCGACCTCCGGGCCGGAGTAGGTGTCGTTGTAGAGCTGGCGCTGGTCGTCGTCGGCGTTCGCCAGGAAGGCCGAGATGGAGGCGTCCGCGCTGGACGCCGAGGCGCGGGTCTGGTCCAGCAGGTCGCCGGGGAAGATGCCGCGGTACGCGGCGATCTGCAGCTCGGCGTCGGAGCGGGTGGTGAACTCCTTGGCCTCGCTGATCGACTGCGTGCTCGTGCCGAGGCGCAGCACGTCCCGGTCGGTGACCGCGGTGGTGACCTCGCGGCCGAGTTCGATGAGCGAGTCGAGGATGCCCGAGTAGGTGGTGAGCACTGTGATGTCGGGCAGCCCGCTCGCGGCGTTGTAGGCCGCGCGCAGCGGGCGTAGGGCGTCCAGGCGCTGGAGACCGCGGGTGTAGCGGTCCTTGGTCGCCTGGTCGTCGTAGTTGAGGGTCGCCGCGGCGTTGCGCAGGTCCGCGACCTCGCGGTCGACCTTGGCGATCTCCGCGTCCAGACCGGTCTGGAGCAGCGAGTTGGCGGACGCGATCCGCGCCACGGCCAGCGAGCGCTCGTTCTGCAGCTCGTGCACCACCGTGGTGACCTTGACGGCGAACGCGACCTGGTCGGCGGTGCGCTGGAACTCGCCCGCCTCCTGGGCGTCGTCGACCACGCGCAGTGCCCCCAGCACCGCCGCCGTCAGGGTCGGGATGATCAGGACCGCGGCCAGCTTGGATCGCAGCCGCCAGTCGCGCATGCCCGAGAACAGCCCGGACTTCCGGCCCGGATCCGCTCCGGGCAGCCGCGCAGGGGCCCCTCCCACCCCCGCGGTGTCTTCGTTCGGCACCGCCGCACCACCATCATCGTTCGTGCTCGTGAAACCCTGGTTGTTCCAGCGCCCACCAGGGCGCATCGCGTTCTCCTCAGCCACTCGTCTGCACGCTCCCGACGGTCCGGCATTCCGGCCGTTCGGAGGGAGCCCAGCGCAAGACGCTACCCGTACGGGTGAAAAGATCGTCTTCGACGGGGGTTCCTGAACCCCGTCCGAGGGGACGGAATCGGTTCAGCTCGAGCATCACTGTCGGGTCCCTGCGCTGGTCTCGCATCGGTCTGTTGTTCGGCCTAGCCCACCGGTGCGGCGGCTGAGCCCGGCCAGGCAGTGGCCATTGCGGGGGAGATTCTCTCAGGAAAAGCACAGCGGGTGCTGGTACACCGAAGTGGATCTTCTTGATCGGCCATCCAGGCACTCTCTCTCACTACATCGGAGGTTGATACCTCCCCGCAGGTGCAGAGGGTAGCGAACGGCCGGGGAAGATGTAACCCTCCCGACAAGGACGGGTCAGATGTTGCACAGCGTTCGCTCAGCCGACTCACAGCCTACGATCTTGTATTCGGAATCTGGCTCCTACGCTGCGTGAACAGCTACGGCGAGTGGAGCAGCGGGTCTAGACCAGAGGCCAAAAGAGTGACATGCGCCACCCTCTTGGGTATAGATCCAACCCGTTGTGAGCAAGCGGTCACCTCTCTACAGTGGCCCGCGTGACTTTCGAGAATGAGTCACGTACTTCCCAGCGATCAGGTCCACCAACCGTCACTTTCTACAAGGAGCAGGCCTTGCTTGGAAACGCCATGAGCAGTGGCCGGGTTCGCACTCGCCGCGCCGCGCTCGGGCTCGCCCTCACCGTCGCAGCCGTCACAGCCGTCAGCGGCTGCAGCGCGCTCGGCTCGAGCGACTCGAACGCCTCGTCGAACGGGGGCGGCCTGGAGAAGTCGAAGATCAAGGTCTCGATCCTGACCACCGTCGACTCCGCACCATTCTGGCTCGCCCAGGACAGCGGCTACTTCAAGGCCGAAGGCCTTGACGTCGAGTCCGTCGTGGCCAAGAGCGGCCAGGAGGCGATGACGAAGACGATCTCCGGCGAAGCCGACATGGCGATCTCGAGCTACATGCCGTTCTTCGTCGCGAAGAGCACGGGTGCGGCCGACATGCAGCTCGTCGCGGACGCGACCTCGGTCGGCCCGAAGACCTTCGCGATCATCACCGTGCCGAACTCGCCGGTGAAGACGATCCAGGACCTCGCGGGCAAGCGGATCGCGATGACCGCCAAGAACACGGCGAGCGACCTGCTGGCCAAGTCCCTGATGCAGGACCACGGCGTCGACACCAGCAAGGTGAACTGGGTCCCGGTCCCGTTCCCGAACGTCGCGGCGGCGCTGAGCCAGAACCAGGTCGACGCGGCCCTGGTGCCCGAGCCGTTCCTCACGCAGGCCGCCAAGACCGTGGGCGCGATCCCGGTGATCGACGTCAACACCGGCGCCACCCAGGACTTCCCGCTGGCGGGCTTCGGCGCGACCAAGAAGTGGGTGCAGGACAACCCGAAGACCCTCGCCGCCTTCCAGCGCGCGATGCAGAAGGCCACCGTCGAAGCGAACAAGGACCGGTCCAAGATCGAGCCGCTGCTGGTCAAGTACGCCAAGCTCGACGAAGAGACCTCCAAGCTGCTCAACATGCCCAGCTTCGGCTCCAAGCTGGACGCCCGGCGCCTCCAGCGCGTGCCCGACCTGATGCTCCAGATGGGCGCGATCACGTCCTCCGTCGACGCCGCCCCGATGATCGCCCCGCAGGCGAGCGACTGACGAGCCACTGACGTGCTGAAACTGCTCCGCGGCCTGGCCGGCCTGGTCGGCTTCCTCCTGCTCTGGGAGGTCGTCGTCCAGGTCGGCCTGGTCAGTAAGACGTTCATCCCCCCGGCGAGCGTCGTCCTGGTCACCGTCGGGGACCTGCTGGGTGACCCCACGTTCCTCCGCGACATCGTCGCGACGATGCTCGCCTGGCTGATCGCCATCGCGATCGCCATCGCCATCGCGGTGCCCGCGGGCTTGCTGCTGGGCAGCGTTCCGGTGCTGCGCACCGCCACCGCCGCGATCGTCGAGTTCCTCCGCCCGATCCCGGTCGCCGCGCTCGTCCCACTGGTGCTGCTGGTGATCGGCTCCGGGCCCGAAGCGAAGATCACCCTCGGGGTGTACGCCGCGCTGTGGCCGATCATGTTCAACACGATCTACGGGATGGGCGAGATCGACCCGGTGCTGATGGAGACCGCGCGCGCGTGCGGGACCAGCCGGTTCCGCATCCTGTCGTCGGTCGCGCTGCCGCAGACCGCGCCGTTCGTCTTCACCGGCGTCCGGCTGTCGGCGGCCATCGCGCTGATCGCCATCGTCAGCACCGAGTTCCTGGCCGGCTCCGAGGTCGGCCTCGGCAACTTCGTCCTGATCGCCAGCACCGGTTCCACCCGGTTCGACCTCGTGCTCGCCGGTACCGTCGTGGCCGGGGCACTGGGCTACCTCATCAACGAAGGACTCGAACGGCTGGGAAACCGGCTGTTCCGGTGGAGCACCGTGGACCGGGAGGCGATCGCGTGACCGCGGCGACCCTTTCCGGCCGCGTGGGCCGGCGTGCCGCCCGGGGTGCGACGGCCGTCGTCCGAAGCTGGCTGCTGTTCGCGATCCTCGTGGTGATCTGGGAGTTCGCCGCCCGCGCCGGCGGCAGCAAGTTCTTCCCGCCGCCGACGGAGATCGCCGTCCGCGCGGCGCACCTGTGGTTCACCGGGCCCGCGTCGAGTCTCTTCCTCACCGACGCGGTGTTCGACAACGTCTTCCCCAGCCTCGGCCGGATGCTCGGCGGCTGGGTGCTGGCCGCGGTCGTCGGCATCGTGCTGGGCATGCTGGCCGGCCGCTCCGGCAAGGCGATGGACTACGTCGGCCCGCTGTTCGCGTTCTTCCGCTCCATCCCGCCGCCCACGCTGATCCCGGTGTTCGCGGTGCTGTTCGGGCTGGGCTCGGGCATGCAGATCGGGTCGATCATCTTCGGCGCCGTGTGGCCGGTGCTGCTCAACACGGTCGAGGGCGTCCGCTCGGTGGACCAGGTCAAGGTCGAGACCGCGCGGTCGTTCCGCACGCCCAAGGCGTACTGGCTCGGCATGGTGGTGCTCCCCGCCGCGGCGCCGAAGATCTTCGCCGGGCTGCGGGTGAGCCTGTCCATCTCGCTGCTGCTGATGGTGGTCTCCGAGCTGATCGGCGCCTACAACGGCATCGGCCGGTCGCTGCTGGACGCCCAGCAGGACTTCGACTTCCCGACCATGTGGTCGTGGCTGGTGCTGCTGGGCATCCTCGGCTACGTCTTCAACACGATCTTCCTGGCCGCGGAGCGGCGGGTGCTGGCCTGGCAACCCACCCGCCTCGGCCGCGACTGACGCTGAAAGGCCTCTCCCATGCCCACCATGCTCGAAGTTTCCGGCGTCAGTCACCGGTACGGCAGCGGCGCCAAGGCGCACACGGCGGTCCACGACCTCTCGTTCACCGTGGAGGCCGGGCAGCTGGCCAGCATCGTGGGCCCGTCGGGCTGCGGGAAGTCGACGCTGCTGCGGTGCATCGCCGGGCTGACCCCGCCGACCGACGGCACGATCAGCCTCCACGGCGACCGCGTCGCGGGAGTGCCGGACGACCTCGCCGTCGTGTTCCAGGACTACAGCCGTTCGCTGTTCCCGTGGCTTTCGGTGCAGAAGAACGTCGAGTTCCCGTTGCGCTGGCGGCCGATTCCGCGGGCCGAGCGGCGGGCGCGGGCGGCCGAGGCACTGGAGCACGTCGGGCTTTCCGGCGTCGGCGGGAAGTTCCCGTGGCAGCTGTCCGGCGGGATGCAGCAGCGGGTGTCGATCGCCCGCGCGCTGGCCAGCCGCCCGGCGTTGCTGCTGATGGACGAGCCGTTCGCGTCGGTCGACGCGCAGACGCGGTTCGAGCTCGAGGACCTGACCCGGCGCGTGCAGCGCGAGCAGGGCAGCACGGTGCTCGTCGTCACCCACGACATCGACGAGAGCGTCTACCTGTCCGACCGCGTGCTGGTGCTGTCGAAGTCGCCGGCGTCGATCGTGGCGGACCTGCGCGTCGAGCTGCCCGCCGAGCGGGACCAGATCACCACCCGCGAGTCGGCGGAGTTCGTGACGCTGCGGGGTGAGGTGGCGCGGCTGCTGCACGGCGACGGCGCGGCTACTTCCGCGGCCGCGACGGCGGCCTCCGACGCCGCGGAATGGGACCTGGCCGAGCAGTCCAAGTCCATGGACGCGACGGGGTCCAAGACCAGGCGCTGAACAACCGTGGTGGTGACCGGGGTCTTGTCACCCTGGTCACCACCACGGTGTCTCAGTAGTGCGACCCGCTCGGCGAGGTGACGCGGACGCGGACCAGCGTGGGGCGGTGGTCGGCCAGCGCCGCGGTCAACGCGGGAACCAGCCCCGACGGCTCGGTGACCGTCGTGCCCTGGCAGCCCATGCTCGCCGCCAGCGCCGCGAAGTCGATGCCGCCCAGGCCGGTGTCCGGCAGTTTGACGCTGCCGATCGAGTCGCCGTAGATGCGGACCGCCGCGTATTCGGAGTTGTCGAGGATCACGAACGTCACCGGCAGCTCCTGGCGCGCGGCCGTCCAGAGCGCCTGGATGCCGTACATGCTCGACCCGTCGCCGATGACGGCGACGACCTTGCGGTCCGGCCGGGCGAGCGCCGCGCCGACCGCGGCCGGGACGCCGTAGCCCAGCGTGCCGCTGGCCGTCGTGAGGAAGCCCGTGTCGCTCGCGGTGATCGGCAGGTGGTCGTGCAGGATGCCGCGGTGGCTGGGCGCCTCCTCGACGACGATGGCGTTGTCCGGCATCAGCTCCGCGAGGGTCGAGTAGACGAATTCGCCGGTGAGCGTCTCGCTGCTCGGCTTCGCGGGACGCCGCAGTGGCGCCGGCGCGGGCCGCGTGCTCCGCTCGACCACGTTGAGCAGCGCGCGCACGCCGAGTTTCGGCGTCGCGCGAATGCCGGTGCCTTCGAAGGCGCGCGCGAGGATCTGCTCGTCGTCGCTGACGACGAACAGCGGCGGCAGCGGAGATTCCCCGCGCCCCCGGTCGACGTGGTAGGTGAAGGCGGGCGCCCCGAACACGACGACGAGGTCGTGCCCGGCGAGCTTGTCCGAGATGGCGCCGCGTTCGGGTTCCAGGAACCCTTGGAACAACGGGTGGTCCTCGGGGAACGAGCTGCGGTACGACATCGGCGCGACGTACACGGCGGCGTTGAGGCGTTCGGCCAGTGCGACGGTCTCGACGACCGCGCCGTCGTGGTCGACGGCTCCCCCGACGACGATCGCGGGCCGTTCGGCGGCTTCGAGCGCGGCGTGGAGCTCGTCGATGGCTTCCGGATCCGGCGCGAAGCCGCGGATGCGGGGCCGGGAGATGGCCGGCCGTTCCGTGGTGACGCTCCAGTCGTCGGCCGGCACGGAGACGAACACCGGCCCGGACGGCGCCTGCGTCGCGATGTGGTAGGCCCGGGCGAGCGCGGCGGGAACGTCCTCGGCGGAGGCGGGCTCGATCGACCACTTCACGTACGGCTTCGGGAACGCCGCCGCGTCGAGCGCGCCGAGGAAGGGATCGTGGGGCAGGAGCGCCCGGGTCTGCTGCCCCGCGACGATGATCAAGGGCGTCCGGTTGCGGTAGGCGTTGAAGAGGTTGCCGAGCCCGTGCCCGACACCGCCCGCGGAGTGCAGGTTCACCAGGACGGCCTGGCGCGTGGCCTGCGCGTAGCCGTCGGCCATCGCCACGACGGCGGACTCCTGCAGACCCAGGACGTAGTGGAAGTCGTCCGGCCAGCCGGTGAGGAACGGGACCTCGGTGGTGCCGGGGTTACCGAACACCGTGGTGAGGCCGAGTTCACGGAGAAGTTCCCGGGTGGCGTCCAGCACCGTTCGCTTGATCATGCGAACAGGCTAACGCTTAGTCTTGCGAAGTAAAGTCCGCCAACCGGCCGCAGATACCGCGCCGCCGGGGCCGTCGCGGAACTGCGACAACCCCGGCGGCCGAAGAGCACTCAGCCGATCAGGCCGGACAAGCCGCTCGCCTTGAAGGAACCCCAGCCCGTCACCTGGTCGTACCCGGTCCCCGCGGTGAACCCGGTCGTTCCGTGCAGGGTGTTGTTGCCCGTCGTCACGTCGTGGAAGCCCGTGCCGTACGAGGACCCGTTGCCGATCGAGTAGAACTTCGGGTTCAGGTTGCCCAGGCCGCCGCCGTGGACCTGGTTCTGCAGCACCGCGAACGCCGCCCACAGCGGGGCCGCTCCCGACGTACCGCCGACCGTTTCCCAGCTGCCGGCGCTGTAGATGTAGTAGCCCGACGTCGGCGAGGCGTCCGCCGAGACGTCCGGGACCTTGCGCTTCGTCGTGCTCTGCGCCGACTGCCACGAGGGCGCCGCGAACACCGTCGAGATGCCGCCGCCGGTGGAACCGCCGCTGTTGCCGTCGTTCCAGGTCGCCTCGCTGCTGTAGCCGTTCGACGACGTCACCGTCAGCTTCGTGCCGCCGACGCCGGTGACGTTCGGGCTCGACGCCGGGAAGTCGACGGCCTTCGCCGTCGAACCCGTCTGGCGGTAGCAGTCGGTCGTGCCGTCGTCGCCCGCGGCCGCGAAGTACGAGATGCCCTCCGCCGTGCCGGTCGCGATCGCGCTGCTGATGCTGTTCGCCGCGCTCGACCCCTCCGCGGATTCGCAGGCGCCCCAGGAGATCGAGACGACGTTGACCGTGTGGTCCGACGCGATCTTCTGGTACATCGCCAGTTCGCCCGCGCTGGTGTTCGGCGCCTCGTAGACGTAGTCACTGGCCGCGGCGGCCACGGCGTGCACGACCTCGATGTCGAGCTCGACCTCGATCTGGCCGTCGCCCGGCGACGAGTCGTAGTTCGCGCCGCTGACCGGCACCGTCGTCACCGGGCCCGCCGAGAGCCCGTAAGTACTGTCGTACTGGGTGATGTTCGACTTCTGGTAGCCGTCGAACTCCACGAAGCCGACCTTCACGCCGCTGCCGGTCGCCGACAGGCCGCTGGTGCCGTAAGCGGTCTTGAGCACCGGCGGGGTGACGGACTTGACGACGTTGGGTTTGGCCGCCTTCGCCGTCGAGTGCGTGCGGACGGCGTGGTTGTCGAGGCCGACGACGTTGCTCACGACGCCCGAAACGTCCGCGGGCACGGCCGGCGCGGTGTCGTTGGCGAAGAAGCTCCGGCCGGACACCTGGTCGTGGTACGTCCCGATCCGGGTGCGGAACGCCGATTCGAGCTGCGCGGCGGAGCCGGTGAAAGTGATGGCCTGGCGGTTACCGGAAACCTCGATCCCGGTGGCCCCCGATTTCCCGAGGAATGAGACGGCCTTGTCGACGTCGGCCTGGCTCGGACCGAACTCGGCATTGAACTGCGCGGGGGTCAGGAAGTGGTGATATTGCGGCGAAGCCGGGTTCTGCACGTCGGCGAGAAACTTTTCCAAAGCCTGCTGGTTGTGCAGTTTCAGCGAGAGCGCCGCGGTGATCGGCCGGTCGGCCGAGACGTCGCCGGTGCGGTCGCTGTTGACCAGCGGCGCCGCGTTGTCGGCCAGCGTGACCAGGGGCTCCGGCGCCGCGGCGGCCGGAACGACCACGGCGAGGCCGAGCAACGCAGGCAGCGGCACAGCGGCCGCGACAAGCTTGCGCAAGCGCATGGGGAATTTCCTCTCGGCGGTGGGGACCGGGCCTGCGCGGAATGCTCGCCGCAGGTTGCCGAGAAGCATAAGAAGCCGAGATCGCGCCGAGAACCTACTTTTGTCTGAGCTTCGGACGGATCCCGTTTTCATTTTCCGAACGGTTTACCTTTTCCTGGCAAGCCGATTATTGTCCGGAATGTCCGACGACGTCGATGCGTTCGACGATTTCACGGGCCAGCGTGTCACCGGAAAACCGGCGGGCGGCGGCCGACAACGTCCGCAGCCGCTGCCGCGTCCGCGGCGACCGCAGGGCGGCGACCACCTCGATCACCTCCTGCCCCACGCCGGCGGCGACGTCGAGGTCGCCGTCCAGCGCGTGGACGGTGGCCAGCCAGATCACGGTCAGGGACCGGCTGCGGGCCATGTCCGGGCCGTACCCCGCGATCGCGTCGGTGAGCGCCGGGATCCCGTCGCGGCCGTGCCGGACGTCGACCACCTGGGCCAGCTCGCCGTGCACCGTGCCGATCATCGCCGCCAGGTCCGCAGGCCCGAAGAAGGCTGCCCACGGCGACGGTTCGGTCCCCTCGGCGTCGGCGAACTCCGCGCGGGCGCGGCGCAGGTACGTCATCGCGGCCGTCACGTCGGCCTTCTTGGCATACGCCCACGCTTCGTTGGCCGACAGGATCGCCTGCGCCAGCTTGGAACGGGCGCGCAGGGCCGCTTCCCGGCCCCACGTGAACTCCGCCAGCGCCACATCGACCGCGTCGTAGTGCAGGTGCAGCCGTCCGGTGCGGTACCGGATGTTCGCCTGGAGGTCGTCGTTGCCGGCTTCGACGGCGAGCTCCAGCGCCGACGCGAACGCGTCGAGCGCGGCTTCGGGACGATTCTCGTCGAAGTTCGTCCAGCCGGCGAGGTTGTACAGATCGGCGACGGCGGTGCAGAGCCGGGTAAGGACACCCTCCCGCATCGTGCCGCTCAGCATGGCCATGGCGCCCGACAGCCGCGCCTCGATGGCTTCGCTGCAGGCGCCGCCGCCGTAGCGGTAGTCACGAGCCCGAAGCCGCGCGACGGCGTCCTCGAGCCGTTGCACGTCAGCGAGACCCACGCGCGTCCCACGCTGTTCGCCCTGCCCGCCACTGCCGGTCATGGCAGCCCTCCGTCCCTCGAGAGCCGCCGATCGGGCAGCTCCCGGTCATTCCCCGCCGGGCCGGGCCGGAGCCCGTTCCTTCGGTGGATTGGCACCGGGCAGCACCCCGGTGGCGGTCAGCACCACGCCGGTGGCGGTTTCCGCGATCTTGACGGCGGCCAGGATGCCGGTGAGGGCGAGCGAGCCGCCGAGCCCCAGTCGGGAGAACTCGTCTTCGGAGGTTTCGGTTCCGCGTTGACGCGGTATCGCACCGGTCACGATTCGGCCTTTCGGCTTGTTCCGGACGCGCTCGAGCGGTATTCGCGGGAAATCAGTCGCTCCCAGGCGGTAGAAATCCACTGAATGGTCGACATCCTGGTTTCTTGATGGCTTCTCATCGGACGGATCGCGAACCGGATACGCGCGCCCACAGCGCTGCCTCCTGTACATTCCAAACGATTGATGACACCAGGGACCGGAGTGTCGAAATTCGTCAGGGGCGCCAGTCGTCACCGTCGACGGGCCCGACTTCACCAACGATAACCAGCAGGTACTGCGGATTCATCCACCAAGCAGGCGAACAATGGCGCTGCACGTGCAGTTGCACATCCGACCGCGAAGAGACATTCGCACGGTTCCGATGCAATTTCATTCGCCCGATTCAAGGGAACGAATACTGGTATAAACCGGTAGCTGGATCGCATCATTGTCCACCTGCCGGCTGCGGATTTCCACTGCGAAACCCCACTCTCGTGCGGGTTTCGCAGTGGATCAGGATTTGACGAGGTCCACCCAGACCCGCACCGTTTCGGCGGCCACCGGCGACTGCCAGCCGCCGGGCCGGACCGCCCCTCCGACATGGAACCCGCGCACCCCACCCGCGCGCAAGAGGTGCACCTGCTGCGCGCGCAGCCCGCCGCCGACGAGCAGTTCCGGCCCGGCGTCACGCTGCGCGAGCCGTTGCAGCACCGAAAGACCACTGGCGACGCCGTTCGGGTGGCCGGCGGCGAGCACGGTGTCACACCCGAGCGACGCCAGCTGGTCGTACGCGCGCAAGGGATCGCGGGTGCGGTCGATGGCGCGGTGGAACGTCCAGGGCAGGCCGCCGATCTCCTTGATCAGCACCTCGCAGGCGTCCAGGTCGATCTCGCTGTCGACGGTGAGGAAGCCGAAGACGAACTCGCGCGCGCCCGCGTCGATCAGCCGGGCGGTGTCCGCGCGCAGCCCTTCGAGGTCGCCGATGGCGAAGGAACCGTTGTCACGCAGCATGACCCGCACCGGGAGGTCGGTCGCCGAAAGCACGTCACGCAGGGTCTGCACCGACGGCGTCAAGCCGTCCTGAGCCATGTCCGCGACCAGTTCGAGGCGGTCGGCCCCGCCCGCCTGCGCGCCTTCGGCATCCGCCGCGTCCAGCGCGATCACTTCCAGCAGGGGCGTCTTCGAGCTCATGCCTCATCCGTTCACTGGTTCCGGGTGTCGTCTCCCCTCGCGTGCCGCCCTCGCCGGAAGCCGCCTTGAAGGCTCGTCATCCGCTCGCGTACCGCTTCCGGGGAAAGAGAGAGTATCGGCCGCTGCTCCGGCACCGCTCCCGGCCCGGCCGCGGAATCCGCGGGCTGCAGGAACGGCCAGGTGTCCTCCGCGCCGTCCTCCTGCTCCAGCTCCGCCGGCGTCGGCCACTCGTACTCGGGCTCGATCGCGGCCGGCGGCGCGACGGGCGGGAACTGGGGATCGGTGTCTTCGTCGTCCGGGTTGGGTTCGGGTTCGGGCGCGACGGCGACGGGCGCGGGCCGGGGTTCGCGGACCGGTTGGGGCGCAGCGAGCGCGTGCCGCGGCTGGGCGGCGGCCGAACGCGGTTCCTCGGCCACCGGAGACGGCTCTTCCGCGACCGGGCGCGGTTCCGGTGCCCGCCGCGGCTGCTCGGGCGCGGCGGACGCGTCGAACCAGCGGGACAGGACGTCGCGGTAGGCGGGCATCCGCTCGGTCGGGGCGTCGACGTCCAGGTGGACGTCGTTGTCCGCGGTCGGCCACTCCGGGTTGCGGTCGCGGGCCACCACCGGCGCCCGGCGCGGCGGGCCGGCCTCGATCGACGGCGGCGTCAGTTCCTCGGGCTCCGGCTCGGGTTCCGGCGGCGTGAGCGGAGCCAGCGGCGCCAGCAGCTCGGGTTCCGGGGCGGCGGGCGGCTCGGCGGGCAGCGGCGGCGGCGCGGGGATCGGCGGCAGCTCGACGATCAGGGCGGACGGCACCAGCACGGTCGCGACCAGGCCGGAATCCTCGCCCGCGCTCAGGCTGACGTCGATGCGGTGCCGCGTGGCCAGCGTCGCGACCACGAACAGACCCATCCGGCGCGAGACCTCGACGTCGACGTCCGGCGGGTGCGCGAGGCGCGCGTTGGTGCGGTCGATCTCGGCCTGCGGCATGCCGGCGCCGTGGTCGATGATCTCGATCTGCCAGTCGCCGTCGTGGGTCTCGGCGCTCGCCACGGTGACGGACTCGTCGCCGGAATAGCGCGTCGCGTTCTCCAGCAGCTCCGAAACGACGTGCACGAGGTCGTTGACGGCCTCGCCGCGGACCGCGATCTGCGGCGCCGGGCCGAGTTCGATCCGCTGGTAGTGCTCGACCTCCGAGAGCGCGGCGCCGACGATCTCGTCGGCCGAGACCGCGCCGGCGTCCTCCCGCGCCGAGTCGTGCCCGGACAGCACCAGCAGGTTCTCGCTGTTGCGCCGCATCCGCGTCGCGAGGTGGTCGAGTTCGAACAGCCCGGCGAGGGTGTCCGGGTCCTGCTCGTCGGCCTCCATCCGGTCGAGCACCGACAGCTGCCGCTCGACGAGGTCCTGGCTCCGCTGCGAGAGGTTGACGAACATCGCGTTGACGTTCTCGCGCAGCATCGCCTGTTCGCCGGCGAGCCGGAGGGCTTCGCCGTGCACCGCGTCGAACGCGCGTGCCACCTGGCCGAGTTCCTCGCGGGTGAACACCGGCACCGGCGCGACGGCGAGCCGTTTCCGCAGGTTCTCCGGCGCGGGCTCGGGGTCGGTGAGCAGGCCCTGCACGGCCGACGGCAGCCGGTGCTCGGCCACCTCCAGCGCCGTCCGGCGCAGGATCCGCAAGGGGCGCAACAGGGATCGCGCGATGACCACCGACAGCACGCCCGCGACGAGCAGGACGCCGAGCACGACGCCGCCGTCCCAGATCGCCGCCGTGCGGGCCTGCGCCGCCAGGGCGTCGGTGTGTTCCTGCAACTGGACCAGCAGCGCCTGCTGCACTTGGTGGGTGAGGTTCACCGTGTGGGTCGCCGAAACGTCCCACTGGTTCGCGTCGAGGCCGTTGAGGTTCTGGCCGTTTTCGGTGCGGGTGAGCGCGGACTCGACCATGTCGTTGCCGATGTCGACGACCAGGCCGATCACCGTGTCGTCGAACATCCGCTGCTGGTCGGGGGTCGCGAAGGTGCGGTAGTCGTTGCGCGCGGCGGCGAGTTCGGCTTCGGCGCCGAGCAGCGCGCGCGTGCGGTCGCGGTTGAGGTTGCCCGCGGCGAGCGCCTCGGCCATCACCGCCCGCTTGACCGACATCTGGTCCTTGATCCTGGCCAGCGCGTTGCCGGCCAGGCGCAACCGCGCGAGTTCGGGGTCGGAGACGTCGGCGGCGGCGGAGTCGCTGATGTCGAGCAGGCCGGAGATCAGCTCGCTGTAGGAGCGCAGCACGGCGTCGGCGGGGAACGCCGAATGCTCGGCGGAGAACCGGAGACCGCTCAGCACGCGCAGCCGGTCGTCGGTCTGCTGCAGGCTTTCCGCGGACTTCGCGTCGAGCCGCGGCCTGCTGTCGTTGAGAGTCCGCTCGAACGCGCCGATCGCCTGGTCGACGCGGGCGCGCTGGCCGGTGAGGTCGGCGGTGTCGCCCTGGCGGTTCTGGGCGACGAACCGGACGGTGAGGTCGCGCTCGCGCTGCAGCTCGTGCAAGGCTTCGGCCACCGTGTTGTCGACGCGGCCGCGCGTGGCGAACTCCGCGAGCTGCTGGGCGTCTCGCAGGTCCGAGCTGATCCTCAGGCCGACGAGCGCGATCACGGCCAACGCGGGAATCAGGAGGACGGCGAAGAGTTTCGTACCGAGGCGCCAGTTCCGCAGCCGCCACCGGCCGCCGGCCGGACGTGGATCCGCCGCGTCGCCGCCCTTGCGGGGACGCTGATCACGACGGGTCACCTGGTTTCCTTTTCCACCGCGGGCGGGAGCCCGCGGACCTACCGACACCTCGAACCTACTGAACGGTAGCCCGCCCCATGAAGATCCGAAAGCCGCGCTGGTGCGATACGGCCCTGCCCGCGATCGTATGGGGCGCGGACCATACGATCCAGCACGAGAACCAGATTCTCGCGGTAGGTGAAGGTTCATGATCAGACGCGGACGACTGATTCCGCTGGTAGCGGCGCTCCTGGCGACCGCGGGGTGCAGTGTGTTCTCTTCCGGCGCCACCACGGCTCCGCCGCCATTGGAACGGACCACTCTGCGCGTCGGCGTGGGCAACGCCATCGACACCGCCCCGCTGCGCATCGCCGTCGCGGCCGGGAAATTCGGTTCCGCGGGGCTGAAAGTGCAGCTCACCGAGCTCGGCGCCGAGGACGGGCTCGCGAAGCTGGCCGCCGGCGACCTCGACGTCACCTTCGCCTCCGACATCGCGATGTTCCGCGCCGCGGCCGGCGGAGCGGCTCTGCAGCTGCAGGGCGAGGCCTACACGTCCGGGCCCAACACCATGGCGCTGGTCACACTGCCCGGCTCCACCTACACCGTGCCGACGGGGAAGAAATCTCCGGAAATCGCGGTGAACATGCTCGACGACCTCGGCGCGCTCGTCGCACGTTCGGTGCTGGGCACCGCGGGCGTCGACGAAACGAAGATCAAGTTCCAGCAGGTGCCGTTCGACCGGATGCCGCAGGCCCTCCAGGCGGGCGACGCGGACGCGGCGCTGATGATCGAGCCGTACATCACCCGCGCCGAGAAGGACCTCGGCGCGCACATCCTGGCCGACGGCGCCCGCGGCTCGACGCTCGCCTTCCCGCTGTCCGGCTACGCGTCGGCCAAGCCGTTCGCGCAGGCCAACCCGCGGACCCTCGAGGCGTTCCGCAAGGCACTGGGCGCGGCCCAGCAGAGCGCGACCGACCCGGCGATCGTGCGCGACGCGCTGCCGAAGTTCTCCGACATCGACACGACCACGGCCGCGCTGATCTCGCTCGGCTCGTACCCGGCGTCGCTCAACGGCATCCGCCTGCAGCGCGTCGCCGACCTGATGCACAACTCCGGGTTGCTGGCCAGCCGCCTCGACGTCCAGGCGCTGCTGCCCGCGCAGAACACTTATTAGCTTCCCTCAAAATTGCACTTGGTCTACTTTTGCACTCAGTCTACCTGAGGAGTGCGTGTTGACCGACGTCCTGATCACCGGAGCCGGCCCGACGGGGCTGCTGCTCGCCGCCGAACTCGCCATGGCCGGGGTCGAAGTCACGGTTCTCGAACGCCGCGAGGAACCCGGCCTGCCGCGTCCGGTCGGCCTCCAGCCCCGCACCGCCGAACTCCTGGAGCTCCGCGGCCTGGACCCCACCGAGCAGCAGATCGACGGCCCGAGCGGGCACTTCGCCGGACTGCCCGTGGCGCTCGACCACAGCGTCTGGCGGACCCGCCACCCACGGGTGATCAACCGCACCCAGGACGACGTCGAGGCGATGCTGGCCGCCCACGCTGTGAAGCACGGCGCGGTCGTCGAACGCGGCCACGAGGTGACCGCCGTCGAGACGGACGCGGAAGGCGTCACCGTGGACGGGGTCCGCGCCCGCTGGCTGGTGGCCTGCGACGGCGCGCACAGCACCGTCCGGCGCCTGCTCGGGGTGCCGTTCCCCGGCCGCACCGAGACCTACGTCGGCACGCTCGCGCACATCCGGCTCGCCGCCGCCTCCGCGCTCGTCCCGGCCCGCGCGGCGCACTTCAGCGAGGTCACCCGCCAAGCGAACGGCTACTGGTCGATGCTCACCCCGCTCGGCGACGGCGCCCACCGGTTCGTCTTCGGCTCCGCGACGATGACACAGCCCGGCCGCGACGCGCCGGTGTCGGACACCGAAGTGACCGAAGCGCTGACAGCCCTGTACGGCGCCGAGACGCGCCTGGGCGAGGTGTACGGCGCTTCGCGGTTCAACGACGCGACACGGCAACTGGAGCAGTACCGGCACGGCCGGATCCTGTTCGCCGGCGACGCCGCGCACATCCACCCGCCGCTCGGCGGGCAGGGGCTCAACCTGGGCGTGCAGGACGCGATGAACCTCGGCTGGAAGCTGGCCGCGACCGTCCGCGGCACGGCGCCGTCCGGGCTCTTGGACACCTACCATGCCGAACGGCACCCGGCCGCCGAGCGCGTCCTCCGGCACACGGCGGCGCAGCGCGTGTTCACGGCGCCGGAGCGCAGCGAAAACGTCGAGGCGCTGCGCGAGATCGTCGTCGACCTGATGCGGCTGCCGGACGGCAACCGCTACTTCAGCGGGCTGCTGTCCGGCCTCGGCCTGGACTACCCGGGCGCGCACCGGGTCCCGGACCTCGACCTCACGACGGCGTCCGGGCCGACGCGGCTTTCGGCGTTGCTGCACGACGGCCGAGGGCTGCTCCTCGACCTCGGTGACCATGCACTGCCGGCCGGTTTCACCGGGCAGATCGACCACGTGCGCGCGGCCACCGCCGACGCCGAGTACCGCGGCCGGCTCCTGCTGGTCCGGCCGGACGGGTACGCCGTCGACCCCGCCGAGCTGGGGCGCTGGTTCGGCTAGATGCTCTCGCCCGGCGGCGCCAGGCACACCACGCGAAAGGGCGGACCGCGGTAGATCCGGATGTCGTCGGCGTCTTCGCAGTCCTCGGGGTCGTGAGAACTGGTGAGGACCTCGGCGCGTTCCGTCGCCGCCGGGTCGGAACAGCTCACCTTGGCGATCGTGACCTCGTCTTCGACGTCGCGGAGGCAGTCGCCGGTGCGGACGTTCAGGGCGAGGCAGAGCGTCCGCCCGGAGCCGGACCCGGAGGTGGTCTTGAACCGCACGTAGCCGTTGGAGGAACAGGTCGAGGTGCCGCTGTAGCTGTTTTCCACCTTGTAGGTCGCGCTGTTCGAGCTGCAGCCGACGCGGTGGTAGGCGAGATCGCCGCCACCCTCGCGCGTCAGGTAGAGGCAGTCACCGCTCGACGGCGGGCCGTAGCTGTCGAGCCGGCTGACGCCCAGCGCGGCCAGCGAGCCGAGGCCCAGCGCGGCGATGACGCACGCGACCAGCGTGATCCGCACCTTCACGGTGAACCAGTGCGGGATCGGCGCCTGGCCCGGCGACGGCGGCATCGGCGCCTGCGACATCGCGTAGTCCGGCGACCGGAACGGGTTGTCGTCGAACGGTGGTGTGGTCAACGTGCCCTCCAGTGATCCCCTCGGCAGATCGTCCCACCGGCGACCCGCGACGGGAGCGGGCCGGAGCGAGCCACGTATAACAGTAGTTGTGACTGATGGCCCGCTGATCGTCCAGTCCGACAAGACCGTGCTCCTGGAGGTCGACCACCCCCAGGCCGATGACGCGCGGATCGCCATCGCGCCGTTCGCCGAGCTCGAACGGGCGCCGGAGCACGTGCACACCTACCGGATCACGCCGCTGGCGTTGTGGAACGCGCGCGCCGCGGGCCACGACGCCGAGCAGGTCGTCGACGCGCTGACGACGTATTCGCGCTTCCCGGTGCCGCAGCCGCTGCTGATCGACGTCGTCGACGTGATGGGCCGGTTCGGCAGGCTGCAGATCGCCAACCACCCGGCGCACGGGCTGGTCATGTCGACCACCGACCGGGCGGTGCTGACCGAGGTCGTCCGGAACAAGAAGATCAGCCCGATGATCGGCGCCCGCATCGACGAGGACACCGTCCTGGTGCACCCGTCCGAGCGCGGCCGGCTGAAGCAGGCGCTGCTGAAGGTCGGCTGGCCGGCCGAGGACCTCGCCGGCTACGTCGACGGCGAGGCGCACCCGATCGCGCTCGACGAGCGCGACTGGCAGCTGCGCGACTATCAGCGGATGGCCGCGGACGCGTTCTGGGCGGGCGGCTCCGGCGTCATCGTGCTGCCGTGTGGCGCGGGCAAGACGCTCGTCGGCGCCGCGGCCATGGCGAAGGCGCAGGCCACGACGCTGATCCTGGTGACGAACACGGTCGCCGGGCGGCAGTGGAAGCGTGAGCTCATCGCGCGGACGTCGCTCACCGAGGAGGAGATCGGCGAGTACTCCGGCGAGAAGAAGGAGGTCCGGCCGGTCACGATCGCCACCTACCAGGTGATCACCCGCAAGACCAAGGGCGAGTACCGGCACCTGGAGCTGTTCGACTCGCGGGACTGGGGCCTGGTCGTCTACGACGAGGTGCACCTGCTGCCGGCGCCGGTGTTCCGGATGACGGCGGACCTGCAGTCCCGCCGCCGGCTCGGCCTGACCGCGACGCTGGTGCGCGAGGACGGCCGCGAGGGCGACGTCTTCTCGCTGATCGGGCCGAAGCGCTACGACGTGCCCTGGCGCGACATCGAGGCGCAGGGCTGGATCGCGCCGGCGGAGTGCACCGAGGTCCGCGTGACGCTGACCGACGCGGAACGGCTGGACTACGCCACGGCCGAGGCCGAGGAGCGGTACAAGCTGGCGGCGACGGCGCTGACGAAGACCCCGGTGATCAAGTCCATCGTGGCGAAGCACGCCGGGGAGCCGACCCTGGTCATCGGCGCGTACCTCGACCAGCTGGAGATGCTCGGCGACGAGCTCGACGCCCCGGTGATCCAGGGCTCCACCCGCAACAAGGAGCGCGAAGAGCTGTTCGACAAGTTCCGCCGCGGCGAGATCCGGACGCTGGTGGTGTCGAAGGTCGCGAACTTCTCGATCGACCTGCCCGAGGCGTCGGTGGCGATCCAGATCTCGGGCACGTTCGGCTCGCGGCAGGAGGAGGCGCAGCGCCTGGGCCGGCTCCTGCGTCCCAAGGGCGACGGGCGGCAGGCGCACTTCTACTCGATCGTCTCGCGCGACACCGTGGACACGGAGTACGCGGCGCACCGGCAGCGGTTCCTCGCGGAGCAGGGCTACGCGTACCACATCGTCGACGCCGACGACCTGCTCCGGCCGCTCTGAACTCACGCCGAGTCACGACCCGAGGTAGCGGAGGACAGCCAGTACCCGGCGGCTGTACCCGGCCGCCTGGGGCAGGTCGAGCTTGTCGAAGATCGCGTTGGCGTGCTTTTCGACCGAGCTCTGCGAGATGAACAGGAGCTTCGCGATGTTCGCGTTCGTGTGCCCCTGCGCCATCTTCTCCAGGACGTCCCGCTCGCGCTGGGTCAGCCGGCCCAGCGCGTCCTCGTGGGACGTGCGGGCGACCAGCCGCCGGACGACCTCCGGGTCGAACGCCGCGCCGCCTTCTCCGACTCGCTCGAGGGCGTCCAGGAACTCGCCGACCTGGGCGACACGGTCCTTGAGCAGGTAGCCGACCCGGCCGCCGTCGCCGCTGATCAGCTTGGCGGCGTACCGCTTCTCGACGTACTGGGAGAGGACGAGAACTCCGGTTTCCGGCCGGCTTTCCCGGATCTCCAGCGCGGCGCGCAGGCCTTCGTCGGTGTGGGTCGGCGGCATCCGCACGTCGGTGACGACCACGTCGGGCCGGTGCGTTTTCACCGCTTCGAGGAGGGCTTCGCCGTCGCCGACCGCGGCGACCACGTCGTGGCCCTCCTCGGCCAGGAGACGCACCAATCCCTCCCGCAACAGCGTCGAGTCCTCGGCCAAGATCACCCGCATGGCAACACCGCCCGCACCACCGTCGGACCACCCTCCGGACTGTCCACAGTGAACTCGCCGTCCGCCGCCGCCACCCGCCGCCGCAACCCGGTCAGCCCGCCGGTTCCGCCGGCCCGGGCCCCGCCGAAGCCGTCATCGGCGATCTCCACGAGGATTTTCCAGTCGACGAGGTGGACGTCGATCGTGATCCGCGTCGCGCCGGAGTGCTTGGCCGCGTTGGTGACCGACTCCGAAGCCACGAAGTAGATCACGGTCGCCACCGCGAGCGACGGTGTCCCGTTGAGCGTGTACCGCACCTCGACCGGCATCGCCGCCCGCTCGGCGAGTGACTCGAGCGCGGCGTCGAGGCCGCTCTCGTCGAGCGCGATCGGGTACACGCGCCAGGAGACTTCCCGCAGTTCGCGCAACGCTTCCTGCACCTCCTCGTGGGCCTGCCGGACCAGCTCGGCGTCTCCCGAGCGCCGGGCCCGGCCGAGCAGCACGCCCAGGGCGACGAGCCGTTGCTGCACGCCGTCGTGCAGGTCGCGCTCGATGCGGCGGCGTTCGCCGTTCACCGCTTCGACGACTTCCGCGCGGCTGGTGGCGAGGTAGGAAACCCGGCGCCGCAGCAGTTCCCGGTGACTCGGGCCGAGGAACCGCCGGGCCAGCCGCCGGTCCAGTGCGGCGACCCCGGCGATGCCCTGCCCGCAGAGGAACACCGCGATCGCCGCGAGCCCGGCGATCAGCAGCCATTCACCCGCTTCCGCGGGGCGCTGGCCGCCCGGTGCCCGGCCGGTCACCAGCTGCCCGGCGAACACGGGCACCGCCACCACCCCGAGTGCGACGCACCCGCAGATCCCCGCGCCGAGCAGGCCGAGCAGGCCGCGGGGAGCGAGGTACTGCAGCGCCCGTCGACCGTCGTAGTCGTCGCCGTTGCGAGCGTCCAGGAACCGCAGCAACCGGGCCCGCTCGACCTCCGCGAGCCTCCGGGCGCCGCGGTGCACCGCCGGCCTGGCCGCCGGGAGCACGAGCAGGAGTGCGCCCACGACGACGTACGGCACCTCGGCGAGGGCGGTCAGCGCACCCAAGCCGACGCCCGCTGTCGTGCGCGCAGCCCATTTGATCATGCACCCAGGCTAGCCAGCCCGGGGGCGGCGGCGTATTGCGGTTTTCCGCAGTTTTCCCGGTGGCGGACAGCAATGTCCCACGGCCGCGGGATTCCTACGTTCGACGGCATGAACCTCCTGCTGACCACCGCCCCCGCCGAGCCGATGACCGGACTGGCCGGCTGGGCCGTCGGGCTCATCGACTCGCTCGGCGGACCCGGCGCCGCCATCATCGTCGGACTCGACAACCTGTTCCCGCCGATCCCCAGCGAGCTCGTGCTGCCGCTCGCCGGGTTTTCCGCCAGCCGGGGCGCGTTCACCCTGCTCGGCGCCCTGTTCTGGACGACGCTGGGCTCGCTGGCCGGCGCCGTGATCGTCTACTGGCTCGGCGCGCTGCTCGGCCGTGAACGCACCCGCGCCCTGGTGAGCCGCGTCCCGCTGCTGAAGGTCGGCGACTTCGACCGGACCGAGGCCTGGTTCGCCCGCCACGGCGGCAAGGCCGTGTTCCTCGGCCGGATGGTGCCGATCTTCCGCAGCCTGATCTCCCTGCCGGCGGGTGTCGAACGCATGCCGTTCGGCCGGTTCCTCCTGCTGACGACGGCCGGCAGCCTGCTGTGGAACACGGCGTTCGTCGTCGCCGGCTACCTGCTCGGCGAGAGCTGGTCGCTGGTCGACCGCTACGCGTCGGTGTTCCAGTACGTGGTGATCGGGGCGGTGGCGCTGGCAGTCGGGCTGTTCGTCGTGGTCCGGCTGCGGGAGCGGCGGCCGGCTGGGCGATGACTCTTTCGGCTCAGTGGGGCGCCTCAGAAACATCTTGCGTCACACGCGTACCAGCATCGCTCTGACCTGCGGTTTCTTGGATTCACTCGAACGGATGAGCGGCGCCAACGCTGGAAATTGTCGGACCCTCGAACTACTGTTCGACATGCAGCAACCGAACACTAGTTCGAGGGGATGTCCATGACGATCGCACCGCTCCGCCCCGGTACGCCCGCGCCGCCGGTCCAGACCCTGCCACCCGGATCGTGGCACGGCCGGCTGTGGGTGTCCGACCTGCCGCTGACCCGGCCCGAGCGCTACCTCGGCTGCGTGGCCGAGTTCGAGCGGTCCGGGCTGTGGCCGGTGCTGATCCCGCACGACCAGCGCTTCGCGGCGAACGGCGAAGACTGGATCGACGACCGCGGCAGGCTCGCCCCGGCCGGCCACCGGGTGGCGACGGCCGACGCGGCGGGTGCGCTGGCCCGCTGGTGGGACGGTTCGTGCTGCGACGGCGCCTGCCTGCGGCCGTTCGGCGCGCGGTTCCCCGGGCTGGCCAAGCGGAGCCCACGCAGGTCCGACCCGCTGGCCGAAGCGGGCAACACGGGCTCGATCCTGGCCACGCGCGCCCCGCACCGGCTCGGGCTGGTCCAGACCGAGCGGCCGGCCGACATCCCGGCCCTGCTGGGCTGGACCGGGATGATCAAGTGCACCGACCAGGTGGCCGAGCTGTCGGCGGTGCTGCGCAGCTGGGAAGACCGCTTCGGCGCGACGCTGGTGGTGCTGGGGTTCGACACGCTCGAGCTGTCCGTGGCGGCGCCACCACGCAACCAGGCGAGGGCACTTTCCGTGGCGGCGGAGCACCGCGCGTTCAGCCTGCCGACATTCGCGGGGCAGCCGGGCAATCTGCGGGAGTACGCGTCCGGGTTGGTGCAGTCGCGGCACTGGCGGTTTTCCTGGGCATGAACACGCGAACCCGAGGAGCCTGGCGCAACCAGCCGCCGCGACCAGCCACTTTCCTGAGCACGAACACACGAACCCGAGAGGCCTGGCGCAGCGGGCCGCCGCGGCCGTGCGGCGTCGCACCCGGACATTCCCTCTCGTCTTCTCGGCGGGCGCGCGGTGCGTGCGCAACCGGAATGGAGGTGAGCCCTTGAGCAGACGGACCAAGGGGCCGGTGAGACGGGCGTCCACGAAACTGGGTCGGCTGTCCCGGCCTGCGGTCCACTCGTCCGGACGGCGCCCGCGCGGCCGGGTTTGGCGGCCGCGGCGAGCGGGCATCACCCACCGCGGGAAGGCGGTGAGGGCGATCGCCGAGATCCGGATCGGCACTTCGGGGTGGCGCTATCCGCCGTGGCGCGGGGTGTTCTACCCCCAGGGCCTCGCGCAGCGGCGGGAGCTCGAGTACCTGTCGCGGCGGATGAACGCCGTCGAAATCAACGGCTCGTTCTACTCGCTGCAGCGGCCGGAGCGGTACCGCGCGTGGTTCGACGAGACCCCGGCGGACTTCCTCTTCGCCGTGAAGGGCGGCCGCTTCATCACGCACATGAAGCAGCTGCGCGACGTCGAGACCGCGCTGGCGAACTTCTACGCCTCGGGCGTGCTGGCGCTCGGCGCGAAGCTGGGACCGTTCCTGTGGCAACTGCCGCCGAGGCTCGCGTTCGACCCGGACCGGCTCGCGAACTTCTTCGCCCTGCTGCCGCGCACCACGACGGACGCGGCGCAGCTGGCGACGAAGCACGACGACAAGCTGAAGGGAGCACCTCACCTCGAAGCCGGGTCACGAAGGCCGCTGCGGCACGCGCTGGAGGTCCGGCACCCGAGCTTCGCGGAGCCCGCGGCGAAGGAGTTGCTGCGGGAACACGGCATCGCCCTCGTGGTCGCGGACACCGCGGGCAAGTGGCCGTTCCTCGAAGACCAGACGGCGGACTTCGCCTACGTCCGGCTGCACGGCGACGAGGAGCTGTACGTCAGCGGCTACTCGGACCGGGCCCTGCGCGCGTGGGCGGACAAGATCCGGACCTGGCACGACGGCGGCCGCCGAGACGTGCACGTCTACTTCGACAACGACGTGAAGGTCGAGGCGCCCCGCAACGCCGAAGCCCTCGCCGATCTCCTCGGAGCGGCCCCGCCGACGAGACAGTGAGTGGACAGTGAGCGCCATCGGCTTGGGTGGACCCGCGGGCGGGCCGGCTTGCGTGCTGTCGCTGGGGGTCAGCACGCGAACGGTCCGCCGCACACCCCCTCCCGCCCCGTGATCAAAGGGCCGACACGCGTGACCAGAGAGTCGACACGCGTGTTTGGAGGGTCGACACACCGGACCTGCG
>Ga0070668_100000616_pt1 | contig 23872 bp, 21 predicted proteins | sample KBSS43metaG_FD_64661 | JGI IMG/M metagenome (GOLD analysis project Ga0070668, IMG submission 64661) | Switchgrass rhizosphere microbial communities from Kellogg Biological Station, Michigan, USA - KBS S4-3 metaG | ecosystem: Host-associated > Plants > Roots > Rhizosphere > Soil ...
ACCTGGCGCTCCTGCATCACCTCGAGCAGCGCGCTCTGCACCTTGGCCGGCGCCCGGTTGATCTCGTCGGCGAGCAGCAGGTTGGTGAAGACCGGCCCGAGCGAGACCTGGAACTCGCCGGTCGGCTGGTGATAGATCCGGGTGCCGAGGATGTCGGCCGGCACCAGGTCGGGAGTGAACTGCACCCGGTGGAAATCGCCGCCGATCGCCTGCGCGAGCGACTTCACCGCGAGCGTCTTGGCCAGCCCCGGCACGCCCTCGACCAGGATGTGCCCGCGCGCGAGCAACGCCACGATCAGCCGCTCCAGCAGCGCGTCCTGGCCCACGATGGTCTTCTTGACCTCGTAGAGCACCTTTTCGACCGGGCCCGCGGAAGCCGGCGGAGAATCGCTCCAGTTCATCTGCCGTCCTTCTTTCTATAGAGGCGGCGACTGGCCGTCGCCCTGGCCGGCGCCCAGCGCCGTCCCGATCGGGACGGCGAAGCCGATGCCGATGAAGGTGCCGGCGTCGGTCGGGTTGGCCAGCGCCACCACGATGCCGATCACCTGCCCACGGTCGTTGAGCAGCGGCCCGCCCGAGCTGCCCGGGTTGACCGCCGCGTCGAACTGGATGAGCCCGTTGATGTCGCCGCCCGCGTCGCGGCTCAGCGCCCGGTCGAGGCCGGAGACGACCCCGCTCGTGGTGGTCGCGGTCAGCCCGAGCGGGTTGCCGATCGCCACCACCGGGTCGCCCACCGCGGCGCCGCCGCCGAGCACCGCCGGCACCACCGTCTCCGGCAGCTTGGCCGGGGTGAGCATCGCGATGTCCTGTTTTTTGTCGGAGGCCGCGACGGTGGCGGTCGTCGAGGTGCCGTCGGTGTAGCTGATCTTGATCTGCTTGGCGCCGTCGACCACATGCAGCGCGGTCAGGATGGTCCCGTTCGCGTTGGCGATCACCCCGGTGCCGGTCGACGAGTCGGCCATCGTCCGGCCCGGGTTGGCGCCGCCGGTGGTCTCGATCCGCACCACCGAGGGAAGCAGCGTCTGATACACCTCGGCCACGGTCAGCGGCCGGTCGGAGGCGGAGGGCGTCGGCGTCGCGCGGGCGGGCGGCCCCGCCCGGCCGCCGCCATCGCCGTAGCCCAGCAGAACAACCGCGGTGATCGCCACCGCCCAGGCCAGGACGACGCCGAGCAAAGCGCGCCGGCGCAGCTCAGGACTGTTCCACCGGCGCTTCGGCCGGGCCGGCGGCGGCTCCGGTGCCAGGCCGTTCTCAGCGCCGAGCACCGTCATCACGGGGCCGGCCGGCTGATTCTGCATTCTTCGACATTAAGAGCGTTTCCTCAAAAATGGCCGGGAGCGAGCTCCCGGTTTTCGAACCGCGATATCACCCATCACCATCAAAACCCTGCAAACACCCCAGTCGTACGAACTTGTCGTACCCCTGTGTGATGCTTCGACGCGTGGTTGTGGACTTTGCCGCCGAGCTGTGGCGCTGGGCTGCCCGGCGGGACGACAGCTGGGCTTTCGTGAGCCTGCCGGTCGAGGCGTCGGAGGAGATCCGGGCGCGCACGGCCGGCCGGAGGCGCGGCTTCGGGTCGGTGCGGGTGCGGGTCACCGTCGGCGACAGCACCTGGCTGACGTCAATCTTCCCGGAGAGCAAGAGCGGCGCCTACGTGCTGCCCGTCAAGCAGGCGATCCGCCGGGCCGAGTCGTTGGAGGTGGGCGACGTCGCGAGTGTGACGGTCGAGGTCCTCGAGTTGTGAACCGCGGGCCGCCTGTTTGCCGCCCCATGCACAGAAAGTCCCCACACCCGGGCCCTTGGGCTCCGGAGGTGTGGGGACTTTCGGGGTTGTCCGGCACTCGGAAAAGCAGATTGCTCAGGTGCCGTTGGCCATCCCGTCAGACCGGCGTAGTTTCCGCGCCGGCCAGACCGGTCCGCGGGCCGGACGAGAGACGGTGGCGCGGCCCGGGATGTTGCGCCACGCCACCGTCGGCCTCGCCGTCCGGCTACTTCTGCGAGCTGTGCTCGTTGCCCTTGCCGGCCTTCTCCTTGCCGGCGTCGTCGGCCTGCTCGTCGTTGCCGGCCTGCTCGTTGCCCTTGCCGGCCTCGTTGCCCTTGCCGGCCTCGTTGCCCTTGCCGGCCTCGTCGTTGCCGGCCTGCTGGTCGTTGCCGGCCTGCTCGCCGGCGCCGGCGTCGCCGGCTACGGCCTTGGCGTCGGCCAGCGTGAGGCAGGCCTGCAGCAGGCTCTGCTGCGCCGAGGCGACCGCAGCCGCAGCCGCGTCGTTGTTCGCGGCCTGCCCGGCGCCTTGCTGCTCGGCGGCGCCGCCGTTGCCGTTGCCGTTGCCCTGGTTGCCGTTGCCGTTGCCCTGGTTGCCCTTGCCGTTGCCGTTGTTGCCGTTGGCCTTGCCGTTGTCACCCTTGTTCTTGCCGTTGGCCTTGGCCTTCTTGGCGGCCCGCATCGCCTTGGCCCACTTCTTGGCAGCCTTGGCGTTCTGGCGCGCCTTCTCCTTGGCCTTTTGCTTGGCCTTCTCCTTCGCGGCGGCCTCCGCGTCCTGCTGGTCCTGCTGGCCCTGCTCGTTCTGGGCCTGCTCGTTCTGGCCCTGCTCGTCCTGGCCCTGCTCCTGCTGGCCCTGCCCGTCGGCCGCATCCTGGTCGGCCGCGAACTGGTCGCAGGCCGCTTCCAGCGCCTGCGCCGCGTTGACGGCCGCCTCACCGGCGCCCTGGGCCTTCACCGGCTGAAGAGCCTTGCCGTCGCAGACTACGGCTCCGCCGTTGACCTGCAGGTCCTTGCACTTGGACACGTCGAACTGTTGACCGTCCACATTGACCAGATCGGCCGCCGCCTTGGGGGTGGTCTGTGCGGAGGCCAGCTGCACGCCGGTCAACCCTGCCCCGACCAGAACTCCCGCGATCACCACCGCGCCGATCGTCTTACGCCGGTTGCCCGTGTTCGGTCGGTACGCGCGCGATCTCATGATCACTCCTCGTCGTTGGTCGTCGATGTCGCCGGTTGCGGGCCAGTACGGAGCCAGCAGGGCGAGCGGTTCAACGCCGAGTCGGCCCCCGACCCCGAAATCCGCCCGGTCAGCGGACAAAACCGCAGCTCAGAGCGGCCAGAAAACGCGCTCAAAGAAAATCAACTTTTACCCCGATAGGCGGACGGTGCGGCCGGCCTCAACCCTCATCCGCCGCCCACTCCGACGCGTCGGTGACGCCACGTAATCAGCTTCGGATCGCGCCCTCGACGCGGCGCCCTCGATGCCGCGCCGGGGGCGATCTCGCGGCGGGGCGGAAGCGCGATCACCTGGCGTAGTGGTTCGTTGGGCCTGCCAGGCTTACGTTCGGCGGCGCGTCCATGATCGATGGCCGCTACCCCGCTGTTGATCTCGATGGCTGGTCTCGCGGCGGCCGCATACAGGTGATTTGTCGCTGGATCGCATGCCAATTTCGATCCATGGGTTTCGCTGACCCGCCTCGTCACGCAGAATGATCGAGGGGACACGATGAGTGAAGCAGGCCTGCCACCGTATGTGCTGTCCGAGATCGGCAGTCCGATCCGGGAAAACCGCCTGGCCGCCGTCAATGAACTCGCCCGGCTCGCGGCCGGTCTCGATCTTTCCGGAGCGGTTGCCGCGCGCGACGCACTCCAGCATCTGACCGGCGACGACAGCCGCAGTGTCGCCGCCGCGGCGGCCGCGGTGCTGGAGCGTACGGCCGTGCGCCTCAACCCCGACCGGATCGACTTCGGCCAGGTCCCGCCCGAGGCGCCCCGGCTGGTCGCGGACGTCACGGTCGAGGGCCCTCCGCTGGCCGTCGCCGCCGCCACGCTCACCGTCTCCGGGCCGGGGCTGCGCGCCATGCTGTCCGGGCGCCGGCTGCGCATCGTCTGGCTGCCGCGATCCGACTGGCTCGACGGCTCGGTGACCGTGCGCGGCCCGGCCGGCTGGGCCGAGGTGCGGGTGACCGGCCAGGTCATGGCCGGCGCGCCGTCGCGGGCCGCGGTCGAGGAGCGGCTGCGCACCAGCGACGGCGTCCGCGGCCTGAGCGCGGCCCGGATGACGGTGCTTCCGGCGCCGCCGGTGCGCCGCCGGCGGCGCACCGGTGCCACGGTCCTGGTCGCCGGCCTGGCGGCCCTCGTCGTACTCGGCGGGGTCGGCGTCGCCGTCGCCATGACCACCGGCGATCAGCGTGAGGGTGCGGTGGCGGCCGCGCCGATTTCGGCACCGCCGACCGGGACGGTGCCGCCGTCGCCGGCGACCGTCGTCGTCCCGAAGACGACCATCTCCCGGCTGCCGCTCACCCAGCGGGTGGCCAGTGTCAGCCGGCCGGCCGTGGTGGGCACCATCCGGGTCGGCTCCGAGCCGCAAGGTGTCGCGGTCTCGCCGGACGGCCGGACGATCTTTGTGGCCAACCAGAACTCCCGGATGCTGTCCGTGGTCGATGCCGCCAGCCGCAAGGCGACCTCGGTGCCGCTGCGCAACACCCCACGGTTCGTCGCAACCTCCCGTGACGGCCGCTTCGTGTTCGTCTCGATGTATGAGAACGACAACCGGACCGGCAGCGGGGTGGCCGTGCTGGACGTGGCCCGCCGCAAGGTCGTTCGTTACCTGGCCACCGGCCTGCAGCCGTACACGTTGTCGGTCGCCCCGGACGGCAAGCTGTGGGTGCCGATCCACAGCGAGGGACGGCTGGAGATCTTCGCGGCCGGCACCCTGCGCCTGGTCGCCCGGATCAAGACGCCCCGGAACCCGCACGCGGTGGCCTTCTCGCCCGACCTGATGCGCGCGTTCACCGCCAACCACGAGTCCAACTCGGTCTCGGTCATCGACATGCGCACCAACCGGGTGCTGCGGTCGATCCCGGTGAGCCGGGCGCCGCACAGCATCGGCGTCACCCCGGACGGGCGGACCGTGATGGTGGCCGGTTTCGAGGCGCACGCGGCCAACCTGATCGACACGGTCACGCTGCGGAGCACCGGGCCGTTCAAGGTCGGCGAAAAGCCGCAGGCCATGGCGTGCGCCACGGACAGCCGGCACGCCTACGTGGTCAACAATGGCGACGACACGGTCTCGGTGCTGAACGCCCGTACCGGGGCGGTGACGGCGACGGTACGGGTGGGCCACAGCCCGCGCCGGATCGCCGTGTCACCCGACGGGCGGCTCGCCTACGTGTCCAACGGCGCCGACAACACCCTCACGGTGCTGCGGGTGGGGGTGTGAGCCGGCGGCAGGGCGCCACCGAGGAGGTGCTCGTCCGTGGGCTGTTCGAGGAGCACGGTGCGGCGCTGCTGGCGTACGCGACCAGGCTGGCCGGCGATCGGTCGCTCGGCGAGGACGTGGTGCGGGAGACCCTGATCCGGGCCGCGCGCGATCCCGCGGCGCTGACCGGCGGGCGGGGCGCCGCCCGGGCGTACCTGTTCACGATCGTCCGCGGCCTCACCGCGGACAAGGAGCAGGCCGGCGCGCGGGTCGATTCGATGACCATGCTCAGTGCGGTGGAGTCGCTCCCGTCCGAGCAGCGGGAGGTGTTGCACGCGCTCTATTTCCAGGGCCGCGGCGTCGCGGAGACCGCGGCGTCGCTCGGTGTGCCGGCCGGCACGGTGAAGTCGCGCAGCTACCACGCGCTGCGCCGGTTGCGTGAGGCGGTCGGATGAGCGAGCACGGGACCGAACTGCTCGGCGCGTACGTCCTGGGCGTGCTGGACGGCGACGAATGGGCTTCGGTCCAGGAGCACCTGGACGGCTGTGCGCACTGCCGGCGCGAGGTCGACGACCTGCGCGAGTTGGAGGCGGCGCTCGGCGAGATTCCGCCGGAGGCGTTTCTCGACGGCCCGCCGGCGGGTGGCGATCTTCTGCTGCGACGCACGCTTCACCAGGTACGTGATGAGCGCCGCCGCCGGGACCGGTGGCGCGGCGTGCTGTGGGCCGTCGCGGCGGCCGTGGTGGCCGCGGTCGCGCTCGGCGGCGGGGCGCTGATCGGGCGCGCGACGGGCCCGGCCACGCCGCAGGCGCAGGCCACGACGTCGACGGCGCCGGTGGCCGGCACGCGGACCGGAGCGGCGACCGACGCCCGTACCGGCGCGACGATGAGCGTCGCGGTGCGGCCGGCGGTCGGCTGGGTGCGGGTGCGGGCGATCGTCAGTGGGGTGGCGGCGGGGGAGCAGTGCCGGCTCGTCGTGGTGGCGCAGGACGGCTCGCGCTGGCCGGCCGGCAGTTGGCTGGTCTCGGACCAGGACGCCGCGGAGGGGACCACGGTGGACGGTAGCGCCTTGATCGCGCCGGCCGACGTGGCGTCGGTGCAGGCGGAGACCTACGCCGGCCTCGTACTTGTGTCGACTTCCATCTAGCCGTACGGCCTGACCGAGCCTACTATCAGACTGTGACTGCTCAATCGACGCAGAGTCACGGCGGTTGGTGGGGGAGATGACCACCGCCGGCTGGGTCGCGCTAGCGATCACGATCTTCGGAGCCGTCAGCTACGCCACCGCGTCGATCCTGCAGGCCGTCGCCGCCCGCCGGGCCACCAGCACGGCCAAGGCCATGGGCCATCCGCTCTACCTGCTCGGCATCTGCTGCGACATCATGGCCTGGATCGGCGCGATGATCGCGCTCCGCGAGCTGGCCGTCTACGTCGTCGAGTCGGTGCTGGCCGGTTCGCTCGCGCTGACCGTGCTCGGTGCCCGGCTGTTCCTGCGGTCCCGGCTGCGCAAGCGCGACGCCTTCGCCGTCCTCGTCACCATGTGCGCCCTCGCGGCGATGGCGTTGTCCGCCGGCCCGCAGGAGCCGGTCAAGGCCTCCGACAACCTCCGGTACGCGTTGTGCGCGGGCGCGTTCGCCATCGTGGTGACCGGCTGGGCGGCGGCCAAGGCCGGCCTGCCCGGCGGCGGCGTCGCGGCCCTGGCCGGCCTTTCGCTCGGCGGCGCGGCGCTGGTCGGCCGGTCGCTGCCCATGCCGGACGCGCAGAACGGCTGGGGCATGGCGCTGGGCCTGTTCACCGAGCCGCTCACCGCGGCCCTGCTCGTCTTCGCCGTGACCGGCATGACCCTGTACGCGCATGCGCTCCAACACGGCGACGTCGCCCCGGTGACCGCGGTGCACTGGGCCGCCGAGGTGATGGCTCCGTCCGCCGTGGCCATCATCTTCCTGGGTGACACGGTCCGCCCCGGCTGGGGCCTGACCGCGCTGGTCGCGGGCCTGTGCACGGTGGCCGCGGCGATCCTGCTGGCCACCGCCCCGGCCAACCGCGACGCCGCCCACCCCGAGTCGGCCCCCGAGTCGGCCCCCCAGCCGGTCCGGCCCGAGCCGGTTCCGGAGCCGGTGCCGGCCTTCGCCGCGGCCGGCCCGTCCCCTTCGGACAGCGATCTGACCGGCGACCGGGTCATCTGGTGGGGCCCGCCGCCGGTCTGGACCCCGCCGTCCCGCTCGGCCCCCGTCCCCGCCCCCGCCTTGGCGGCGCCGGCCCTTCCTGCGCCGGCCCTCCCCGCGCCGGCCCTCCCCATGCCGGCCCGGCCGGCCCTTCCGGCGCCCGCCATGGCCGCCCTCACCTGGGAGCCGCCACTCCGGGTGCAGCCGTCCTGGGCCGACCCGTACCTCCCGGACGCCGAAGCCATGGCGCAGCTGCGGGCCTGGGCGGACGCCGCCGACAGGTTCCCGCGCGGGAGGACGGCCTGGGCGGACGCCTACTTCCCGGACAACGGCGAACTGGAGATCCCCGAGCCGCTGCCCGTGCGCCGGGCGGCGACCCACCCGTCCCCGCCCGAGCCGTTGCCGGCACGCCGGCACCCCTGGTACGACATCTAGGCCCTCGCCGTCAGTGCTGCGACGGCCCCAGGGCGGACGTGGCGCCGGGCAGCTGGGCGCAGCGGCGGCAGGCGCGGGCCGAGGCCGCCAGGACCGGATGGGCGGCGGCCGCCAGCGCGCCGCCGAGCATCATGAGCAGCCGGCTCGCGCCGAACGCCGAGGCGGTGACGAGGGTGACCGTGACGATCCCCATGGCCGCGCTGGTGATCGTGCCGGTCCAGGCGACCACGAGCGGCAGCCGGGGCGGCGTGGGCAGCCAGCGGGCCAGGACGCCCGTCGTGGCCAGCGTCGTGGTGGCCAGCAGCGCGGCGGCGCCGGCCAGGACGGTCATGTTGATCCCGAACAACTGCACGATGCGGGGCAGCCCGGCCGGGTCGGTGTCGTGCGTGATCCAGGCCAGCTGCCAGTAGGCGAGCAGCGCCGCCGAGGTCAGGATCACCAGCCGGGCGGTGTGCCGGGTCTGTGCGATGGTGAGCTCGGCCTGGCAGCCGGGGATCAGGTCGTCGATCGTGCCGAACTCGCGCACCGCGGCACGGGTGGCGGCCTCGCCGGGCTCGCCCTCGCTGGTCCGCGCGGCCGTCGCGTCGGTCAGGCCGTCGCGGATCTCGCCGATCAGCCGCGCCTTTGCCCGGGCCGGGCCGTGCACCGCGGCGGCCAGTGCGGTGACGTACTCCTCGATCGGGTCGGCGGCGGTGATCACGTGGCGGCTCGTGGTGGGGTGGGGTTGAGGACCGAGCCGATCGCCGCGGTGAAGTCGTGCCACGCCTGCCGTTCGGTGGCGAGGCTGCGGCGGCCGGCGTCGGTCAGCTCGTAGCACCGGCGCCGGCGTTCGCCGACGGACTGCCAGCTGCTGCGCAGCAGGCCGAGGCGTTCCAGCCGGTTGAGGGCCGGATAGGTGGTGCCGGTACGCAGGTCGAGCGCACCGCCGCTGCGCTGCTGCACCGCCACGATGATCGCGTAGCCGTGCAGCGGACCGTCCTCGAGCACGGCCAGCAGGAGCCCGTCCAGGTGTCCTCGCACGGCATCCGCCTTCACGCCGGCAGCCTACCCAACCCTCGTGTAGGCATGCTATCTATAGGCAAACAATACGTTGTCTGCCAACTTAGAGGGATGCCATGACCAAGCTGCTACTGTCCGTGCACGTCCTCGCCGCGATCCTGACCGTCGGCCCGATCGCCGTGGCGGCGTCGATCTTTCCCCGCTATGCCCGGCAGGCGGCCTTCGACGAGGACCCGGGCGGGGGTGCCGCCGGCGTGGCCCGGCTTCTGCACCGGATCTGCCGCGGCTATGCCGTCGCCGGCGTCGCCGTCCCGGTCTTCGGGGTCGCCACCGGCGCCCAGCTCGGCGTCCTCACCGACGCGTGGCTGATCGTGTCGCTCGCCCTGACGGTGCTGGCCGCGGGTGTCCTCGTCCTGGCCATCCTGCCCGGCCAGCAGCGGCTGCTGACCAGCGCCGCGGCCCCGGTCGCCGGCTCCCCGGCGATGACGAAGGGCTCGACCGGGTTGGTGGCCGATGAGCGGCGCGCCCTGTCCGCCCGGCTGGCGGCTCGCACGGGCATCTTCAACCTGCTCTGGGCGATCGTCGTGGTCCTGATGATCGTCCGGCCCGGCTCCACGACGGGAGCCTGAGCCGATGCGTGCGCTGCGGATCGCGGCCGCCGTCGAGGCCGGTTCGCTCGCCGTCCTGCTCGGCAACCTGGTCACCGTGCACACGCCGGCGATCACCAGCCTCGGCGGGCCGCTGCACGGCACCGCCTACCTGGTCGTCATCGCCCTCACCTGGCTCGGGTCGGCCGCGCCGGGCACCCGGTGGCGCGCCGCGATCCCGGGCATCGGCGGGTTGCTCGTCCTGCGCCGGATCGGCCCCGACCGGGAGGAGGCCTGAGGGCCCCGGGCCGGCGGCCCGGGGCCCGGGGTCAGACGCGGGAGAGCGCGCGGTCGCTGACCACGCACTGCATGCCGAACTGGTGGGCCCGGCGGATCGCGAAATCCGTGAGGCCCGGCGTGTCGGCATAGTCCAGCGCGTACAGATCCAGTTGCAGTTGCAGCAGTTGCTCGGCGATCTGCGCGTGGAACTCGAGTACATCGGGCGGCCACGGGGCATAGCCGTCCTCCGTCCAGCGCGCCGAGAACGACTCGAACACGATGCCGTCGACCAGCTGGGCGAGCCGCGGCAGCATGCCGAAGCCGCGGTTGGCGAGCAGGTAGCCCGGTTGCGCCTCGGCTCGTACGGCGGCCACCAGAGTCAGCAGGTGCGGCACGTCCTCGGGATAGGTCAGCTCCACGTTGAGCGTGTCCAGGAACAGCCCGGCAAACCCGGCCGCCATCGCGGCCCGGGCCTGGCCCACCACATGTTCCACCCACTGCGGATGTCCCACGTGGACGAACGCACCACCCCAGTCCGGGTTGCGGTCCTCCCGCTGCCACGGCGCCGGCGGCCCCTGATCCTCGGAGAGCGACAGATAACCCAGCGTCTGCACCCCCTGCTCCTTCAGGAACGCCAGCTCGGCACTGGAGTAGAAGTCGGGCTGCAACACGACGCGGGGATATTCGGCCAGGTCGGGTAGCCGCCCGTTGCCGTAGTAGAAGCAGATCTGCGGAGTGGTCACGACGGCCTCCCATGCCGGGCATACCAGGCGAACGTGGACCGCACGCCGTCCTGCAGCGAGACCGCCGGCTCATACCCGGTCAGCGATCGCAGGAGGCTGAGGTCAGGACAGCGGCGGGTCACCGCCCCGGGCGGAGCCGGCAGCGCCGAGATCGCCGGGCTCACCTCCGCGACGCCGAGGATCAGCTTGGCCAGGTCACCGATGTTGGTCTCCTCGCGATCGTTGCCGATGTGCACGATCCGGCCGGCCGCCTCGGGCACCGCCATGAGCCGCACCATCGCCTCCACCGCGTCGTCGACGTGGCAGAACGCGCGGAACTGGTCGGCGCCGGGCACCCGGAACGGATCCTCGCCGGCCATCGCGCGCAGCGACATCTCCGGGACGACGTGGTCGGCGCCCATCCGCGGGCCGTACACGTTGTGGAAGCGGCCCACCACCGCGTCGAAGCCGCGGGCGCGCGCGGTGTGCAGGAAGGCGGCCTCGCCGAGCAGCTTGCTGACCGCGTACGCGAAACGTGGCGCCGTGATGTCCGAGATCATCGCCGGGACGTCCTCGGCCGTGGGTACGCCGACCACGCCCGCGTCGACGCCGCCCGCGTACACCTCGCTGGTCGACGCGAAGAACACCCGCGAACCCGGGGCCACCCAGTCGAGCAGGTGCATCGCGGCGAGGGTGTTCACCCGGACCACCCGGGCCGGGTCCTGTTCGACGTTGCGCACCCCGACGACGGCGGCGAGCAGGTAGATCTGGTCCCAGCCGGTGGCCAGCCCCGCGTACGCCGCCGGGTCGGTGAGGTCCGCCGAGATCACCCGTACGGCCGGATCCGCGCGCACCGCGTCGAGATCCGCGTCCTGCCGCCCGCGGGAGAAGTCGTCCACGATGGTCACCTCGTGCCCGTCCGCGACCAGGCGGCGAGCGAGGTGCAGGCCGATGAACCCGGCACCGCCGAGCAGCAGGGCGGTCATGACTGTGCCTCCTTTGGCATGCCCTTCTGGCCCTCGCCGGCGATGCCCCATCCAACCGCCCCGCCCGCCACCCGAAACCGGACTGAAGGCTTGTCCACTGCGGCTGGGTGCCGCTCGGTGCAGGCGGTCATGCCGCCACCTCCCGCCCGCGCGGCAGGTAACCGAGGGCCGCGTAGCGAACGCCGGCCGCCTCGACCGCGGCGCCGTCCAGCACCCGCCAGGAGTCATAGATCAGCACCGGGCGGTCGTCGCCGAGCAGCGCGGTCACCTCGATGGCCCGGTAGTCCGGATGGTCGTTGATCACCAGCACCGCGTCGCTGTCGGTGAACGCCTTGTCCAGGCTGATCGGCTCGCCGCCGTACTGCCGGATGACGTCGTCGGTGACCATCGGGTCGTGCCCGGTCACGGTGATCCCGGCGGCCGAGAAGATCGGCATCATGGTGGCGATCGGGGTACCCCGCATGTCGTCGGTGGGCGGCCATCCCTTGTAGGCCCAGCCCAGCACGGCGAGCCGCGCGCCGCGGGTGTCGCCGCGCGCCTCGCGCATCAACCGCACCACCGTCTCGGCCACGTGCACCGGCAGGTGTTCGTTGAGTTCGCGGGCCCGGCCCACCAGGAACGGCCGGTAGTCGCCGGCGCTGTCGAGCATGATGTACGGATCCTTGGAGAGGCAGCCGCCGCCGACGTACCCGGGCTTGGACAGGTCGGGCCGGGGGTAGCCGACGTTCGCCGCCCGGATGACCTCGAGCGGGTCGAGCCCGTGCTGCTCGGCGATCAGCGCGACCTCGTTGCCGAACGAATAGATCAGATCGGTGTGGCAGTTGTTGGACAGCTTCACCAGCTCGGCCGTCTCCAGGTCGGAGACCTCCACCACGGTGTGCGCGAGCCCGCCGAAGAACTCCACCCCGGCCCGCCGGCTCGCCTCGTCGAGGCCGCCGACGACCTGCGGCAGCTCGACCAGTTCGCGCAGCGCCTGGCCCTGGATGGTCCGCTCCGGCGCCATCACCAGCCGCACGTCATCGCCCCACGCCGCGCGCAGCTCGGGCAGCACGACGCCACGGCTGGTCCCCACCGGGACCGTACTGCGCACCACGACCAGTGTGCCCGGCCGGCAGGTCGCCGTGACGCTGCGGGCCGCGGCCGCCAGGTTGGCCAGGTTGGGCCGGCGGGTGGCCTCGTCGACCGGCGTGGACACGCTGATCACCGCCACGTCCACCGTGTCCCGGGGCAGCTCGGCCGCGACGTGGACGCGGCGTCCGATCTGCTCCCGGAAGATCTCGGCGACGCCGGGCTCGAAGATGTGCGAACGGCCCTGCGCCAGCGTGTCGATCACCCGGGGCGACACGTCGGCGCCGTGCACGACGAACCCCTTGTCGGCCAGGGCGGCGGTCAGGGTGAGCCCGACATAGCCGAGCCCCACGACCCCGATCGTGATAGGCATGTGGTGGTCCCTCCAGATCTTTCGTGGGCCGCCGTTCACGGGCACGGCGGCACGGGTCGGTCCAGGTCCAGCACGGTGACCGTGCCGGCGAAACGTTCGGCTTGGTATCGGCCGCAGGCGGTGCGCACGTCGGCGGCGCGGGTGGCGTAGTCGACGCTGAGCACGAATTTGCCGGCGTCGCGCAGGGCCCGGGCCTCGGCCAGGTTTTCCGTGCACCAGTCCTGCGTGCAGCGTTGGTCGGTGGCCCGGAAGAACAGCTCCTCCATGCCGATGCCGTCCACCGCCGCGGTGTAGCCGGGCTGGTGCCGCAGCTCCGGCGAGTTCTGCGGGACGATCAGGAAGCCGGGCCGGCGCGCCTTGGCGTACTCGCTGATCCGTACGATCAGGGCCGCCATCGCCCGGGCCAGTTCGTCCCGGTCGCGGCCCCGCGCGGCGGCCGGATCCAGTTCCTCATAGGCCAGCGGCGTGTCCAGATAGGCCCCGTCGAAGCCGGCCCGCAGCGCCTGGTCGACCCGCGGCCGGACGACCAGATCCCACCACCGCGGGTCGTAATAGCGCACGAAGTACTCCCCGGGCCACTGCGCCCACTCGTTGGCGATCAGGTCGGCGGCGTCGCGCCGCAGCACCGGGTACTCGGGCCGGAAGTTCTCGATGCTGCCGATCTCGAAGTACGCGAGCACGCGCTTGCCGGTGGCCCGCACCCGGCCGATCTCGGCGGGGGTGAAGTAGTCGGCGGCGGCGTCCCGGGCCAGGTCCACGACGACCAACTGGTACGGGCCGCCGGCCAGCTCGTCGAGCCGCCCGCCGGCGTACCCCTGGAGCTGGTAGGCCCAGGACCGGATCTGCGGCGGCGACGGCGGCGGGACCGCGGGCCGGTCGTGCGGGCGGGTGGCCATCACCCCGGCCACCGCCACCAGCACCGCCGCGGCCACGGCGACCAGCCAGGCCGTACGCGGGGGTGACCGGTGGCCGGGGTTGGTCACGCCGCGGCCCAGACGTTCTTGATCGAGGCGGCCAGATCGTTGGCCGGCTGCCAGCCGAGCTCGGCCTGCGCCCGGCCGAGGTGCGCCTGGATCCAGTCCACCGCGGCCGAGCGCTGCGGACCGGCCCCGGCCTCGTGGATGACGCCGTCCCAGCCGGCGCGTTCGGCGAGCAGGCGGACCGCCTCGCGCACCGGGACCGCCCGCCCGCTGCCCGCGTTGTACACCCGGCTCGGCACCTCGGGCGCCAGCACGACCGCCCGCACCAGGGCGGCCACGTCCTGCACGTCGACGAAGTCGCGGTACGCGCCCAGCGGCCCCAGGGTGATCTCGGACCGGCCGGCGGCCATCGCCTCGCGGATCTGTTGCCGCGCCCGGCCCAGCACGGTCCCGGCCGGCTGGCCCGCACCGATCGGGTTGAACACCCGCAACGACACCGCGCCGGCCTGCGCGAACAGCCGGGTCGCCGCCAGGTGGCTGACGCCGTACGCGCTCACCGGCTCGGCGCGGTCGTCCTCGGTGACCGCGTGCCCGTGCGGCACCACGCCGTACTCGCCGGCCGAGCCGAGCCGGATCAGCCGGGCCGCCGGCGCCGCCTCGGCGACGGCTTCCAGCAGCTTCGCCGCGACCAGTGTGTTGGCCCGGACCAGGTCCTCGGCCGAGCCGGCGAGCGCACCGACGCAGCTCACCACGGCGTCCGGCGCGGCGTCGCGCAGCACCTCGACGAGCCCGGCCCGGTCGTCCGCCACCAGGTCGTGACGGTCGCGTCCCGGGCAGACCACATCGCCGATCCGCGGATCATCGGCGAGCGCCGCGCGTACCTGGCCGCCGATGAACCCGGAGGCGCCGAACAGCACGACCTTCATACCGGTTCCTCCTGGCGCTGCGGGAGCAGCAGCGGCTTGATCTGGTCGAAGGTGCGGTTGGCCTCGTCGTAGTCCTCGGGCCGGCCGATGTCGAGCCAGAAACCAGCGAACGGGTAGGTGGCCGGATGCTGGCCCCGGGCCAGCAGATCGAGCACCAGCTGATCGAAGCCGAACGGCCGGCCGGCCGGGTACGGCGCGAGCGTCCGCCGCGACATGCCATAGACGCCCATGCTCACCTGGTAGCGCAGGTCGGGCTTCTCCCGGAAGCCGACGATCCGCGAGGCGTCCACGTCCAGCACGCCGAAATCGACCTTGTGGGTGCGCTCGGCGATCGCGACGGTCAGCCCGCACCCGTCCAGCGCGTGCTGGTGCAGCAGGTCGGCGTAGTCCAGATCGGTCAGCACGTCCCCGTTCATCACCAGGAACTCCTCGGGCAGCGAGTCCTTGAGTCCGAACAGCGGCCCGACCGTCGACAGCGGCCGGTCCTCCTCGATGTAGTCGACCCGGAGTCCCCACCGGCCGCCGTCACCGACGAACGCGCGGATCAGCCGGCCGAGATGGTTGATGGCCAGGGTCACCGACGTGAACCCGCAGCGGGCCAGCTGATCCAGGACGATTTCGAGGATCGCGTGCTGGTCACCGATGGGCATCAGCGGTTTCGGCAACGTGGTGGTGTACGGCCTGAGCCGCACGCCCTTTCCGCCGGCGAGAATGACTGCGTGCATAGCAGATCTGCCTCCCCAAGGTCGTGATCTACCGGTAGTGCCGCACCTGTCCCAGCAGCGGGACGAGGCCGATCAGGAAGAGAACATGCAGCGCGAGGACGCTGCCTAGGTAGAGCGCCGTGTCGGTCAGCGCGGCGGCCGACTGACCCAGCAGGGGCGCGGCACCGAGCGCGGCACCGATCCCGACGTGCACCGCGAGCGCGGCCAGCATGGACGTGCAGAGCCAGCCGAACCGCTCGAACCCGGCCAGCAGGAACCCGGCGTAGTAGGCGCTGCCGAGCACGACGTGGGCGGCCGTCATCACCGCGGCCGCCGCCGAGAACCGGTCGGTGGCCTGCAACCCGGCCAGCAGGGCCAACCCGAACGCCCCGGGGACCGCGAGGCAGGCGAGCGTCTCGCGGCCGAGCAGCAGCCACACCGCCCGCTGGAAGTCGCGGGGCTGGTGGGTGCGGCGGGTCAGCCCGACCGCCTGGGCGCGGAACCGCTCGGCGCGCCACTCGACGAAGCCCATCGCGGCGATCAACGGCGCCACCGCCACCGCGATGTCGAGGCGGTGCAGCAGATACGGCGCCTCGGCGTGCAGCAACAGCGCCGCGGCACAGAAGCCGTAGCAGGTGACCCCGACGAGGCCGGGTGTCTGCAGCCGCAGCAGCGTCCGCGACGACGGCTCGCCGGCCTCGCCGCGGCCGCGGGTGAGCCGGAGCGCGAGGCCGTAGGCGGCGGCCACCCCGGCGATCGCGGTGGCCAGCGCCAGCGGCTGCAGCCGGGAACCGGCCCACAGGTACGCCGCGCCGGCCACCACCGCCGGCACCATGGTCAGCGCCTGCACGCCCTCGCGGCGGTAGAACACCAGGATCGTGCCGGCCAGCTGGTAGGCGAGCTGGCACAGGCAGAGCAGCACCAGGCCCCACCCGCCGCCGGTGAGGGCGACGACCGCGAGCCCGGTGAGTGCGCCGGCCACCGGGGCGCCGAGCGCCGACCCGCGCAGCAGGCGCGCGGCCGCCCGCGGACGGTTCGCCCCGAGCAGCTTGTACGCCCCGTAGGCCGCGGTGCCGGCGTACATCCAGCCGAGTCCGCTCGCCAGGGTCAGCGCCAGCACGACGGACCGCTGGCCGAGCACGCCCAGCACGGCCGGGAACACCGCGCTGGGCAACGCGTAGAGCGGCCCGTGCGCCACCAGCCGCACGGTCTGCCGCCAGTTGCGGGCCGACGCCTGCTCCGGCGCGGCGTCGGCCGGCGGGCCGAGCCGCCGGAACACCTCGGCGGCCAGCGCGAAGACGTCGGCGAAGCCGTACTCGACCCGGGCACCTCGGTCGGTGCAGCCGTCCGCCTCCAGGGCGGCCGCCACCTGCAGCGCGTCCACCGCGCGCGCCAAGGTGGGCCGCATCCGGTCGACGAGTTCGTCGAGCGGGTCGGTGGAGACGCGGGGCAGCACCACCGGATGGGTGGGCTTCTCGCCGGGCGGCCGGGCCGGCCCGGCGGGGCTGTGCGAGGTCCGGCGCGGCTGGGTGGCCGCCGGGCCCGCGTCCAGTTCGTTGTCGACCGTCATCGGTGCGCACCCGCGGGCTGAGCCACCCGGCCGGCGGTGCGTTGCGGCGGAACCGCGGCCCGCAGGCGGCGCGGCGGCGTACCGGCGCGCAGCGGGGTGGCCAGTCCTTCGTAGACGTTGCGGTACATCTGCAGGGACTGGCTCAGCGTGAAGTGTTCGAGGACCCGGGCCCGGGCCGCCGCGCCGAGCCGGTGGCGCAGCTCGTGGTCGTTCAGCAGCTTGACGCAGGCCTCCGCGACCGCGGCGTGGTCGCGCGGGGCCACCACGATCCCGGTGTCCGCGACCGCCTCGGCCACGCCGCCGACGTTGGTGCAGACGGTCGGCCGGCCGCACGCCATGGCTTCCACGACGGTGTACGGGAAGCCCTCGGAGATGCTGGTGAGGGCCACGATGCTGCCGGCGTGGTAGGCGTCGACCGCGTTGCCGATCCGGCCTTCCAGCACGGCGGCGCCGGTGAGCCCCAGCTCGTCGATGAGCGCCTGGCAGGACTCGTGATAGATCCGGTTGACCGCCGGCGTGCCGCCGAAGATGCGCAGCCGGGCCGCCGGGATCTGCTCGCGTACCAGGGCGAACGCCCGGATCAGGGTGTGCAGGTCCTTCAGCGGGTCGACCCGGCCCATGAAGGCGATGGTGGGCACCTCCGGCTCGCTGGTGGCGGGCGGGAACTCGGCCGGTTCGACCCCGTTGTACATGGTCCACATGCGTTCCGGGTCGGCCCCGTTGTGCAGCTGCCACCGGCGGTTGTAGGCGGAGTGCGGCGCCAGCACGTCGGTGACCAGGTACGCCGCCCCGGCCAGCGACCGGAAGAACGACAGCGCCAGCACCCGCACCGCGTGCGAGGCGTCGTCGTGCAGGTAGGAGATGTAGCGCTCGCGCAGGTAGATGCCGTGCTCGCTCATCACCATCGGGGTGCCGTGCCGCCACTTCGCGGCCATCGCGACCAGGGTGGACAGTCCGTTCATCGAGCAGTGCACGATGTCGGCCTCGACCACCGGCGTACTGAGCGGCCGCAGCATGTGCTCGATCAGCCAGGACGCCTGCACCGCGTCGGCCAGGGTGGGTGCCGGCGCGTTCTGCTCGACGCGCAGCTCACGCCACGCGTCGAGCATCATGGCCAGCGATTCGTTCGACTGCAGGGCGGAGCCGAGGTCGCCGCCGTCAGCGGCGTACTCGTAGAGGCCCCGCAGGGCGAGCAGGAACAGGTTGCGGGTGCCGGTGCCCTGCGCCGACCCGGTGGCCTCCAGCGGGGTGATCAGGGCCCGCAGGAACAGTTCGTACGAATCGGTGAACGCCGCCCCGGGACGGCCGGGCGTGAAGCGCCGGCCGTCCCACAGCGGGATCGAGTGCACCCGGTCCAGGTTGTCCGGCAACGCGAAGACCGGCTTGTCGGTGCCGTCCACGGTGAGCGCGACGACCTCCCAGCGGTAGTCCGGGATGCCGCGGATGAGCTGCTCGCACCAGATGCTCACACCGCCCATCGCGTAGGGGTAGGTCCCCTCCGACACCAATGCGATCCGCACGTGACCTGCTCCCCGTCGACCGCCGCGCTCAGGCCCGCGGCGCCGCGGGCACCGTCACGGCCGTGTTCGCCGCGAGCGTCAGCGGCGCCGAGACGTCGCTGCCGTACGTGGTCGAACCGTCCGCCTGCACCCCGCTGACCTGCACCGGGCCGGCGGCCGGGGAGGTCACCGTCACCGTGCCGGCGGACCGGTCGTAGACCGCCTGCACCCCCGCCGTCAGCTGCGCGAAGTGGGCGGAGCGCCGCGAGGTGTACGCGCCCAGGGCGGGCCAGTCCAGGTTGAGCAGCGGCACCGCGTAGTAGGACGCGTACTTGCCGACCACCGCCTCGACCCAGTCGGTGACCAGCGTGCGGCCGTTGCCGTAGTCGTGCGTGTTGGTGATGTGGAAGGTGTGCGTGTTGATCCCGCCCGACGCGACATGCTGCAACGCGATCCCGGTCTCGTAGTCGAGGATCTGCTCGTACGTGCGGTTGGTCGGCCAGTACGGGAACTTGCCGTTCGGGCCGTAGAAGGAGTTGTAGAAGACCGTCTCCTCGTCGGGCGCGGTCACGTGGTAGGCGAAGTTGGTCGGCCAGTCCGGCACGACCTCGATGCTCGGCTCCATCGGGTGCGTGATGCTGGCGTTGAAGTGGGCCGGCCGGTGGCTGGCGAACGAGAAGTTGCCGTGCAGGTATTTCACGCCCAGGTCCTTGGCGGCCCGCAGCATGTTCGGGTTCGAACCCTCCAGCCCGTGGTCGACCGGCACGCCGGTGTCGTTGTCCGGGTCGTCGGTGTAGACGCCGAGCCCGGAGTACTCGGGGGTCTTCACCACGTTGTCCGGCATGCTGATCCCGGCCGCCGTCGCCGCGGTGCGGTTGTTGTTGATCTCGGCGTACGAGGTGGCGTAGTCGGTGCGGTTGAGTTCCGGGTGGTTGAGCGTGTGGTTGAGCCAGCGGAAGTGCCCGGCCAGGCACTTGCTGGTCGCGGTGAGCTCGTTCGGACCGCCGTTCGGGCTGCACTGGTTGCCCGCGAACGGGTCGATGTCGCTGCCGTTGAGCGCCAGGTTGAAGGTGAACCCGGCGGCCTGCGGCTGGGCCGTACGCAGCGCGATCTGGCGGTTGTCCAGGTTGACCATGTCGTGCCCGGAGACCCGGAAGCCCGGGTCGTACTCCACGTGCCCGTCCGGGTGGAGGTGGTCGGCGGAGTTGAACCAGTCGTCGATGTCGACGTTGAGGTAGTGCCGCTGCTCGCCGAGGAACATGCCCTTGGTGGCCCACCGCACCAGGCCGTAGACCAGCAGGTCGGACTGGAGCAGATACTGGTTGAGGGTGAAGGTCAGGGCGAGCCGCTCGCGACCGTCCGCCGACGTGGTGCGTACGCCGAGCACGTTGGTGCCGTCGGTGACGGTGGCCTGGGCGTCGCAGCCGGCCGCGATGCTGGTGCGGTAGACGTAGGTCTGCACCAGGGGGATCGTGGCGCCGGCCTTGAGGTAGTCGAACACCTGGCCCCCGGTGCCGGTGAGCGAGACGTTCAGCGGCGTGTCACCGACCGCGGTCTCACCCGTCGAGCGCAGGCAGTAGTCCTCCGGCCAGGTGCCGTAACTGGTGTAGAGCGCGGCCTGCCGGACCCCGAAGTTCCGCTCGTACGCCCACAGGATGTTCCATTCGGCGCTGTCCAGCCCGTTGAGGTAGCTGCCGCCGGACGCGTACACCTGCATGGTGTTGGTCAGCAGGATCGCGTTGTACTTGCCCACGCCGTCGGGGCCGACCAGGGTGCTGGTGGTGATCGGGGTGGTCGCGTCGTACAGCACGTCGTAGGCGGCGCCGAGCCGGTCGAGCGTGGTCTTCCAGGTGGCGACGCCGAAGTCGTCGGTGTTGGTGCCCACGATCAGCGCGCGCAGGGCGACCCGGTCGTTGAGTCCGGCCTGGATGGACGATTTGGCTTTGGCTTTGGCTTTGGGCGCGATCGTGCCGGTGCGCCGCGGCAGCGGCTGGGGACGGGTGACGGGCGGCCGGGCCACCTCGCCGAAGCCGGGCACCTGGGGCGCGGCGCCGGGGGCGCCGGGCCGGCCGGGACGGGCGTCGGCCGGCGCGGGCAGCGCGGCGATCAGGGCGCCGGTACAGAGCATGGCGAGGAGGACACGCGCCGCTCGGCGACGGGGAACACGGACAGGGGCCATCGGGCGACCTCCGCACAGGAGACGACAGGAATGGGGTGGGGGAGTTCGAAGATTCCGGAGCGGGACGTCGGCGATTCTAAGCAGAATTTAAGGATTGGCGGCGCCCGCTCCGAGTGTCCCCAGATTTACGACTCGGGCCGTTGACTTGGCTCGCGCGACGGTGGTAACGCTGCGACTATCACTGTCCGCAGTGGACTCGTCGCACCGGGGTCCCGGGTGGCGCGCCGCGCTGACTTGCGATTTTGGCGGGTGCCACGTAATGCATTCTTAATAGTCGACGCATTGTGACGGCACACCAAGTGCCATAGATGACCGTCGAACGGCGTGGTGGCGGAGCCGGTATGTCCACTTAGGCCGCAGAAGCCCTAGACCGTCCCGCTGTAAGAGGTTTCCATAAGGTGCGCAAAGGAGCGAGGGGTAAGCCGCGCCACGTCGATCTTGCGATCGGCGGGTGCCGACTGGCTGGTCATTACATTGATTGACGTCAAATCAAGAACCATTCCCGGCGGCCGGGCACGAAAAAGGTGGCCGCCCCCGTTGGACGGCCACCCTATTTCGAACGTCGGCGTCAGTACCGCCCGCGGACCAACTCCACTCGATAGACCGTCGTCTTAGTGCCGTCCTCGCTGGTGGTGGTGATGTCCCAGCGGTTTCCGGACTTCTTGGTGACGACCTCGGCATACGGGTCGGCGGCCGTCGCGGTCACCTTGGCCGATTCCGGCCGGGCGACCGACACCTTGTAGCTGGTGACCGCCGGCTTGAAGCCCGCGACCGGCGTGCCGTCGACCTGGATCCCGGCCAGCGCGGCGTCGGCCGAGGTGCCCGGCGCCTTCGCGAAGACCTGGAGCTCGGCGATGGTGAGGTAGCCGTTCGGGACCGCGGTGAGAATCGCGCAGACCGCCGTGGTGGGGGCGGCCGAGGTCACCGGGAGCTCCACCGGAGGCGGGTTCGGGACGCCGACCTGAACCACCGGACCGGCGGCCACACACTTGCCGTCGGCGCCGGCGACACCGGCCTGCGCGGTCGCCGGGTATCCGCCGCCGCCCTCCTTGTAGACGTGCACGACCACCTTGGAGACGCTGTTCGGCTGCGGCAGGGCCACGGTGAGCGTGTCCGACGCGTTGCGCCCGGACGGCTTCCAGTTCGACCACGCCTTGTCGGTGGTGTCGCCGTTGGTCAGGCCGGTCGTCGAGTAGCCGTTCTCGGTGAACGTCGCCGTGACCTTGACGCCCGGGGTCCGCGCGATGTCGGCCTCGGTCGGCGGGGCGATCTGGACGCGGACCGTGGCGGCCAGCTTCGTGCCGTCGACCACCGTCGCGGTGCCCTGCAGCGTGGCGACGCCGAGCTGGTCGAAGGCGCCGGCCGGGGCCGGGTTCCAGGTCACCGGCAGGTCGGCCTTGCCGCCGTTGCGGCCGACGCCGACCACCGTGGCCGGCAGCACGGGGGTGCCGCCCGGGAAGGTCTTGGCCCGTCCGGGCTCGGTCGCGGTGAAGGTGTCCACGGTGACCGGGGCGACCGCGGACAGCTTGCGGCCGAGGATGTCGGTCGCGGTGCCGTTGACGTTGACCACGCCGGCCCGCTTCCACTCGTTGGCCGACGGCATCTTCCAGGTCACCGGCAGGGTGCGGGTGTCGCGGTCGGCGGTCAGCGCGGTGACCGTGGCGGGCAGCACCGGCGCGCGGCCGGGCACCGTGTAGGCGATCGTCGGCTGCACCTTGGTCACGGTGTCGTCGCGTACCGTCCAGCGCTGGTTGGTGCCCGAGGTGGGCTGGTAGACGCTGACCGCGGTGCCGTCGGCGGTCGCCTGGCCGGGCACGTCGATCAATCGCCGGCTGCCCACGTTGATGAACGTGTAGGTGCCGTCACCGGTGGTGGAGAGCACCCACTGGGCGGCCGGATCCGTGGCACCGGTCGGCTCGGCGACGACCTTCCCGTCCCGTACGGCGAGCCGGTTGCCGGTCGACGCGTTGGTCACCTCGTACTTGTTGCGGCTGTCGTTGCGGTCGGTGAGCGACCGGAACTTCCACAGCTCGTCCACCCGGGACACGTCGGTGGTCCGGATGGTGGCGTCGGCGGCCAGCGACTTGCCGCTCTGCACGCCCTCGAAGCGGTAGGCGTGCCCGGACTGGAAGAGGTAGCTCTCCGGGTCGGTGGCCCACAGGCCCTTCAGCAGGAAGGTGGTGACCGACTCGGCCGGCACGGTGTAGGTGACCTGGTTGCCGTCGATCTTCGTCTGCTTGCCCTGGACCAGCTTGCCGGACGCGGAGGTGACCACCGGGGTCACCGTGGCCCACGGGCCGAGGTAGGAGAACTTCGACAGGTCGAGGGTGACCGCGCGGGCCGTCTTGGTCGCGTTGGTGTGCACCACGGTGGCCGCCTGGCCGCCCTTGGCGATCGCCGCGACGCTGTTCGTGTCGTTCACCTTGACCACCCGGTCGCCCGGGTGGATGTAGTGGGTGAAGTTACGGATCGTGTCGTACTTGGTGTTGGTCTTGATCGGGCAGGTCGTCAGCGTGTCGGTGGCCGTGCAGTCGAACGGCACGTGGATGGCGCCCCACTGCAGGTTGCCCTCGGCCACCATGTTCTTCGCGTCCTCGACCGGCTGCCACAGCACCCACGCCGACGGCTCCAGCTCGCGGAGGTCGTCGATGATCCGCTGGGCCATGCCCAGGCCGGAGTCCATGCTGGTGAAGTCCTTGCCCCAGCTGCCCTCGACCTCGCTCATCCACAGCGGCCGCTGCTCGGCCTTGGCGATGTCGCGCACGCTGGTGCGCTGCGTGGTGCCGTAGGTGTGCACGTTGATCTGGTCGACCGCGGCCTGCGCCGTCGCCGGGTAGCCGTACCAGTCCTCGACCAGTTTGCCGGGGTTGGTCTCGTCCGGCGAGGAGATGATCGCCTTGGTCGTGGCGGTGGCCAGCCGGCGCTCAAGCGCCTCGATGACCTTCCCCTGCATCGCCGGGCCCGCGTGCGCGCCCTCCTGCCGGCCGCCGGTCGGCTGCCCGTCGGTGCCGAGCTTGGTGCCCCAGTAGTCGGTGTTCGGCTCGTTCAGCGGCTCGATGGTGTCGAACTTGATGCCGTGCCGCTTCTCCAGCTGCTCGGCGACCTGCACGAGGTAGTCGGCGAACTGGTCGACCCGGTCCGCGCGGATCTGCTCGTCGGTGGACTTGAAGCCGCCGCTGACATAGCCGCTGACCGTCTGGAAGTACGGCGGCGAGTTGCTGAACGCCTCCCAGTGGGTGACCTTCTTCTTGATCTGGTCGACCCACCACCGCTGGTTCTT